>Ga0209491_10004646_pt1 | contig 20957 bp, 20 predicted proteins | sample BON02_FD_187213 | JGI IMG/M metagenome (GOLD analysis project Ga0209491, IMG submission 187213) | Freshwater microbial communities from Lake Bonney liftoff mats and glacier meltwater in Antarctica - BON-02 (SPAdes) (version 2) | ecosystem: Environmental > Aquatic > Freshwater > Ice > Glacier... | reverse complement strand
TTTTTCTGTGCTTTTTCGGTAGCATCCTCCTCTTCTTGTTTTTTTTTATCAGCATTTATTTTTTCCAGTATATCTTTAACTCTTTTATCAACCCGATCGTTAAATCGTGCATCATCAGCGGTTTTTTTATCGGCTATTTCTTTATCTTCAGCGGCTTTTATATCATCAAGTTTTTTTTGGTACTTTACTATGTCTTGCTTAGTCATTATGGACCATTGATTCATCCCTATTGATGTGTTTATGTTATTGATGTGTTTATGTTGATATTGTTATCATAATAGTAAAAATCAAATCCATTTCAATTTTTTGATAATTAATTAAAATTTAAATACTTTTTATATATAATTCTAATATTATGAATATATTTGGTAGTATAATTTTTATAAAATATCTTATTATATTTATCTAAAATATAATTTACATTTATTTTAACGATTTCTATAGCACCTTCCATAGAAAATATATTTATCTTTTATTATAAATATCTCTTCTTGCTTATTATTATAATGTATGATATTATATATTATATATTATATCCACACATAAAATTATTAGTTATAAATTATAACGAGTTAATTAATTCTTCTTAGTTTTTCTGTGCTTCTTGGTCTTCTTGGTCTTCCTGTGCTTCTTAGTCTTCTTGGTTTTCTTGGTCTTCTTGGTTTTCTTGGTCTTCTTGGTCTTCTTGGTCTTCTTGGTCTTGCGACGCTTATTACCACCAATTATATCACACGAATTTGTAGCCCAACAATCATTTAACGCGTTATTTTGTCCATTGATAGATGTAGTATTTGTTTCTAAACTAAAACTATTTGCACCAATTGGACTTACATTAGGTCCGACTTGTGAAAATTGAGGAACTATTACACGATTGAGGTCCGAACTTCCCCCATGCGTTTGATTTAACATTGTTTGTTGATTAATCATATTTTTTTGAAAACCGGCAGCATTAGTCATGGGACTATTACCATATTCATACCCATATGATAAAAATGGTACCGATTGTAATTTATTATTTATATTAGTTCCCATGTTAATTATTATATATATGTATATATATATATTATTTTTTATTTTTTATATTTTTATATTTTTATATATAGAATAAATATCATATATAGAATAAATATCATATATAGAATAAAAGATATAAATAAATAATAATGTATATTATACATATAGATTAATTCATTCAATAAAATGGATAAAACAGAACGAATGCATTTAAAAAAAATGATCAGCGCGAATGACGTTGAAGATTGTACGAATGAAATTAGGAATAAAAAGCATAGTGAAAAAATCAAACAAGATGTTACAATATTTATTTCACTTAAAAAAAAATATCAACGACTTTCACAATCAAATCCAGACCAATTTGATAGGATGTGTACTTCTCAATGTAATTTTCTTTTTACGAATTATACTGATATTTTTAATAAAATTAAAAAAGATGAACTAAATCTAGAGATGTTAATGAAATTTATTTCTATATTAAAAAAAATAGAAGATGAAGAAATAGACCAACATACTGGTGCGTTTGAAGTTGGCAAAATATTAAAAGAAATATATATTGACAGTGCTTTAATCAGGGCAGAAAGGATTGATAAAAAAACAGGTAAAAAAATGGGTCCTTCTAAACCGAGTTCTGTAAAAAATATATCTTGGAGAGATTATAAAGAAATGAATACTAAAATATAAAAAATAAAATAAAAACACTTACCATACATTTTAATTTATTTAATTTATTCTATTCTATACTATTCTATATAGAATAGAATAAATTCAGTTTTCATTTATAAATATTAATTCTTCAATTTCATCAAAATAGTCGTTATATAAATTATAATATTTAGAATTTTTGTAATCTTTATCTTTATGAATAACATTCAACATTTTCAATGTTTTATAAACACTAAAATTATTAATTAGTTCTTCAAAATCTTTTTTATAGTTTGGAAAACTATCAACTACTGATTTTAATCTATCCAATGTTTCGCTTTTTAGCAATGTTTCGCTTTTTAGCAATGTTTCGCGTTTTAGCAATGTTTCACTGATATAAGGAATGCGGAGAATAATCACTTCCATCTTCTTTATTTGTATTCGTTCTAATTTATTAATGATTTAATGGTTTAATTAAACATAAAAGGTATTTCAATTTTTAATTAAATACTAAATTATTTTATATTCATATATTATAATGAAACAAACAAAAAAAATATATAAAAAATCCAGAAAATCTAAAATGCATAAAAAATCCCGAAAATCTAAAAATAATAATTTAAGAAAATCTAAAAGAATTAGATTTACAAAAAATAGATCACATAAAGGTGGTTATACCTGGTTAGAAAACTGGAATTTAAAAAAATATGCAAATGACGAAGAGGTTCAATCTCGTCTTGCAGCACATTTTAATGAACCCAGTGTAGTTGGAAATCCAAAAGGTGCGTTATCAATTTTAAAAGCAAATAATTCATTATTTAAAAGTATAAATGATCTATTTAAAGAAATAGGTATTAATGTAGAAAATTATGATGAAAAAATAAAACTTATGAAATCCAATAAGGGTCTTAAACAATATGACGAACAAATGGCGCGCGAAGATGTAGATGAAGAACGTTCGCGAAAGAGGGAGGCGGATGAAGAATTGATGGAGATCCGAAGAAAAGAAGTAAACGCAGAAAAAAGAGCGAAAATGAAGGAAATGGAGAAAGAACGAGCAATGATGATGCGGATAGAAGCAGAAAATAGATATGATAATAAACATCGCGATGAGGTAAGAAAAAGTTTTCCCACATATGGTGTTGATAATACTTCTCGTAAATCTTATATTAATAAACGACAATAAATAAAATATTATTTACATATATAATTGAATTAAAATATTAAACATTTCAATTATATATACATACTAGTATGAATTACACTCTTTTAATTGTAGAATCACCTGCAAAATGTAAAAAAATAGAGGGTTATTTGGGCGAAGGATATAAATGCGTCGCAAGTTTTGGTCATTTACGTGAATTAAATGGTATAGAATCTATAAATATTAACGAAAAATTTGAACCACACTTTATTCAAATTGAATCTAAAAAAAAACAGATTGGTGTTTTGCGTAAAATGATTTCAGAAGCAAAAGAGGTATTATTGGCGGCAGATGATGATCGTGAAGGCGAATCAATTGCTTGGCATATTTGCGAGTTATTTAAACTGCCATTAAGCACAACCAAACGTATCATCTTTCGCGAAATTACTGAATCTGCTATAAAAAAAGCAGTAGAAAATCCTACATTAGTTAATATGGATACCGTTAATGCGCAATTGGCAAGACAAATATTAGATTTATTAGTTGGTTATAAATTATCCCCTATTTTATGGAAAAACATTTCAACATATACGAAAACAGGTCTATCTGCTGGTCGTTGTCAAACACCCGCACTGCGTATTATTTATGAAAACCAAAAAGAAATAGAATCTTCACCTGGCACAAAAGTATATAATACTACTGGTTATTTTACAAGTAAAAATATTCCGTTTGTTCTTGATTATAATCATGAATCCAAAGAAACCATAGAAGCATTTTTACAAGAAACATTAAATCATCAACATATTTATCAATGTGGCGAATTGCGCAATAATATAAAACACCAACCAAAACCATTTACAACTAGCGGATTACAGCAAATGGCAAGCAATGAAATGCGTGTTTCGCCGAAAGAAACAATGGCATTATGTCAAAAATTATATGAATGTGGTTACATTACTTATATGCGAACAGATAGTTTAGTATATAGTAGTGAATTTATAGAAAAGGCAACAAAATATATTACATTTGAATACGGTAAAGAATATGTGAATACCGAAATTGATAGACTTTCATTAAGAAGTTGTGATATTAGAGAAAATAATGATACTTTAAAAGAAGTAAAACAAACAGAAGGAGAGAAAATCAATAATAAATTAATTAAAAATAAAAATAAGGATAAAAATAAGGATAAAAATATACAAGAAGCACACGAGGCAATTCGTCCGACTAATATAAATAAAACGATTTTAGATAAAAACGATTTTACTATTAAAGAGATAAAAATGTATTTATTAATCAGAAGAAACACATTAGAAAGTTGTATGTCGCCTGCTATATATAAGGTGATTACTGCAACAATATCATCGCCATCATTAAATGCTGATAAATTTAATTATAAATATTTACCCGAACAAATCATATTTCCTGGTTGGAAAATTGTAGAAGATACTTATGAAAAAATAAATAATGATTTTACTTATTTACAGGCATTGAAAAACGGTAGTATACTAAAATATAAAAAAATATGTTCCAATGTTACAATGAAAAACCTTAAATCACATTATACAGAAGCAAAATTAGTTCAATTATTAGAAGAACACGGTATTGGTCGTCCATCAACATTTTCTAGTATTATTGATAAAATTCAGGAAAGGGAGTATGTAAAGAATGGGAATATAGACGGAATTACTATAAAATGCGTTGATTATGAATTAGATAGTGATGAATTAACTGAAATAGAAACAACCAGGCAATTTGGAAATGAGAAAAATAAATTAATTATTCAACCGCTTGGAGTAATTGTATTAGAATTTTTGTTAAAAAATTTTAATTCGTTATTTGAGTATTCATATACAAAAAATATGGAAGATGAATTAGATTTAATTGCAAAAGGCAATAAAATATGGTATAAATTATGCGGTGAATGTTTAAATGAAATAGATACGCTTTCAGATGTAATAAACAATAAAGATAAAGATAAAGATAAAGATAACAATACAGAAAATAATGATAATAACACAGGAGTAATAAAAATAGATAATGAGCATACATATATGATCTCAAAATATGGACCAGTTATTAAGTGCACAAAAAATGATAAAGTTTCTTTTAAAAAAGTGAAACAAGATATTGATATAAATAAATTAAAAAGAGGTGAATATAAATTAAGTGATATTATTATTGAATCGCAATTAACGGGTAGACCGTTAGGATTATATAAAGAGTATGAGGTAGTTTTAAAAAAAGGTAAATATGGATTATATATTGAATGGAAAGGGATTAAAGAATCTATTACTATAAAAAATAAATCCGATGATGATATTATATTAGAAGATATTGCTGATATTATTGATAAAATAATATTAAATAGTAATCATAATGATAATGCGAATGATAATGGTAATAGTAAATCTATTATAAGAAAAATCAATGAAGATTTATCTTTAAGAACTGGGAAATATGGAGATTATATATTTTATAAACGAAAAATGATGAAACAACCGAAATTCCTGAAATTAGCAGGATTTATTGGGAATTATAGGGATTGTGATATGTCTATTTTAAAAAAATGGATAAAAGAAACATATGGAGTATAATACATAAACAATAAAATTGAAATACATAAACAATAAAATTGAAATACATAAACAATTTTATTGTAATACATAAACAATAAAAATGAAATACATCGGTTATAGTATGCGCAAAAAACAATGGATTAAAATTCCTGATAATAAAATTCGTAATGATACATATGGTTTTTTGGGCGGAGGTGCAACATCCTATACTTATATAAATAGTTCAAATAATAAACTGGTAAAAATCATAATTGGATCACAATCTAAAACAGATGAAGAATTTATAAGAGAATGTGAAAAAGAAATAGATTTTCAAATGAGAGCAGCAAATGAAGATTTAGCGCCAACTATTTATTTTCATGGGTTTATAAAAAATGAAAATTCTATTTTTAGTGATGACAAAAAGGTTATAGTGCCGTATTATTATATTGTTATGGATTATTTATCGGAAAAAAAAGGTTGGAAATATGTATTTCCTGATGATATGCCTGAATATTCTTATAATTACATATATAATTTAATTAAAAAAACAGGATTAATAAATGTTAAAGATCCCGATACACATTTTTATTTCAATCATAAATTAAAAAAATTATATATGATTGATTATGGAAATTGTGAAGAATGCCATTTTAAGAACGAAAATGACATGAAAACCTCTATTCATCGTATGATAACCCGACTTCATATAAATTATAAACCTATTCCTATGATTGATTAGATGTTGTGTAAAAGAAAGGAATCTTACTCATTCATTTATTATTATTTTTATCTTATTTTTATCTTATTTTTTTAATTTTAATATATTTAATTTCTCTCTATGGTTCATTTGCGCTTCTTATAATTTTGTCTTGAATTTCGTTTAGTATGTCTTTTTTTCTTTCTAGAAATCTTACTCTTTTTAGTCCTTTTAGTTTTATTTAAATTGGATTTTTTCATTATTTTATTTTTTCGACCTCCATTTATATCACTTTTAGATTGAATCAAATTTTCTTTTAAAAATAAAGGAATATCAAATGGTGTTTCATCATTCTGTGTTAAAGCACTACTAAATATTCTTTTAAAATCATCTAATGTCATCTTCTTTTCAGTTTCAGATAATGTGTTTCCAACAATTTCCCTCCCTTCATCCCAATCGTAGTTTTTAAATGGTTCATACTCTTCGTTTCTATCAATATCCATTTTAGTATTATACAATGGTTCACTCATAGTTATATTTAAATCATTTGTTGGATTATTTATATTTTTAAGTCCTCCATCTAATACGCGATGATACCGAAGACGTTCATCATACTCATTACCGCCACCATAACTTTCAGGACCATAAGGACCATAATATAAAGGAAATAATGCATGTAATAAATTTGGAGGATTTCGTTCAATTTGTGAGATACTTGAAAATTCATAAAATGGTTGAAGTCTTGGTTGAATAATCTTCAATATAAATTCTTTACGTTTAGTATTAAATACTGTTATTGAGTCTCTTATACTTTCAATAATTAATGGATTTACATCGATAAGTTTGGCATCTTTTGATAACCCAAAGTACAACTGAAATAACCTTTCATTTAATAATAAATCAAATTTATAGTTAGGATATATTAATAAATCTTTTTTTGATTGATTCGGTAATTCAATTGTTCTACCAAAATCAATTAATTTAATTATCCCTAAATGCCGTGGTTCATATGTTGTAGTATAATGCTGTATATCAGGATTAACCATAATATTTCCAAAGTGTGAGTCGCCGTGAAAATATCCAAATAAATGTAATCGGTGTATTTCATATAATGCGAATTGCACGAATGTATTATATCTAGGATGCTTTAACAAATTACCTAATACATTATATCCTTCCATAAATTCCATAAAAATAAGTGATATATTTACTGGTTGATTATTAGCACTATTTTTGGCATTTAAAATGGTTTGAATAGTAACGAATTCAGTTAATTTAGGTTTTTGGTCTCGGGGAATAATGTTTTTCATTGAAAATATTTTTTTTATATCATATACTTCCGATACTGGATTCATTGTTTCAATAATAGCAGGACATGAAGCATCTAAAAAACTATGTGACGATATTATAGATTTTCTATAAATTTCCTTTTGAGTTTCTATTTCTCTCTTAATAGTAGTGAAACTGTTGATTTCTATTCCATTGTATCCAGGTCTATTATCAATTACCGCCCAATCTGTATTATACCCTTGACGCAATATAATTTCATTTGAAGGTATCACTTTTATTAAAATAGATGTAATATCCCTGGCAAAATTTAATGAATCAATACTTATAAATGGAGTATCAAATCCATCTTTTAATTTTGCAATTAATGTAATACAACTTATACTATTATTAGTAAGTATTCTAAACATGGAATTTTCTAAAAAATAAGTTAACGCGTCGGTTTTTGTTCTATCGTTCCACGAAGGTTTTAATTCAACCCCTCCTTTCATTTTTGATGTTTTTGGCATCCTTTTGTTTTTATTATATATATATATATATATAATAATTATAAACAGACAATTATAAACAATATTATTTATAATAAATAAGTTTGAGGAATACGCACATTATAACTACGACCAATTTCATTTTTCAATGAATTAAATTCTAATGTAAAATTAAATTTATTATTTTGAAAATCAACATATCTTCCATCATGAAAACGAAATGTAAATTTTAATTTAGATATTCTCTCTATAGGAGGTTCATAATGAGTTATGTTTTGTAATGAAATATTTCGTGAATTGAATAAAGTTTGATTATAGTCGGCATTAATCGGTATTTTAGCAAACGCAGAATTTACTTTTCCAGATATTCCGGTATGATTATACATATCTTTGCTTGTTTCAGTATACGGATATATTTCATCCATTGAATTATATTTTTCTACTTCCATATAAATACATTTTTCACCCATAATATCTTGTTTATAAGGTGTTTGTATATATTTTACAATATTTTTACTCGTAATCCATTCATTTACAAGTTTATTATTAGCAAGACTTAGTTCAGTTGATACATTTTGAGATTTATAATTATCTTTATCAAACCCTAAATAATATCCTAAACCCCAATCACTATAACGTTCATCTATACTATGATTTGAACTAATATTACTATTATTACAACTAATATCTGTATTTACATAATTATGACTTCCATCTTTAAAAAGTAATTCAAAATCTATATCAACATTAGTTCCAAAAAAATATTTTTGAGAAATATTATCATAATATACATGTATATTAGCGCCAGTATTTATAGTATTTAAACGATATTCAAGTTCATTTGCCAAGAGAATCGGGGGATATGTTCCTTCTCCAATTTTTATATTTTTAATTCCGGTTCCATCATATTGAAAAGATAATTGTGTATTTTTATAATTATCACTAAATGTATAAAAGTTTGATGGCATTCCTACTTCTACTAAACGCAATGACTGAACATTTAAAATCGATTCAGGTAAAGTTATTTCAAACTGATTCGAATTAATCCATTTTGTTATATCACGATCTTCTGAATGTACAGTTACTAATTTTCGGTCTAAAACATAATTATTTTCTCTCCCAATTAATGGTTTATTATTTCCCAAACTATACATGTTATAAATAAATAATATTAAAAAAAAATATTATTATCTTATATCAAAAATAATAATATAATATATTTTGTATAATATAAAATTTATAAAAAAATAATAATATAATATTATTATAATATTATATTATATTATGAATCAAAATATTACTTATGACCTTCAAATTATGGCGGGATTTGTATTAGTTGGAATACTTATTAAATTATTTATTTCTAATAAACCAACAATAGATGGTATTAATGGTCCTGCAACTTCTGCTATTTGGGGATATGGTGTAGTTGCATTAGCACTATTAGGTACAATGTTCATTACATTTTCTTTAGCAACATCCCTTTATGATTCTAAATCTAATGATAAAGGAATTTTCAACTTTATTAAATTATTAGTTATGAGTTCTTTACCTACAATTTCTACACTGTTCATAATTACCTGGATTATTGGATTAAATACTTCTTATTATAAGAAAATTAATGAGGGTAAAGTTGCGACAGAATATTATCAGTTTTCTACTATAACAACAGTGTTAATCATAATTCAAATTATAGTATTATTTCAGTCCATATTTCAAGGCAATGCACAAAATAAAATGGCATATACTACTTATGGTATAACATTAATTAATATGATTTTTATAGGAATCATGAATATAATTCTAACTTTTTTTTCTACTGATGGTTAACTTTATAAGTTTATAATTTTACAAATTTGTATGTCACTCCATATTCTATATTATTTTCCCATACACCAGAAATTTTTAATCCAAATGATTGCATAAGTTTTGTATCAATATTTACACGATTATTGTTTGTGTTATTATTATTAACACGAACATTTTTTTCATGAAAAATTTTTATATGTCCTGTTATTAACGATTCATATAACCGATATACGGGTTTTTTATTTAAATATAATAATTTACCAAGAATATTTTTTTCAATCTCATAAAGAGAAAGAATCGCATCAAAATTTATATTTACATTATAGATATACTTATTTTTATTATAAAAAATTTCACTATTTAATAATAAAAAATTAATTTCTATTACAATACAATTAAGCATTAAAACATTATTTGAATAAATAATTTTTATAAAATTACTATTATCAAAAATATTATTTTTTATGGGTTCTTGGAAATAAACATTATTTATATTAAAATCATTAGTAGGTATAATAATATTCATTCGTATATTAATAGTATTATTCTATTATATCTTAATATATTTAAACTATAATGAGTTATGAATAAAATTAATTTATCATATTTATTCTTCTATTGATTCTTCTAATGTTTCTTCTAATGATTCTAATGATTTGAGATAAATAGAAACTATAATAATATCATGTATATCAATATCATTAACACCTTTATCTACTAAAGATAACGCATATAATGCTTTCGATGTTAAAATTTTATTTTTATTTTTTAGTAATTCTAATGTTTCAATCCATATTTTTGAAATATTAGGATGACTTTTAATATTATTTTGAAATTTACTGATTAAAGTGTCTATATTATGAGCGTCTATATTATCAGCGTCTATATTATCAGCGTCTATATTATTCATTTTATACAAATATAAAATATAGGTTATAATATATTGTTATGTAATAAAATAAAGAGATTTATTTAACTTATTATATAATTAATAATCATACTTATACAATAAGTTAAATAAATAAATGAAATTCTATGAAACACATTTCGATAATTATATTAAAAATAATAATTCTTGTAGTCTACATCCAAAATTAAATAAATTATATAATTCATTTCCTAAAAATATTAATGATATGAAAAATATTATATTATATGGTCCGCCCGGTGTTGGTAAATATACACAAATGTTATCATTAATTAAACAGTATAGTCCTTCACACCTTAAATATGAAAAAAAAATAAGTGTCACACATAATAAAAATACTTATTTATATAAAATAAGTGATATTCATTATGAAATAGATATGTCTTTATTGGGGTGCCAATCAAAAATGTTATGGAATGAAATATATAATACCGTTGTGGATATTATTATTGTAAAACAACATAATTCCGGCATTATTGTTTGTAAATATTTTCATGAAATACATAGTGAATTATTAGATAATTTTTATAGTTATATGCAGACAATGCCATTGACTACAATAGATTTAAAATTTATTTTAATAACTGAACAATTAAGTTTTATACCAAACAATATATTAAAATCGTGTTTTGTTATAAATATTCAAAGACCTTCGCGATTAATATATAACAAATGTATTAATAACAATAATAATATTAGTAATAATAGTAATAATAGTAATAATAGTAATAATAGTAATAATAGTAATAATAATATTAAAATAAACGACTCATTAGATGAAATAGTTAATATAAAAAACATATATACAAAAAATACTTTTATAACTCAACCATATAAAACAATATGTGATAATATATTATTATTATTTATTAATAATTCAAGTAATGAAAATATTAATTTTATTTTATTAAGAGAAAATTTATATGATATTTTAATTTACAATATCAATATAAATGATTGTATTTGGTATATACTACAAAATATTAATAAAAAAATAAGCAATGATGATATTTCACTTATTTTAATAAAAATGTATAATTTTTTATATTATTATAATAATAATTATCGTCCAATATATCATTTAGAAAATTTTATAATTTTTCTTATAAAAACAGTTAATAATTTATAAATTATTAATTATAAATAGTTCCATAAAAGTATTTGAATTTCACAATAAAAATACACAATAAAAAAATACAAAATATTTTTATTGTGTATTTTCAGTTTAATTATATATTAACTTTATTCTTTATTTATTGTTTATTTATGTATTAACTTTATTCTTTATTTAATCCTTCTTACGAATAACCTTCTTCACAACCTTTTTCACAACGGGTGAAGATTCAGGAATAATTTGTGCAGGTGCTGACACTGTTTCAGATGTGGGTTCTTCTTCTACATCACTATCCTCTGCCAATTCCAAAGTAGAACTTGAATCAACTTCATCTTCTTCTTGATCTTGTGTACTCTTATTTAGTTCCTTCATTTCATTCGTTGACAAACGAATTAGACACTTTCCCTTCAAGGAAGCACGCTGTTGAATAACGCCCTGAAACAACTTCCAGGTAACACCGAACTTACCTCCAGCAAACCAAATTCCTCCACACTGAATAATCGCTGCAATATTAGTAAACTTAGGGATCAAAGTCAAAGGGGTGATTTCGGTATTATTCTTATCTGGGAACAACATTTCGCCACGAATATCATATAATTCGCAATTGAATCCATCATAATTCTCCAACTTAATATCCAATGTAGGGGTCTTTGTCATATCGCGTTCGCCGGTAAGTGGATCCTTGGGCCATTTCAATAATGGATTAAACAACGCATCTACTACTTGTAATGGCATCTTATCCTTAGGTTTATTAAACCATTCCATTGAGTGAGTTGTCGCGTCTTCCTTAATCTTGGTCTCCATTTCTAGCATACGTTGAAGAAACTTATCAGTTTCAGGTGTCGAATATTCAGGTCGTGGGAACGCCAACGACATCTTGTATGTAGTGCGACCAGTAATTTCGTCTGTAAATTTATTTGCTCCCCATGTCAGCATGAGTGGGCATTCCATCATAAGACGAATGCCAACTGACTTTCCGCCAGATTTATTCGTCTTTGCTTTCAAATAATTAATATCCTTGATAGGATTAAACACGCTGTGCTTGATAACTGGACTTTCAGATGAGTTAGACATGATTGATAATAACTGCTTATTGCTGTATTGTTATTATAATATAAGGGGTTATCTTTAAATCAATTTTATGAGAAATGTTTATTAATTAAATAACATTTTATTCATCACCTGTTATCGTGTTAAATTATTTAATTCATTAATTATTAGTTCTCTTATGAGTCTATTAACAAATGATATTAATCCGAGAGGATTTATTTTCATTTACTATAAATATTGTAATATTATAAAATTTACAATAATTGTTAATTTACAATCAATTATTAATTTATAAAATTGAGTTAAAATAAAAATATATATTAACAAGATATAACAAAAATGAGTTTTGAAAATGAAGTTAATGAAGTTAATGAACTTCATAATGATAATAAAAAAATAATACAAACAACAGGGTTAAAACGAAAAACAATCGATAAATATTATACATCTCAAAATATAGTTGATAAATGTATTCATTTTATTGCTCAAACACTTAATATCAAAATAGATGATTTATGTATTGAACCAAGTGCTGGAAATGGAGCATTTATTAATGGTATAAAATCTTTATTTACAAATTATAAATTTTATGATTTAGAACCTGAAAATAATGAAATAATTAAACAAGATTATTTCGATTTTGATTATAATGCGATTCTTAACCCCAATTTTAAGAAAAAACATATTATAGGAAATCCGCCATTTGGTCGCCAATCATCATTAGCAATTAAATTTATAAAAAAATCAGTTGAATATTGTGATTCTATTTCATTTATATTACCTAAAAGTTTTAAAAAAGAAAGTTTAAAAAAACATTTTCCTTTTAACTTTCATTTGGAATACGAATATGATCTGCCAAAAAATTCATTTATAGTTGATGGAAAAGAATATGATGTCCCTTGTGTATTTCAAATATGGATAAAAAAGGAAACACAAAGAACTATTCCTAAAAAATTGGTTCCAAAAAAATATTCTTTTGTAAAAAAAGAAGATGAACATGATATATCTTTTAGACGAGTTGGCGTTAACGCAGGTAAAGTGGATAAGAACACAGAAAACAAATCATTTCAATCACATTATTTTATCAAATTCGACAATATATTAACAGACAGTTTATTTAATAAATTATCTATTATTAATTTTAATTGTAAAAACAACACAGTAGGTCCAAAGTCTATATCAAAACAAGAATTAATTAAAGAATTTAATAAAATTTTTATTTAAGGTTTACTAATTTGGTTTCTTTTACTAATTCGGGTTCTTTTACCACTTTCAATAGACATTATTATCTCTTTATCTCTTATTATATTTGGATTTTCATCTGATGATTTATATGTTATAAATTTTTTAAGGGTTTTTTCAAAATTTGTTATAGAACATTGAACTCTGCTTTGACTACTATCAACCTTAGGATTTATTTGTATTATATTATTATATTTTTTTGATAATTTTTTTTTCTCATATAAATAATTATATATATTTTTTGCCTCACTCCCTTTAACAGATGAAGGTATAGATTTTACCCCCTCAACATATGTTTTTATTTCATCCTCGGTTAAATTGCCAAATAATATTTTATGGCATTCCATATTATAATCAATTTCATAAATATTTCGTATGGTTTTATGTGTTTCTGTTTGGATATATTGTATAATAATCATTGTATTTTTATTATTAAAATTATAGTTATAAAATCGTAATATATCACCACAACATATTATTTGAGAACCTGTTGTTTTTATAGAAATATTTTCATTTGTGTCAAATTTATTTTTTTCACACGGAATGTCATGAATATTTCTATCATTACTTTCTTGTGATAAATTAAATATTTTTTCCCTAATCTCATTTTCAAATGTAAATCCATGTTTTTGTGATTGTTTTGTTTCTTCATTATTATTTTCTTTACATATACATTTTTCATTTTTATATAACTTTACGCCACAACATTTTAATACTAATTTGTTTTTGGGATTTTGTAAAAGGTGATAACCGTTAATCATGATTACATTAATTGAGTTAATTATATTATAAATATATTTAACTCAATTTTTAATAAATTATTAAATTATTTATATTTCCTATTCATAAAAATAGTAACTTATAATGAATAAGTATTTGAATAAATTGTTATAAAAATAATAAAAAATTTATATATTATTATTTTTATAATTATTGATTTAAGTTGGAACAACAATATCATGCGCGGCGGCGGCGCCTGCCTTGGCAAAATGAGGACTCATATAACGCTGAAGATTAAAGTACGTCAATTCAACAGACGGGGTTACCTTAAGAAGTGTCATCAACTTATCATCGGCAATAATGCGGCGACCATTATCCTTATCCTGAAGTTTGTGTTCACGGATATAAGCATTGATTTCACGAGTTACCTCAGTGCGCGCCATTTCAACACCAACCTCGCGACCAAGAAAAGACGCCAACTCACTGCTGATTAGTGTAGGTTTGACAAAACCGCTGGGAGAACGGTTACCAGTCTTGCGCTTACGCTTAGCACCAGCCTTAGTAGCAGTTTTAAGTTCACGAGAAGCGCGCTTTTCCAATTGGCGAAATTCACTCTTAAGACCAGACAATAAAGTGCTAATCTGTTGAAGCTTATTCATAAATTCAGAATAATCACTGGAGAGGGAAGACATTACTTCAGTAGATGCGGAGACAGGTTCAACCGGAACAGAAGTATCAACAGGAAGAGAAGAATCAATAGGAACAGAAGTATCAGCAGGAACAGAAGTATCAACGCTGGCAGTAGTCACTGGTTGCTTTTTGGTTGACTTCTTAACAACAGGTACAGAATCAGGTGCCGCAGTTTCTACAACATCGGTCTTAGGAGTTTTGGGGGTCTTGGGTGTCTTAGGGGCACTGGTCTCAGTCTTCTTAACAGATTGCTTGCTCATCTTATTATACTCTATCATAACACTATTTATTTAAGTGATTTAACGCATTATATTATTTAAATTAAATAATATAATACAATACTGATAACATAACAAAAAATCCCTAAATAAACTAATACAATTTTTATTTTTATAACTATTATTTTTTTATATTTTTTATATTTTTTATAAAAAATATTAATTATAAAAAATACATGAATACATGAATATTAATTATGCGATACTGAATAATATAACCATGGCAATGCTTCTGCTGCATCACTATTAACAATAGTTAATGCGCATAATATATAATTAATTCCTAAACATTTACTTTCATTATTAATTCCATTTTTTACAAGGGGTTCTAATACTTTGATTAAATTATAATAAAGTTCTGGTAATTCTAAATGTTCTAAATTAAATATATTTATTCTTGAAAATGGATCACCATTCGGTGGACAAATTTCTATTTTGATTATTTCCGTTAAATGTGCTCTATAATTCCAAATATCATACAATTCGCGTATGAACCGTAATACATTCCCTCGACAAAGATTAAGTAACCATTCTACATTTGTATAATTACCTAAACGATCTATTTCTTGAAATAGTGTTCTTATTTTCATTATATGCTGTTGAAGGATATCTCTTTTTATTTCTTTTGGTTCTTCTATTTCAATCTTTAATTCATTTCCTGTGATTTTACTATATAAAATTAAATATTTTAAATCTGTTATTATATTTTTCGTAATTTTATTTCTATTATACGGATTTGTGGAATTCGTCCCGTGTGTCTTTATTAAATTATATAAAGACATAATATCAAACCCATAAACCATATTATCTACATCTTTAAAACTGAAAAATTGTGAATAAGATATAGTATTTAATGGTTCCATTGTAAAAAATTCTGTTTCATTTACACATAGTTTCCTATTCTTACTTGCTGGACCATGTAAAAAAAATATTTTTTTAATACAATATTTTTTCCATGCTCTTTGAATTATATTAGCATTATAAGAATTATTTAAAAAAGTAAAAATATTATTATTTAATTTTTCTTTTGTCCCAGTTGTTTTTAATTTATAATATTTACATATATCTTTTAAGTCTTGAACTTTATAATTATTAGTTTTAAATGAATTATAATCTTTTATTTCAGGCATAACAAAATTATCACTATCCAAATGCTTTCTTTTTTTTATAATTGATTTTTTTTTGAGAATTGTTTTTACTTTTAAATCAGAATTTGGTTTATTTTCTATATTATTATTATTATTTAATATATATTCACTAATATTATCATCCATTTTATTTAGTTTTAATATATATACAATCTTGTTATTTTAATATTGTTTAATAAATAACTATATTATCTCTCACAAAAACCTAAATAATGAAATATAATACACATTTTCAAAAATTGAATTTCTTTTTAATGTGAAACAATATCCAAACTAAAATCCAGAAACTAAGAAATCCGTAATCTCTACAAAATGTCGCAAGAAGAAAAATCTCAGTTTTTTAAGCACATCTCACTATACCTTCTAGAGAATTGTAATCCTCGCATCTATAACAGTTTGAAACTTCCAATTAAAAAAATCGACGATATTCCCGTAAATGTAGAGTTTTCATACGAAGGCAATCATCATGAAATTAGTTGTATTTCATGTACTATCCACTTGGCACCAAACAATGAATATATGATGGCAGAATTTGTAGTGAGAGATTTTAATGAGGAGTTCGCATTAGAAGAAGGAGTCAAACTGATTTTTGAAAAAATAAACAATTTAAAATTTAATCAATTCAAAGGGTTATTGTGTGATTCTTCTAAAAATCAAGAAAATAATGGCATAATTAAAGAAAATATTATGATTACAATCTACTCTATTCTCAATCTCTATGAAAATGTTACTTCCTCCATAAATGACTGCTGTGTGTGTTTAGAAATAACTGAAACTCATTCAAATTGTGGACACAATGTATGCATTAAATGTTATTCAAAACTAGAAGTTTCAAAAAAAGAATGGCGCGAATATTATGGAAGGAACACGTTTTATAAAAAGTGTCCAATGTGCCGCGGAATTATTCAAAAACTTTTACCAGAAACAGAGATTGGCGAATTATCAGAACAACTCACACTTTAAATATGTTATAATTTTTGTTATATAAAAATACTCATTTTATTCATCAAAGAGAGAGAGAGAGAGAGAGAGAAAATAGAAATATAAAAATAAAAAAAGATTTAGTAAGGTCTTTTTTTTATACAAAAACGAAATCATAATTTCCTAAAAATTCATGTAATTTATTTTTACAAAAGGATGGTGTAGCAGATTTACTATTAATAAATTTATCAGTATCTACATCATCTAAGGAAAACATAATATATATTTTTTTTAATATATTATAATTATTAATATAATTTGTATTTTCATTTACCCAGTCATAAAACTCTATTTCATTTTCATTTTTTTCATTAATATAGAATTTATATTTTTCATAATATTGTATTGTTTTATGAAAATTAATGGTATTAATAGTATTAATAGAATTATCAGTATTTATAGAATTATCAGTATAATTATCAGTATAATTATAGTCCGTTCCTGATATCACACATATTTCTTTGAAATGTGTAAATGACATATCTAGACATTTTAATATTTTATTTAAATCATATAATACAAATGTTGAATTTAATAAACTAATATACCTTAATACCTTATCACACCCATAAACAAATAAATCCATATCTTCACTTAAACACGCATAAGCATGATTCTCTGTTACCATTTTCGCGCATAATTTATCTGCTTCGCCATCAGCCACATAATAGGTAATTCCATATAGGGTTAATAACATTTTCACATTACTAATATCTTCTCTTTTAAGTCTAACAAATTTCTTTTTTAATGAATCCAACTCATTATTAATTTCTTTTCTCTCTTCATAATCATTTGCATCCTTTAATTTAAATTGTAACTCTTTATATTTATTTTCTGAAACTTGTTTATCTTGACATCTTTGTTTAATAAGTTCTTTCTTTTCAGGCGGCGAATGACCGTCAAATATAAATATTGGAATAATTCCATTTTTTTGAAACAACGAAATCATTTGATACATGCTATCGATTAAACAATTTTCTGAGGTGAACCGATATAGATAAATACTTGTATCTATTACTATTGTGCGACCATTTAAAAAGGAAAAAGATACTGTTTTAATTGCGTCGCATCCATTTATATTAGGATCAACTGAAATACTATTACATTTATCGCGAATATATTTATTCAAATGCTGAATACCCATTACTGAATGGTTATATTTTATATGTTTGGGTTATATTTTATATTTTGTCTTTTATATCCTTATCAATTTTTATAAAAATGAATAGTGTCAACAATTATTTCTTATTATTTTTAAATATTTAAAAATGTTTTAATAAGCGAAGATGTTATTAATGAACTATCCACATCTATTATTGAACCTACCGTCGGTAAAAGACAGAATACCTGTTAAAAATATATTAATACCAAGAAAAGATATAGATAAAAATATTATTTAAGTGAAAAAACATTAGCAGGAATAGCAAATAAAAAGAAAGTAAATAAAGAAAAATGGTTTGGTTTTGGAGCACAAATGTTAGACTTTGAAAAACCTTCATATGCTATTCCTGCGAGATATTGGAAAGATAGTTAGTTTTAGTTTATTATACACAAACAAGATCTGTAATTATTTCTTCTTTTATAGGTTTATATGTATCATATTTATCATTATAATAAATTTGAATAATTTTTACTATAAAAGTATCATATTCTTTTACTAATTCCTCTTTAATTGTTTTTACTAATAGATCAATACGGGCACATTGTTTTATATTTATTTGTTTACCTTTATTTTTTACTATATCTGGATTATATCTAATAATAATAACACTTTTACCACCAATACCATTTACTATCTCATTTATACGGGCACATTCACAACTATCTTCATATGAATTATGTTGGTGTTCGTCAATTTCAACTATTATACTGTGCTTATTACGTTCAAAATAAATATCGGGTCTCTTTTTACTACAACCTTGTAACATTTTACTTGAATTATACTCAAATATAGTATCAATTGATTTTCTTAAATGTCTAACAATACCCCACTCTTTTTTATTTTGAATTTTTTTACAATCTTTACAAATAAAATCACATTCCTCTTTAATATCACAATATTTACATAATCTTTTTACAATATTTAATATATTTTCATCCGGATTATGCTGTTTACAATATTTTATATTATTAATAATAAAATTATATTCATTATGACATTCCAAAATATTACATTTATTTTCTAATACCAAATTAATCATATTTTCAAGTTTATGTTCAAAACAATATTGAATTCGTTTATTAGGTAATCCAAATAATGGCGTTTCCAAACATTTTTCAAATTGACATTTTTTACTTTTAATATCAATCATATTTTCAAGTTTATGTTCAAAACAATATAATGCTTTAGTTTCTGTTGGTATATTAAAATTAGGTCTTTTCATACAATTATCATGAATACATCGTTTATGTTTAATATCAATCATATTTTCAAGTTTATGTTCAAAACAATATAATGCTTTAGTTTCAGTTGGTATATTAAAATTAGGTCTTTTCATACAATTATCATGAATACATCGTTTATGTTTAATATCAATCATATTTTCAAGTTTATGTTCAAAACAATATAATGCTTTAGTTTCTGTCGGAATATTAAAATTAGGTATTTTCATACAATTATCATGAATACATCGTTTATTTTTAATATCAATCATATTTTCAAGTTTATGTTCAAAACAATATAATGCTTTAGTTTCTGTCGGAATATTAAAAGTAGGTCTTTTCATACAATTATCATGAATACATCGTTTAGATTTAATATCAATCATATTTTCAAGTTTATGTTCAAAACAATATAATGCTTTAGTTTCAGTTGGTATATTATAAGTAGGTATTTTCATACAATTATCATGAATACATCGTTTAGATTTAATATCAATCATATTTTCAAGTTTATGTTCAAAACAATATAATGCTTTTGTTTCAGTTGGAATATTAAAATTAGGTCTTTTCATACAATTATCGCGAATACATCGTTTAGATTTAATATCAATCATATTTTCAGGTTTATGTTCAAAACAATATAATGCTTTTGTTTCTGTCGGAATATTAAAATTAGGTATTTTCATACAATTATCGCGAATACATCGTTTAGATTTAATATCAATCATATTTTCAAGTTTATGTTCAAAACAATATAATGCTTTAGTTTCAGTTGGTAT
>Ga0209491_10004643_pt1 | contig 20969 bp, 18 predicted proteins | sample BON02_FD_187213 | JGI IMG/M metagenome (GOLD analysis project Ga0209491, IMG submission 187213) | Freshwater microbial communities from Lake Bonney liftoff mats and glacier meltwater in Antarctica - BON-02 (SPAdes) (version 2) | ecosystem: Environmental > Aquatic > Freshwater > Ice > Glacier... | reverse complement strand
GAGGCGGCGAACTCGGATCACACACCCAGGGCTGGAAACAAGCACTCAACGCGTTCGCCGTTGCCTTCCCCGGCCGAGTTCCCGACACCCTGAACTGACCACCTCACACGAAGTTCTTGACAACCTCGGTCCCGACCACAATGAGAGGACACCATCCATGACAACCACAGAACCAACTACTGAGAGTGAGATCGCAGCCTGGTACAACCCCGCCGTCGCCACAGCTACAACGACGGCCTCAGCCCCCTCGACTACGAGACCACCAACGCGGCATGATCCCCACACCCACCCCGTCCGTCACACCGGGTTACTCCCAGATTACTTGAACTCCGACACCATCTGGTGGGCCTGGACCGGGGTCAACCGGCCGAGGCCCTCTCGTGGTCGCCGGCTGAGCCTTTCGGCCTCCACACCCGCGGACCGGGGGCGTGTGAACTCGAGTTGTCGAGGGCCGTTCGCTGGGTCGAGCGCTCAGCCGGTGAAGCTGGGCGAGATGGTGGTGCCCGAGTCGGTCACGCCTGCGGAGGGAACGGCGACCATCCGGGGCAGGACGTAGGTGGTGGCGAGGTCGGCATCGAGCGGCAGGATGGAAGGCGGCTGGTCTCCCGGCCTCGGGTAGTACATGCGGATCATCGCCTGGATCTCGGTCGACACGCCGGTGCCTGGGCCGTAGACGGACTGGTAGTACGCGGTGCTCGGCGTCGGGATCCAGTTCGACTCCGGCGCTCCCGGTGGGAGGGCAGGGCCCACCCAGAGGGTGAGGGAGCCGTCGGGGTTCAGCGCCAGGTCTCCCGCGTCGAGCTGGTCCGAACCGAGCTGGGAGACCGGCTGGATCAGGCCGAACGTGAGCGGGGAGCTGCCGCGGCCGAGGCGGACCAGCGGGCCCGGAGCGCCACCGATCGAACCGCTCTGCTGGATGGGGATGCCCCCGGGTGAGAGGGCCTGCAGCCACGTCGCGGAGAGCTTGAAGGAGTAGGTGCCGGGCGTCGGTTGCGTCGGCTGGGTGGCCGCGTAGTACACGGCCCCGGGCGTGAGGCCGTATTGTTCCGCAGTGGAGCCGAAGATCAGGGGAGTGCTCAGGTCGATCGGGCCCCAGGCCGGCGCCTCGACGGTGATCGTGTCGGTGCCCGCGTCGACGCCGATCACCCGGGTGCTAGTGGGGTCGGAGTAGTGGGTGTTCAGCACACTGGACTGGGGGATGAACGGTGCAGAGCTGGACGTGGCGTCGGGCTGGTAGACGATGAGGGACCAGAAGCCCGCCACCTTGCCGCCGTTCTCAACCATCGGCGGCAGGATCCCTTCCACCGGGTAGCTGGAGTAGCTGGCGCGGGGCGGCGTGAAGGTGATGCTGTAGGTGGTGTTGCCGTCCAGCTGCGACACGCCGTCGTTCGAGTTCATCGTCGGGTATACGGCGTCGAGCGGAACGTTCGCGGATCCGCCGTCCAGGACGATGATCGCCCGAGTGAGGTAGCCGACGGGATCGTTGGTGTAGGTGCCGATCATCGTGTTGATGTAGCCCCAGTAGTTCGTGGCGGCGGTCGCGCCACCGGCGGCGGCGGCCGCCTGGACCTCGGCCACACCTGCCTGGAACCCGTCCTCGAGCGCGGCGAGTTGCTCGGCGGTCCAGCCGGGCGGAACCTCGAAGCCGGCCGACGTGAGGCCGATCTCCGCGAAGCGGTCGAGTGTCGGCTGCTGCGGGTACGACGGCATGACGTAGGTGTCGGTCGCCCCATACTGCGGGATGTACTGCGGGGGCAGCTCCGCCAGGGGAGTGCCGGAGGACCCGGTGTCGGCCACGGGAAGTGGGCTGCGGACGAGTGCCTGGCCGACCTGGTCGAAGAAGTCCGTGGCGGTAGTCGGTGCGGTCTGCCACGCCTGGGCCGCGGCGACGTCGTCGGGAGACGGGACGAAGTTGGCGAAGCTCGGCGGGTACACCGCGGCGTATCCGTTCGCGACGAAGTCCGTCACCGAGTTCAGCGCGAACTTCTGGACGACGCCGGTGCGCACGGACGCGACCGAGGTGCTCTCTGAGGGGTCGGTGAGCGAGTTGGCGCGGATCCGGATGAGCAGCCAATTGAGGTTGGTGTCGGTCGCCAGCACGGGGTAGTCGGTGCCGCCGAGCGTGATCATGGGATCGCGGCCTCGCGGGTCCTCAGGGCCCACGAGCACATACGAGGTCATGCCGGAGCTCGGGGTGGTCCGGTTGCCGATGCTGCCGATCCCGTTCACGAAGCCGTCGAGGTAGTTCGCCACGTAGTACTGGCCGGTGGTCGCAGGGACGGTGAGCACGAGCGGTTCGCCGCCAGTGTCGACGAAGTCGATGAAAGCGTTGATGTAGAGGACGGACGCGTCGCCGGCGTTGGTGGCGTTGTTGTTCCAGGCTGCCTCGTTGTTGCCGTACTTCAACGTGTTGACGGGCGCGCTCACGAGCTCCTGGTAGTGCGAGAAGCGGTAGACGAACTCCGGAGCGAGGCCCCACACGTAAGCCTCTCGTGCCAGCTGGCGGATCCTGGCCAGGTCCTCGGGGCCGCTCGCACCGAGAGGACCGGCTGCGGTCACCGACGTGGCCGACAGACCGAGGCACACCACCAGGGCTGTCGCCCACCAACGCCGTTTCACGAAAACCTCCGGTTGCGCAACGCCTTCGGCGCGCAGGCGCAGAGTAACAGTCATCGACTGCGACGGCCTCACCTGACGGGGCTGGCAGTGACTGACTGGCCGAAGTTGTTCCACTCCCGGCGTGAGACGGGAGACGCCCGGGCCGTCGAGCCCGGCGAGGCGGAGCAGCGCGAGTCGCCGCCGGCCACGGTCAGGACGCGCCGGACGAAGGGCCCGCGCGCCGACGGCATGGAGCGGCCGCGGCCGTGCTCGTCGGTTCGATCCTCGAGGTCGACGTGCGCCGCCCGCCCGGGCCTGCGGTGCGTCGCGCGCCCGGTGCGGTTGCGGGGCGTCAGTCGACCATTTACAATAGTCACTGACTGCTAGCCTGGCGTCCGCTTGGGAAAGCAAACTCGCTTCACATCCCGGCCCGGGTGCGGCGAGCCCCGGACCTACGAGCCCCCCGGCCGCCGGTCGGGCAAACAGGAGAACCGATGGCCTACCAGATCACCCGGCGCGACATGCTGAAGGGGACCGCCGCAACAGTTGCCGCCGGAGCACTCGCGGGCACCAGCCTCTTCGACGGCGTGGCGTCGGCCAGCCTCGCGACGTCGCCTTCCTCGAGAAGGAGCCGGAAGCAGCCGAACATCGTCTTCATCGTCATCGACGAGACGCGCTTCCCCAGCGTCTTCCCGGAGGGCATCGACAACGTCGCCGGATTCCTCGCCGCCTACATGCCCAACGCCTACGAACTCTGGCGCCACGGCGTGAAGTTCGCACACCACTACTCCGCCGGTGTGGCCTGCAGCCCGGGTCGGGCCGCCATCGTGACCGGCCTCTACCCGCACCAGACATGGATGCTCCAGACGCGTAAGGGCTCGGGCGGGTTGGGGCCGCCCGCGCCCGCGCTCAAGCGTGAGTTCCCCACCTACGGGAAGATCCTCCGCTCCGCCGGCTACGAGACGCCCTACATCGGCAAGTGGCACCTGTCGGACTCGAACCTCCCCAACGGCTCGCCCGTCCCCGAGTACCTCGAGGAGTACGGCTTCAGCGGGCTCACCGTCCCCGACATCGTGGGTGTGAACGGCGACGGATTCCACTTTGATGGCGACATCGCGGCGTCGGCCGCCAACTGGCTGTCGGACCGGCGCCCGGACCAGGCTCCGTTCTGCCTCACCGTGGGGTTCGTCAACGCCCACGATCGCGAGTACTTCTGGGGCGGCATCGAGTGGGACGAGTTCAACGCGCTCTACACCGCCCAGGGCCTCATACCGGTGTCGGACTTCAGTCCCGCGGTGCCAGAGGAGGCGTCCCCGCCGTTCCTCGGGTACCCCGTGCTCCCTCCGAACTGGGAGTCCATGGAGACCTTGGCCGCAAACAAGCCGTCCACCCAGGTCTTCACCCGGAATTTCACCGACCTCGTCTGGGGTGGTATCAACGACGACCCGTCGGCAACCGGCTACACGCTGGCCGACTATCCGCTTCCTGGTGCCGGACTGAAGGTGGGCACTGCTCCGTACTCCTACTGGCAGCGCGGACTCGACAGCTACACGCAGATCCTGGGAATGGTCGACGAGCACATCGGCACCGTGGTGGGTGCCCTGCCGCCGGCCATCGCGGCCAACACCGTCGTGATCCTCACCTCCGACCACGGGGACTTCGCCGGGGCCCACGGCTTCCCCGCCAACAAGGCGGGGACTGCGTACGAAGAAGCGTTCCACGTGCCGCTGATCGTGGCCGACCTCACCGGCCGTTACACGTCCGACATCGAGACCGAGCGCCGCCAGCTGACCTCCAGCGTCGACCTGGTGCCGCTGCTGGCCACCCTCGGCACCGGCGGCCAGCGTTGGAGGTCGGGCGACCTGGCCTCGATCTATGCCGAGCGCCTCGATCTTTCGGCCCTGCTGCGGTCGCGGCGAGCGCGCGGTCGTCGGGCGCTGGTGATGGCGACAGACGAGGTGGTACCGATCGAGTTCAACTTCAACGACGCGCCGCGCTACGTCCTCGCCCTGCGCACCGAAAAGGCGAAGCTCGGGGTCTACGCCAACTGGCTGCCCGGCACGGCTCGGATCGACCCTCGCAGCATGGAGCTCGAGTTCTACGACTACGCGACCGAGCGGGGGCGGCTCGAGCTCGACAACACGCCGGACGATCCGCGAGCCCGGCGGATGCTGCAGCAGCTGCTGAAGAACTACGTGCCCAACGCCATGGAGGCTCGGCTGCCCGGACAGTACGCGGCGGTGTCCGAAGCGGCCAAGCTCCAGTTCCTCGCCTTCGTCGAGGCCCTTGATCTGCTGAACCGGGAGCAACTCACCAACGGCAACCTCGGCAAGTTCACGTCCTGGGGCAGTCCCTTCTGATCTGCGAATCTCAACGGGACGAGGACCAGTTCCTCGGCGTGGGTCGCCGAAGCGGTGGATCTGAGAGGAACGAAAGAGCGAGTGAGCCCGATTCTCGGTGGTGGGGGTGTTCCGCCGGGCGGCGGTGGTGAGGGCCTGGTGTTCGCGTGGACGCCAGGAGGGGCCTTTGATGTTGGACACAACGGCGTCGGGCATGAGCCGGTCGAGGACGGGCTGCGGCGCCGACGGTGTCGCCGAAGATCTCGCCCCAGTCCGGGGGTCCGTTAGTGGTGACGATGGTGGAGGGCTGTTTCTGGTAGCGCAGGTTCACGACCTGGTAGAACAACCGCCGACGTCATTGCTCGAGGGGATCTCGAGCACATCGATGACATTGACGATCTCGCCGACACCATCCGCCAGATGGCACTTGGCCCCGTGATCTGGGAACAGGCTCTTATCCACTGCGCCCACCAGCCGCAGAGAATCACAACCGATAGCGCTTCACCTGAAGAACGCGGCACTCGGTGACCCCTACGCAAGCGATTGGTACCACCAGTGGTTGGATCGAGGGGCGGCCGCGCCCGGCGGCATCGGTGGGCAGCGAGCGAGCCGTGTAATCGGCAACGTCAGAGCGCCACGCCGATGAGGTCGACGATGATGACGATTTCAATCGGCGCGCCCACGGCCGCCATTCTCGTGCCGGTCAAGGTGCCGGTGCCCGACGCTTCCGAGTACTGTCCAGTGCCGCCGATCACCTCGAAGGTGGCCTCCAGCGCCGAGCTGCCGTCGGCCTCCACGCTGGCCTCACCGTCCATGCGTAGGCCAAGGAGATCGCCGGACAGGTCTGTGAGGGTGACGAATCCAAAGAACGGCCCGTTCCCGTTCTCGTAGTCGACGTTCCCCAGCATCTCGACGTCGAAGGTCCCGAGATCCGTGGAGGAGGGCCCGACCAGCGTGTTCCACCCGTAGGTCTTGCTGGCGTCCTCACCCACCTTCATGAGGTGGGATTCCGCAGAGGTCAGCTCTGCGGGGACCTCCAGGCGCACGCTGCGCGCCGAGGTGGTCGTCATTGGCGCCGCAGCCGAGGAGTCCGTCGCGCTCGTCCCTCCGTCCCCACATCCTGCCAACCCGGCAGCCAGGCTGAGGGCTGCAGCGACCACCACCAGGCGAAAGCCGGCGCTGAAGAGCGGTCGATGGCCGGAGCGTTGGTGGACGCGGGGACGAGAAGGTGAAATGGTCATCGAGCTCCTGAGCGGATCACCAGGAGTTGCAGTAGGGGTGGGTCGGGCTCCAACACGGCGGCGGAGGCGGGCCATTCGGCGGGGAGTCCCTGCGAAAATGGCCCTCGTCAGAAGCCAAAGCTGACGGCGGTGGCCCACGCCGTGTCGACATGGAAGGCGCCGCTGGCGTCGACGCTCATGATCGTCACCGGGTCGGGCTCACGGTTCCCCGTGGCGGGGTCGAAGGCAACCGTGCCGGTCCAGCCTTGCCAGCCGCTGGTAGCTGAGAGGGCAGCGGTGAGCTTTTCGGCGTCGGCGCCGCCGGCCCGGGCAATGGCGTCGGCCAATAGGCGCACGGAGTCGTAGGTGTAGGGCGACCAGGTGCCAGGGGCATCCCCGAACAGCTCGAGATACTCCTCGATGTCGCGGGCGGCATTGGGGAAGTCGTCGGGGGCCGGGACCCCGACGACTGGACAGCGTTGGGCGGCAGGCACACCCGCAGCAGTGATGTAGCCGGAGTCGAAGCCGCCGTAGTCGATGAGGCAGCTGGCCGAGGTGCCGCTGGCCACTACGTCCTTGGCAATGGCGGCCGCCTCGGGATAGTAGGCGACCACATAGATGAGGTCGGGTCCGTTGGCCAACACCGTGTTGAGGGCGTCGGTGTAGGAGGTTGCGCCGGGCGTGATGGCCTCCGAGGAGGTAATCGTCACCCCGGCGGGCGGAAGGAGCTGTTGCATGGCCTCGGTGGCCTGTTTGGTGTAGTCCTGCGTCGAGTCGTAGATGATCCCCACAGACTTCGCTCCCGCCCACGTGGTGATGGCGGTGACTGCCGTCGGGGCGATCTGAGAGGTCATGGGCTGGAGCGTGAACCCGAGCCCTGCGGTGCTGTCGGCGGAAGTCAGGCGCAACGGGACGAGGCCGGCGTCGATGTAGAGGGGGAGCGTCTTGGCACCTGCGCCGGAGTTGTAAGGTCCGACCACGGCGTCGAGGCCCTCGGCGATGGCGGCTTTGGCAGCCTCCTCACCGGCTGCCGGGTCGGCCTTGTCATCGATCGGCACGATCTGGACTTCTTTGCCGAGGATCCCCCCCGTCTCGTTGAGTTCGGTGGCGGCCAGTTGGGCGCCCCGGAGCATTCCTTCACCGACTGCGGACTGGCTGCCCGTCAGCGGGGCCTCGAGGCCGATACGGAACGTCTCGGACAGCGGGGGGGTCACCGAAGTGTTCTGTGAGCTGTCTGAACCGCAGCTCGACACCAGCAGGGTGAGTCCGACGATGGTGGCTACGAGGACCGTGACCGATCGTCTCGGGGAAAATAGCGGGTTGCTCATGTTGCTCGTGTGGCTCCTGGAGATAGAGGCAGAGGGCCGTCCGTAAGTCACTGACTGTCGCACATCTTGCACTGTTAACGCAATATGGCTTTTGCGGGTTGACGCCACGTCAAAGCGGTCTGGATTGCCGGCCGGCGAACGACCACCAAGTGGCGGTCAGACGGTCGAGGTCGACCCCGAGAACCCGGCCCACCAGCACCGCGCCAGCGGCACCCATGACGGCCAGTTCGGCGAGATCCGCGGCCTCTTCGCGGGAGATCCCGAAATTGGCACGAAGTTGGTGTTCGACGAATTCAACCACCGGTCGTCGCCGGACGCCCGCCAGTTCGATGCCGCCCGGCTCGTTCTGGAGGCGGGCGAGCAATTGGAAGAGCAGCTCGACCCTCGGGTCCTGGAGGGCCGTGGAGGTGAGTCGCTCCGCTGTGAAAGCAACCCGCAGGTCGTCGCCCAAGCGCTGGCAGGCGGCGTCGAGCAGCCCCGCCTTCGACCCGAACCACACATGAACGTTGGCATGGTTGAGTTCGGCGCGCCGGGCGATTTCCCGGGCGCTAAGTTCGCCGACCGGACGTTCTGTTGCCAGGGCAATGGTCGCCTTCACCAAGCGGGCCATGCCCTCTTCGCGAGTCACCCGGGGTCGCCGCCGATCGGCGGTCGAACGCCCACCGTTCGGGGTTGACCCGGCTGGTCGTTGGGTCACAGCCATACCTCCGTTCTGGTCGGGATTATCCGGTGAACCGGGGTGTCACGACTGTAAGCGAGGGATGGCATGGCGCCGCCTCCCCCGAGAGGGTGACGCGCGCTGGTTTGTCTCGAAAGGGCAACCTTGCGGGGTGACCGGTCAGAAGGGCGACCCTCAACTGCTTGCACCGCTCTGCTGCGGTGTGTCGCCGCTGACTCCATTGCTGAGTTCAGGGCAGCCGGTGGATCGCGAGGGGTAGCACTGCTGTGGCTCCGGCATCGCGGAGGAGGGAGGCGGCGACGGTCATCGTCCATCCGGTTCGGTAGGTGTCGTCGACCAGTAGGAGCGGACCATCAGGGAGTCCGCCCCCGACGTTGACCGTCATGTGGGCGAGGAGGTGTTCGACGCGAGGCCGAGCTGCGGTGTCGCTTGGTGGGGTTGGTCCGGTGATGGCGAGGAGGTCGATCACCGGCAGGTGGCCGACTTCAGCGATGCGGGAGGCGAGGTTTGCGATGCGGGTGGAACGGTGCCGTGACGGCATGGGGACCACCGCAACCGGTCGCGCCGACCAATTCCTTCGCCAGCGGCCGAGCACGGCGACGAGCCCGTCGAAGAGCCCGTCAGACACTGGTTCGTCGCCCCACTCGAGCTCGCCGATGATGTCGTCCCAGCCGGGAGTGTCGGCGAAGACGAGCGCCCGCCCTTCCTCGCAGCCGACGATCGTCCCGCTTCGGTCGATGCCTGCTGGCCATCGCTTACGGGGAGCCAAGACGACGTCGGCGCCGCGGAGGAACGTTCGTGCTGCGTCGAGCGCCTCGGGGTCGATGCGCCTCCCGGGGCCGGGCAGCTCACCGGTACACACCGAGCAGCGGCCGCAGTCCGCCGGTTCAGGGTCGTCCAGGGCCCGTTGCAGGAACCTCATCAGACAGCCCTGCCCCTTCGCGTACGACCTCATGAGGTCGGCTTCGGCGCGGCGGAGGGATCGGATCTGGTCCCACTTCGCATCGTCGTGCTGGTAGGGGACTCCGGTTGCCACCCAACCGCCGCTGGTCCGCTCGACCGCACCTTCGACCGCGACGACCCGTAGCAACTGGTCGATGCGGCCCCGGCGCAGCCCGGTGGACGTCTCGAGCGAAGGGACGCTCATCGGACGTTCAGCGTCGACCAGCACCGACAGGACGGCGGCGACGTCGTCGGGGCGGGGGATCGACGCAGTGGCGAAGTACTCCCACAGCGCCTCATCGGTCTCGGCGGGCAGCAGCACCGCCACGGCGTCGTCGAGCGCCCGACCGGCCCGGCCGATCTGCTGGTAATACGCCACCGGTGAGTCAGGAGAGCCGAGATGCACACAGAAGGCCAGGTCGGGCTTGTCGTAGCCCATCCCGAGCGCGGAGGTGGCCACAACAGCCTTGAGCCGGTTGGCCCGCAGGTCGTCCTCGACCCGAATCCGCTCGTCGGGTTCGAGTGCCCCTGAGTACGGGGCCACCTCGTGGCCCCGGTCGGCCAGGAACCCAGCCAGCCGCGTTGTGTCGGCGACCGTCGGCACGTACACGATCCCCGAGCCCGGAAGCTCCCGCAGCGCGGTGTCCACCCAGGCGTAGCGCTCGAGCGAGCGCATTCCGTCGATGACCGCGAGGCGCAGCGACGACCGGGCGAGCGTGCCTCGCAGGACAGTCGTGTCGCGGCCCAGTTGGGCGGCGACATCGTCGGTGACGCGTCGGTTGGCGGTCGCGGTGGTCGCGAGCACTGGGGTGTCCCGTCCCGAGGTGAGCAGCCTGGAGATCCGCTGGTAGTCCGGTCGGAAGTCGAAACCCCAGTCCGAGATGCAGTGGGCCTCGTCGATCACGATGAGTCCGGCCCCGGCCAGCAGACTGGCGGACCGGGCGGCGAACTCAGGGTTGGCGAGGCGCTCGGGGGAGATGAGCACCACGTCGACACCGCCGCCGGAGATGGCCTCGAGCGTGTCGTTCCAGTCGTCGCGATTCGACGAGTTCACCGTGACCGCGACGAGCCCGGCGCGACCTGCGGCGGTGATCTGGTCCCGCATGAGTGCCAGCAGCGGTGAGATCACGAGGGTCGGCCCGGCACCCGTTGCGCGCAGCGCCGAAGTGGCCGCCCAGTACACCGCTGACTTCCCCCAGCCGGTGGCCTGAACGACCAGCACGCGGGACCGCTCCGCCACCAGGGCCCGCACCGCGAGGCGCTGGTCGGGGCGAGGCTCTGCACCCGACCCGGCCATGGCGGCGATGACAGCATCGAGATGGGTGTCGGCGAAGGCGGTGAGGTCGATCGGCTCGTTCACCCTCTGCTCCTTGGGTTCAGCGGATGGCACGGGACACGCTACGTAGCGCGACGTAGGTCGCCAAGATGACGAGGGCGACGATGGCGGTCGTTCCAGCGATGGTGCTCGGCCCGAACCGTCATGTGGTTCCCCGCCAGCCCCGAACCGGATACGCCCGCTCGGATCGTCCTGATGGCGGCTCACCGGCACAGCAGCAACCCGGGCGCGGGCAGGGCATCATGGAGAGGTGGCGAGGGGCGGGCGGATCCAGCATCGGACGGTGACCGATCCGATTTCGAACGCCCACCGCGTGATCGACTACCTGGCCGCGTGCGTGACCGCAGAGCAGGACGCCCGCCAGCAACTTGTGCTGGGCGTGCAAGGCGTCATCGTTGCGACCTCAGGAGCGGCGCCGCTCGGAGGGGGATCTGTGCTGCTCGATGACAACAGCGAAACCCAGCGGTGGCTGAGCCGCCAGCGCAGCGCCGGATCGAGCTCGCTGTACGCCGCTTGGCCGCTCGTCCAGGACTTCGACACCACCGGTGGACGACGGGGCGTCGTGGTGGCCGGGCTGTTGCGGACCGAGGTCGCGGTGCAGCCCGACCCCGAGTTGGCCGGGCGTCAACGGGTGGTACCCACGTCACGGGCGGTCGAGTTGGACGAGGCCGGGCTCAGGGCGCTCGGTGTTCCCACCGACGAACGACTCGACCTCCTCGACTCGTTCGCCGCGATGCTTTCCGGGGGAACCGACGACGCGCTCAGCGTCGCGATCGCTTTCGCTGTCGGTCATGGGCTCATGCCTCCGGATCTCGATCCGTCGGAACTCGGCCCGAGGATTCCCGGCGCAGGGCTGTCTCCCTCGGCACTCGTCTGGGTCGGCGATGGCGGCACGAGTGCCTTCACGCGGACGCTTCTGGCCGATCTCGCGGCGCTTCGAAAATCTGCGCCCTCCGACCTGGAGAAGGGTCCGTTCGGCGCCTTGTTTGGTGTCTCGGATCAGCTCGCGGGGGTGACGTTGCGGCCCACTCCCGCGGTCCTCGCCACGACCCTTGGTCAGGAACGGGCGATCTGCCAGTCCTCCGACAGTGTCTTGACGGTGGTCACCGGCCCGCCGGGCACGGGTAAGTCCCAGGTGCTGGCCAACGCCGTCGCTACAGCCATGGCCCGCGGCGAGACCGTCCTCCTGGCGTCGAAGAACAATCACGCCATCGACGTCGTTCACGAACGTGTGCGATCGATGTCGGGCGACGCGGTCCCGATCCGAGCAGGAAAAGCGGCGTTGCGCGCCGAAGCGGCACGGGCCATGAACTCAGCTCTTACCGCCGCGCAGCCAGACCGGTCCGATGCGTCGAACGCCCGACGGAAGTGGCAGCGAGTCGAGGAGTCGGTGCAGGGGCCATACCGCCAGGCCGAGGAACGGGTGCAGGTGCTCGAGGCACGCGAGGTGGCAGTGCGTCGGATCGACATCGCCCGAACGGCTCTTCCACCTGGGACGCTGACGGACCCGTCGACAGTCGAGATCGACGCCCTCGCCGCTGCCGTGGGACGCGCCCGCCGCCATCATGACGAGTGGGTGGCGACGCCGGGGCGCTGGTTCTGGCAACGCCGCCGAAAGCGCGCCGCAGAAGCCACGATGGACGAGTCGTTGATGACGGTGGCGACCCTGATCGGTGCCGGCGCCAGCGAGGCTGCACAGGCTGCGCTTGCCGATGGTGACCCCGAGACTCTCTTCGACCTCGCGGGGAAGATCCTCGCCGAGGTCCAGGCCCACGAGGCGCTCGCCGGGCTGGACACCAGATTGGCCGTGTTGCCAGACCCCCGCACCACCGACGATGCCATCTCGGCGTCCTACCTCCTGCGCCATGCCGCCGCCAGTGACCTTCATGGTTCGCTCTGGGTCGAACGCCTCCGGGATGGCGCCCCCGGGCGCCCCGCAGCCCGTCAGTACCAGGCTGCTCTCGCCGCCCGGGCGGAGTCGGGCTCGTCCATATCCCCGATTCGTAGCCAGTTCCCCGCCGCGCTCGACGTATTCCCGGTGTGGAGCGTGACCAGCCTCGTCGCCGGGAGTTGGTTTCCCCTCGACGCGGGGCTCTTCGACCTTGTGGTCATCGACGAGGCATCGCAGAGCGACCTGGCGTCGGCGTTGCCGCTTCTGTTCCGGGCGAAGCGGGCCATGGTCGTCGGCGACCCGGGCCAGCTCGCCCACATCACCAACCTGAGCCCTGTCCTCGATCAGCGTCTCGCCGACGACGCGGGCCTGAGCGAGGAAGACCACGGCCGGTTCTCCTACCGCGATGTCAGCCTCTACGGACTGGCCGCATCCCGGATCTCCGGCGACCCGGTGCTGCTCGACCGACATTTCCGCTCGCATCCGGACGTGATCGGCTTTTCCAACGAGGCGTTCTACGGAGGGCGTCTCCGCGTGGAGACCGACCCATCGCAGTTTCTTTCCGGCGCTGGCTTCGTGTGGCGCGACACCCCTGGGGCCCATGCGCCTGGACCCGGGGGTCGCTCGACCGAGAATCTGCCCGAGGCGAAGGCCGTGGTCGACGTGGTCGCCGAGGTGTTGGCCGAACTCGAGGGGTCCGAGCGAACCCTCGGTGTGGTCACACCGTTCAGTCCACAAAAGCGCCTGTTGACTGATCTCATCGCCGCACGCTTCGGGCAACTCGACATCGCGGTGGACACGGCTCACGGCTTCCAAGGTGACGAGCGCGATGTGATGATCCTCTCGCTCGGCATCGCCAGTGACACCCCGCCGGGGCTGGTCCGATTCGCAGGGAACCCGAATCTGCTGAACGTGGCCCTCACTCGTGCGCGGGCGCGCATGATCGTCGTCGGTGACCGCCGGGCCGCTCTGGAAGCAGGCGGTCTGCTCGCCGATCTCGTGGCCTACTCCGACCGCATCTGATCGGCGGCGGTGCTCCTTGCCGGTGGCCGGGTCGGTGCCTTCGTAGACGACGGCGTAGTAGCGGTTGCCTCTCGCGAGCACCGTGTGGGCGGTTCCCTTCGCCAGCCGCTCGACTCGCTGGTTGCGAGGGCTCGGCCGATCGCGACGAGGTCGGTGACTGCGGCGTCGCTGACGAGCAATTCGAGGTCATCCCACGTTGGCGTCGGTTCCAACAGATCGAAGGCGGAGCCGTGCATGCTGTCGGTACGCACGTGGGCATCGCATTGGGCAAGGCACACCTGTCCTTTGGGCGAGGAAACCAACATGACCGTCACCACGCCCGAATCAGAAGCCCTTCGCAAGCTGGTCCCGTCGATTCTCGACGAGGTGGTGGCGACGGTGGACCCGGCCAGGGTCATCCTGTTCGGATCGGTCGCGAGGGGAGAGGCTGGCCCCGAGAGCGATCTCGACCTGCTTGTCGTGTTGGATCACCTCGACGCTGCCGAACGAGCGCACCTCATGGGAACGATCCGGTTCGCGGTTACCGCTCCAGCCGCCATCGATACCTTCGTAACCGACGTCGAGGAGTACGAGCGTCGCAAGGACGTCAACGGCTCGATGAAGTACTGGCCATGTCGCGAAGGCGAGGTCGTCTATGAGCGAACCGTCGCCTGACGAGGTTGAAGAAGCTCGGCGATGGCTTGGGGAGGCCGAAGAGGAACTCGTCGTGGTGGAGGTGCTGCTCGCCGACAAGCGATCGCCGGTACGGGCAGCGTGCTTCCATGCGCATCTTGCGGCCGAAAAGGCGTTGAAGGCCCTGGTCATCTTCCGAGCCGTGCCGTTGCCCGAATCGCACGACCTGGCTCGGCTGGTGCAGCTGCTTCCTCCTGCCGACGCCTCACAGCTCGTGAGGAGCGACCTCGTCAGGCTGAGCCCCTGGACAATCGAGGGTCGCTAGCCGGCAGATCTCACGGACCCGAGCGAACCTGATCACCGAACTGCCTTCCAGGCAGGAGCACCACCGGTGGTCACAGGTCGATCACGGTCAGGCCGATCACGGTCAGGCCGATCACCTCGCCGACTCGATCGAGGTCGGCATCGACCGACAGCAGTGAAGCGCCGGTTCGCCAGGCAACTGCCGCGATCATGCAGTCGACCATCCCCCGCGGTGTCACCCCCGCCTCGCGACATCGCCGGTAGATCATGGTGGCCGCTTCGAAGTCGACGGTCGCATCGAAGCGCAACAGTCTGAAGCTGGCCATCAGTCGACGCAGGTCGCGCTCGCGCGTGACATCGCGTGCACCCGCGACCACCTCCATGATCACGGGTTCGGTGACGGCGACGTCGTCGGTGTCGGCAATGAGCGACGAGAGGTGTCGGTCGGCGGCGCTGCCGGTCGCTCGGTCGAACTCGATCCAGGCCGAGGTGTCGACCAGGATCATGACTGCTCAGGTCCCCCATCGTCGGGGACGTCAGCGATGGAGTGAGCGCCTCGCATCGCCAACGCCTCGGACCGGGTCATCGGTTGCCCTGCCAGGTTCCGCAGCGCCAAGTCAACCGCCTCGGTCTTGGTGCGCACCCCGAATCGATCCATGATCGCCTCGACATAGGTGCTCTCGATCTCGATGTTCGTCCGAATCCGACTCATACACCAACTCTACACACGACGTGTAGAGTTGGTGTACGAGCGCCTACCGAGGCCACCAGAAGTTCCGGAACCTCTGGTTTGGTGGGGCGGTCCTTCACGCCTTGCGTCACGACGACCACGACCACGAACGGTGGTCGCTCACCTGCCGTTCCGGAAGTCGAAGGCCACGGGCGCCGCCTGATCGAGCCCACGGGGGGACACCTACTCATCGAGCCGACCGACGAGAAGCCGAAGCTGCGCATCCACGTCCGTGCTGCTCTTCGCCGAAGGACACCCGCCGCGTGACGTCCACCGATTCAACGGTCGACGGGGCGCCGCTCCTCGCCACGAAGCTGCATCCCCCGCGCCGGCGGGCACCGCTCGAGACCGTCGTCGCCACCCGCGCCGACCCGCCGCTCCCGCTCGCATCGCTGCGAGCAGACGGCGACCTGCTCGAGATCCGTGCGGCCGACCTGCGCTTCACCGCCGGCGAGGCCGCCGCGTACTTGAACGGCGCCATGGATCTGACTCTCACCGCCGCCGACGTCGAGGTGCTCGAGGCACGCACCGAGGGGTGGATCGCCGCCTTGCAGCTTGCGGCACTGTCGATGCAGGGCCGTCGTGACCCGGCCTCGTTCATCAACGAGTTCGCCGGCGACGACCGGTTCATCCTCGACTACCTCGCCGATGAGGTCCTGGAGCGCCAGACCGCACCGGTCCGGGACTTTCTCCTCCACACGTCGTTCCTGAGCCGGCTCACCGGCCCGCTCTGCGCCGCCGCGGGGCTGATCGGGCTGGCCCATTGGTGGCGGGGTGACCTCGACGGCACACGCGAGCGCTACATCGAGTCGGTTGCCTGCTTCGAATCGGGCGATTTCCTCCCTGACGCCATGGGCTGCTCCCTCGCCCTCGCCGACATCCAGATCACCCAGGGACGCCTCCAAGAAGCCCAGCGCACCTTCGAGTCTGCGCTCCGGCACACCGCCGCCGACCCCGGCCTCCGCGGTGCCGCTGACATGCACGTCGGCCTCAGCCTGCTCGCCGTCGAGCGCAACGACCTCGACACCGCCGCGGACCACCTCGGCTCCAGCGCCGAGCTCGGGGAGCACATGGGGCTCCCGCAGCGCCCCTACCGCTGGAGGGTCGCCACCGCCCGACTCCACGAGGCCCGGGGCGACCTCGACAAGGCGCTCGAACTGCTCACCGAGGCCGAGGCCCGCTACCACACCGGCTACTCGCCGAGCGTCCGACCGGTCACCGCGCTGACGGCCAGGATCGAGGTCGAACGGGGAGATCTCGACGCTGGGGCCCGGTGGGCGGACGCACACGGGCTCTCCGCCGGCTTCTCACCGCCGCCGACGAGGGGCACCGTTTCGGCAGCACCATCGAGATCCTCGTGCTCTTCGCCCTCGCCCAGCAGACAGCAGGCGACAACACCGCTGCCACCGTTTTCCTGGAGGAGGCGCTTGTTCGGGCCGAGTCCGAGGGCTTCGTCCGGACGTTCCTCGACGCCGCTCCGACCGTGACGGACCTGCTCCGCCGGTTCGACACCACGAGCGACGGACACGCAGCCCGGATCCTGGGATCGGGACGGTCGCCCGAGCTGCGCCCGCGATCCCGGTCGGCGGACCCTGACGAGCTGAGCGACCGGGAGCTCGAGGTGCTCCGCCTCCTGCGCAGCGACCTCAGCGGCCCCGACGTCGCCCGCGAGCTGCACGTCTCGATCAACACGTTGCGCACCCACACCAAGCACATCCACACCAAGCACATCTACACCAAGCTCGGCGCCACCAACCGCCGCGAAGCGGTGACCCGAGCCGCCGAACTGGGGCTCTGACCAGGCCCGATCCGTCGATCGCCGAGGATCACCATCGCAATCATCACATCGTGTGATGTGCGCTCACCAGGTCCGTCCGCACGTTCGTCCGCGTGAACGCAGACGACCTCACCACCGAGCCATCGCCCAGGCAACGGGCTGCTGATCACGCGCCCATCCCGCACTACGAGATTCGCGTCAGAGGACACCTCGGGACGCAATGGGCGACGTGGCTCGATGGAGTGAGCCTGACCAACGAGGACGACTGCACCACCGTCATGCGCGGGCCCGTCGTCGACCAGGCCGCACTGCACGGCCTGCTCCAGAAACTGCGCGACCTCGGCCTCACCCTGCTCTCGCTCGAGCGACTTGCGCCGGGAACGTCGATCGAGGGGCCGGGCATCCCCCCCCAATCGAACCCATCACCACTCACCAGGAGCAACCTCATGATCACCGTCACCGGACTCACCAAGCACTACGGCGACCGCACCGCGGTCGACGCCCTCACCTTCACTGTGGCCGCCGGCCGCGTCACCGGCTTCGTCGGCCCGAACGGAGCCGGGAAGTCGACCACGATGCGGATGATGGTCGGGCTCACCCACCCCGATCAGGGCGAGGTCCGCTATGAAGGCGTCCGCTACACCGACCTCCGGCAGCCGGCCCGGCTCGTGGGCTGCGTTCTCGACGCCCGCGGCATGCACCCTGGCCACAGCGCTCGCAACCACCTCCGGGCCATGGCCGCCATGAGCTCCATCCCCGCCGCCCTTCGGAGCGAGTGGGTCAAGCTGACCGCCCTCCGAGCCAACAAGGTGATCCTCGCCCTCACTGCGGTGATCGGTGCCCTCATCGCTGGGGTCCTGGCGGCAACGGCCACCGACCCGACTCTCACCGCCTCCTCGATGCCGGTCCGAGTTTCGAGGCCCCGGTCGCCATCGTCGATCAACTGGCCCGCCCGCAGTACGCCTTGATCTTCGGCGGCTACGCCCTGGTCAGCCTGGCCGTCGGCACCCTCCTCCTCTACCGGCGGGATTCCCACTGAGCCCAGCCAACCCGCGGCCCGGTTGCCGGTCGAAGCAGCGTCGTCAGGAGCAGCGTCGGTGAAACCGCTGCCGCGCAATTGTTGGCTCAGCCTGGCAGAATGATCTATTCCGCGACGCCTACGGGCCGGTTGCTGCGCGTTTCGGAGTCGCATCGTTCACCTGGCTCTACCGGGTCGCTCTCCGGGACCAGCTCACCGGCTGAGGCCGGCCTGTCGCAAGGGAGACCGAGGTGCAGACGAATCGCAGCTGGATCATCCGCGATGCCCATCGCGGCGACATCGACGGCGTTGTCCGCCTGATCGAAGACGCCCGCGCTCAGCCCGCCGCCCGCCCGTTGGACATCGTCGAGATCCTCACCCATCTCCAGCAGGACGAGCCCGCCATGGTGGCCACGGCGGGAGTGGAGATCGTCGGTCTCGTTCTGGCGTCGCTGCGCCGCGACGTGGCGTGGATCGATGCGCTGGCCATCGCCGCCGCGTGGCGTCATCAGGGCATCGGATCTGCCCTACTGCAGGCCATGGAGGAGCACACGTTGCATCTGGGGGCGCGGAAGGTGAGCACCCTGCTCGGCCCGGATCAACCGGGTGAGGAGGCGCTGCTCAACCGGGGATTCGTGGCCACCCCGGGGCTCGTGCTCTACGAGAAGCTCGAGCCCCTCCAGCCTTCCGAGATCGGTGTCCTCGACGCCTGGGGTGGCGAGCTCGTCGGCCAGGAGTCGTGGGGTCGGGTCGCGGGCATGCACGACGAGAAGTCGCTCATCGAGACCCGCATCGTGGCGCCGCTCGCCGAACCGGACCTGGCGCGAAAGATCGGCGTCTCTCCTCCGGCCACGGTGATGCTCTTCGGGCCTCCCGGTACCGGCAAGACCACCTTTGCCCGAGCGATCGCCGGTCGGTTGGGTTGGCCGTTCGTCGAATTGCTGCCGTCGAAGCTGGCCGGCGCCGCCAGTGGTCTCGCCGCCGAAGTGCGGCGGGCCTTCGGTGAGCTCGGTCGACTCGAGCACGTGGTGGTGTTCATCGACGAGTTCGACGAGATCGCGTCGTCGCGTCGCAGCCGCCCCGAGATGCAGGCGGTGGTCAACGAGCTGCTCAAGGCGATTCCGCCGTTCAGGGCCCAGCCGGGTCGATTGTTGGTGTGTGCAACGAACTCGATCGACGACATCGATCCCGCCGTGATCCGTCCGGGGCGTTTCGATCTGATCATTCCGATCGGTCCTCCCGACGATGCGGCGCGCCTGGCGCTGTGGAGCGCATCCGTCGAAGGATTGGCCAGCGATGGTGTGGACATCGCCGCCCTCGTCGACGACTCGTTCGGGTTCACTCCAGGCGACATCGCCCTCGCCTCCCAACGGGCCGCCTCGGCCGCGTTCGATCGGGTTCGTCAGGGCCAAGAGCCCGCCTGGGTCGAGCAGGCCGACATGGTGGCGGCGCTTCGGCGCACGCCCCCGTCGGTCACCCCTGATGCGATGGAGGAGTTCGCGGCTGAACGCGGACGACACACCAGAAGCTGATCGTGGTGAGCGTTGCGCCATCTCGGCGCCCGATGCGACTGGAGCGCTCAGGCGGGTCGGCGCGGTGGGACGTGTCACGTTTCGGCGGGCCACGTCGTCGATTTCGCACGAGGAACTTCAGCGCTGATGTCGTCGTTGCCGGGGGCGCCGGCTGTGCCTGCTTGCAGGCGTACCGCTCTGGTTCAGGGTTGGCCCGTCTCGACCGTTCGTGCGAGGCGGGCGGCTCGGAACGACCGAATGGCCAGTACGAGGAAGGCGCCGGCCACGACGATGGTGGACAGTTGAGCGCCCAGCGCCCAGCCTGAACTCCCTCGCCCGATTGCTGATCCGGCGCTCCCGAGAATTACCAGCACCGCCAGTGCGGCTGCGGCATGCATCAGGTGCCGATTGAGATCGGGCTTGGCCCACCCAACGGCGCCGAGCGCAACGAACACCACACCGATGAACGCTGGGATCAGCACGGTGACGCTGCCGGAATCGGAGGCGAAACTCACGAGCACGCCCACCAGAATGAGTAGGGCGCCGGCAATCATCGAGTTTCGAGCCATGGGCAGAGGCTACCTCCGGGCCCCCGACGCGGTTACGGCAGGGGTTCCGGCCACCACGGTCGTGGCCGCGTAACCTCATCGCCTGACGGACATCGCACCGACTGAACCTCGACGCGCCCCCGTTCAGGCTCGAGCCGCCGCCGCGGTCTGGTTCGGGCCCGAGTGAGGCATACTCGAAACGAGCGCACACACCTGTGCTCACGACCACTTCTCAGTCAAGGAGCTCCCCGTGGGACTGTTCGGCAAGGTCAAGATGCTGGCCGAGAAAAACAAGGACAAGGTCGCCGATGGCGTCGACAAGGCGACCGACGCCATCGACTCGAAGACCGGCGGAAAGTACACCGACAAGCTTCAGAAGGTCGATGACGCCGCAGCCAAGTACGCGAAGAAGAAGAACTGACCATTTGCGTCGAGAGTCGGTCGGAGCGCATTGCTCCGACCGACCCTCGTCGACAGCGCTCCGGCGCGGGCCACAGGATCGCTGCCCGGCAGACACGTGATCAGGCCTCCTCGACCGAGGTTGCACCCCTCGGGAGAGGCGTCACCCGGCCCACCGGGCACAACAGCGAGAGCGAGCGGTGGCTGAGCCGCCAGCGCAGCGCCGGATCGAGCCCCTTGTACGCCGCTTGGCCGCTCGTCCAGGACTTCGACACCACCGGTGGACGACGGGGCGTCGTGGTGGCCGGGCTGTTGCGGCCCGAGGTCGCGGTGCAGCCCGACCCCGAGTTGGCCGGGCGTCAACAGCGCCGGAGCGGGGCCAGATCGCACGTCGAACGTCTCGTGGGGCGCTGGCGCCAACCGGTGTTCCCCCGCCGCTCGCCGGGATCGGGGGCAAGTCCAGGAGTTCCATCGGGAGTGAATCGGACTGGGTTCCCCGGAGACTCGTTCGTTAGGTTTTTCAGGCTGCTTCTGGCTGAGATTGGTCACGGTGGTGCGCCTCGATCTCGGCGGGGGTGGCGTCGCCGTGCTCGGCATGGATCCGCTTCTGGTTGAACCACGAAACCCACTTGCAGGTGGCGATCTCGAGGTCGTCGAGGCCCTTCCAGTGACCGCCGATGTCTCGGAGGACCGCAGGGTTCCTGAACAGCTCGGT
>Ga0209491_10004639_pt1 | contig 20983 bp, 16 predicted proteins | sample BON02_FD_187213 | JGI IMG/M metagenome (GOLD analysis project Ga0209491, IMG submission 187213) | Freshwater microbial communities from Lake Bonney liftoff mats and glacier meltwater in Antarctica - BON-02 (SPAdes) (version 2) | ecosystem: Environmental > Aquatic > Freshwater > Ice > Glacier... | reverse complement strand
AGCGCCTGCCTGTCGGACCTCCCGGACAGCCCAACCCGCACCGGGTTGATGGAACTGCCCGAGCGCTACCTCAACGGAATTCTCACCGAGAAGTCCGACCCCGCACTCCGCACCTGGTAGCAGGGGCACGGCGCCCAGGCGCTCTTCCAGAATTTTCGTGGCGACGTCGAAAACCTTCCTGCGCTCACTTGCGTTTGGCCTCTGATTTGACCGGCGCAAGTTTGCGTGTCGATCGCAGGTCGAACGCTCTGCGTCAGGCATGCTGCTCATCGGGCGGGTCCCTCTCTCTCCCTCCGTGACCCACTGTCAAGTCTCCGGTATCTGTGATCCAATGCAACAGGGGCCACCCAGCGTTGATCTGCGACGGCCAGCCGCCGGCGTTGACGAACGCACCGGTTTCGCGGAAGCAGTCCTGCCGGAACGAGCGCACCTTCGACAGCTTGCAACCAGCAGAAACCCCCACGGCGTCACCCGCAACGAAACGCCACACCAGTAGCCGACACAGCATCGTTGATCACCTCCAACCCAGCTCCATATCACTCGATCAGCTCCACCAACTCGACACGTTCATCGAGCGCCCTGGAGGCGCTGTCGGTAGCCCCGAAAGGCAGTCCTCACGATCGGTAGGCGTCCGTAATACCGTCGATGGATCGTCTGGTTCGGCACGCCATGTCATTCCCGTCGGCGGCTGCGTCCAGGCCTCGCCCAATAGTTCGGCGAAATCACGCGCTCGCAGCAGTGCTGCCAATGCGTTTCTAGTCCGGGCGATCGGTGCGTCACGGACACCTGCCACCAGGCAGGCGAGCACCCTCGCACCGGCCACCACAACTTGCTCTTCCGGAGTCGTTCGACGTCGTCCCGGGAAGATCAGCTTCGGCCCGTCGCCGGTGGCCCACGACCGAGCCTCAGGCCACCCCGCCGCCGTCGTCGTCTGCAGAAGTGGAGTCGACCAAACCGAGTGCCTTCTGGATCTCCCAGGTGCGCTCGAACGGCGTCTTGGGTCTATGACAGGACAGCTCCCAGCCCGACGGATCATGCCCACCAAGCTGTCCGGCCAGATATTCGACCACGACGTGCGGCACATTCGGCGGATCAGTGCGAAACGTACCCGATCTGCGCAACGTGGCGAGTTGCAACGCAAACCACAGACGCTGGTGATCCCCGCGCCGCTTCGCGATGAGAACCCGAACTACGTCGTCAGCAAAGCCCACCAAATCGAGGTCAGGCCCGACCCGCGACCCCGCCGGATGTACTTATCGAGTTCTGCAAGGCGCGGATGGCGGTCGATCAGTACCAGCGCTCGATCGAAACCGTCGACGGGCTCCCGAAGTCCCTCACCGGCATGAACCTCGGCCGCGCCCTCCGAGACGGATCGATTGGCGAGCGACGGGGAGTGCAAGACGGGGGCGCGATGCCCCCGTCTTGCACGAGTTCAGATGTTCGTGGACCGATGGTCCGCTTGGTCTATTTGATGGCGATTGGGTTCACCGGTGCGCCGGTTCCGTGCATGATCTTGAGCGGCGCAGCCGCGTACAAGAACGTGTACTGCTTGTCGTCAGCACAGTCGGCGGCGAGGTCGTCGAGCCACGCGATTTCGGTCAGGGTGACTCCGAGGTTTCGCATCAATGCGTTGTGGAGTGGCAACGTCACACCCGAGACCGGATCGACCGTGACCTCGTTGGCGATCGTGTCGGTCACCAAGTTCGGAATCTCCATGTCGTGGAACCACTGGACGAGTTCGGGGCTGTAGGTCAATCCGGGCTCGATGAAGTCTGCGAAAAATTCCTCGTGTGTGACCTTGTACCACTTGCCGATCCAGCCGGTGCGAACCACAAGGATATCGCGCGGTTCAATCTTGGTGCCCTGCGCCTCGGCACACGCCATCAAGTCTTCGTGCGTGAAGGTCTCTCCCTTGTCCAGGTAGTCCTTGTTTCGGAAACGGGCCATGTCGAGCAAGATGGCTCGACCGACGATGCCGCGCTGGGCGATCGGGAAGACGCTCGCCTTTTCCATCGCTCCGACCGTGGTTTTTGCGTCGTAGCCGTTCCAGATCTGACCGTCGTACCAGACGTGTCCGAGAGCGTCGTACTGTGTGGATCCCTGCAAGAAGCAGGTCATCACGTCGTCGGCGTAGTGTGCACCGCCGCTGAACGCCGGGCCCTTTCCGGCGAGGTAGTGACCCTCATCCATCACGTTCCGACGTTCCGCGCTCGATCGACCTGGCCACACCGGGTCGCCCTCGGGGTCTGCCATCGGCGTCTGGAGTGTAAAAATCTTGCCGGACGTAATGAGTTTCGCCGCCTCAAGGACGACGTCGGCCGTGAGATAGTTGAGGCTCCCGACCTCGTCATCCGGTCCCCATTTCCCCCAGTTTTTTGGCGAGTCCTTCAGGAGGTCCCCAACTGCCGGAACATCATCTGTAGTGGTCATCTCTTCTCCTCCATATTGTCGTGTACACCCGTCGGTAGACGAGGGATCCGACTGTTTCACAAACTGACACGTGTGTCAACTTCTTGTGACCCCACAGGCGTTGAGGTGGTGAAGCCTCGCACCAGCGCGCGGCCGCTCGGTCGTGAGCAGCCTTCCCTTGGTCGAGATCGGGATGTACCCCGAGCAGACGTCCTCGCCTCTCAATCGCAGCTACCGCCACCGACGACGACCAGCACAACAACCGCATTTCGACACGCAATGAACTCACCGCAGCGGCGTGTATCTCCTCGCGATGTCGTGTCATCGAAGGAAGATGCGGCCACCTTCCAGTAGCCGGCCTCGACACCGGTCGGCGGCACCAGAACGCCGTCCGGTGTCGAGGTCATATTTGGGTCAGAGGCCTCGCAGGTGCTCTTCGAGTAGTTCGTTGACTGCCGTCGGATTTTCAATGGCATGAACATGGCCAGTGCGCTCCATCATCCGCAATTCGGCACCGGGAATCAGCTCGGCGATCTGTACCGACTTCGGTGGTGGGTACGTGTAATCCTCGGTCCCGGCGATGACGAGAACCGGTGTCTTGATCGTCGGGAGTTCGTCCAGGATCGATGATCGGTGCGCGATGTGCCACGCCGCGTCGGCGTACTCCGGTGTCCGACTCCTCAACATCGCAGTGACCCGAGCCAGCACGGCGGCACGTGATGGATCCTGGAGCGTCGTCTCGCCCATCATGAATTGGAGGACACCGTCAAGCACCGGTTCCATCCCATGCTCGGCCAGTACCTCGATCAACTCATCCATCTGCTCGGCGTTCTCCTCGACATCCGCCGACGTCCCCATCACGACGAGTGACCGCACCAAGTCCGGATGGCGGGCAGCGAGTCGCAAAGCGACGAACCCTCCCATGGAATTCCCAACGAACGTGACCGAGCCAAGTTCCAGGGCAGTGATCAGCGCCGCCGCATCCTCGGTGAGAATGTCCATGTTGAGTTCCTCGCGCGGATGGCGAGCGCTGTCGCCCTGGCCGCGGTGGTCGTAGCGCACAACCCGGTACCGGTCAGACAGCGCCTCGGCCTGGGAGTCGAACATCGACAGATCGAAAAACATCGAGGGGCTGCAGACGATGACTGGGGCATCGCGCGGCCCTTCGTCCAGATATCGAAGTGTGGTTCCGTTGACGTTGATGTCAGGCATGGTTGTGCTCCTCAGAGGTTGATCGATGGTCAGGTTGGTGGTTCGGGTGATTTTTCGGTCTCGAATTGATCGTCAACGGTTACAAATCGCCGAGCTGCGGGATCACGCGGCTGGCGAAGAGCTCCATCGAAGTCGCGGCCATCTCAGGGCTGACGCCGGGCCAGATCGCCCAGAAGAAATGGCGTTCGAATGGCGACTGCTCGTGATGACGACGGATGGAGGCAGCCACCTGGTCTGGCGTTCCAACCAGGTACTGGCCGCGTGACTCGAGATCGGCGTACGACGTTGGAGGGTCGCCGAACGCCGGCTGTCCAGCGGCGCTAAACCACGCTGCATAGTTCTGCAACTGGTACAGAGCCGAAGGTTTGAGCATCTCCCAATCGCGCTCCGGGTCCTCGGAGCAGAACAGCCACGGCCCTCCGGTCGAAGCCACGTGAGGATGCCGCCAGTCCTTGTCGTACTCCTTGAGCGCTGCGATGTACTCATCGCTGAGATTCCCAAGCAGGCCATCGCCGAGCCGTGCAGCTCTGCGGACGGCCTCACCTTGGGTTGCTCCGATCCAAACCGGAATCGGGCGTTGGACTGGCTTCGGCGTACAACGAACGGCGTCGAGGTCGAAGTGGCGACCGTGATACGAGAACTGTTCCTCGGTCCAGCACAGCCGCATGATCTCGATTGCCTCTTCGGTGAGCGAGCCGCGTTGACTCCGCTCGACACCAAAGGTCGCAAACTCCTCACGCCGATAGCCGACTGCCGGGCCGAAGATGAATCTGCCATTCGAGATGATGTCGACGACCGCACAGTCTTCAGCCAGCCGCACGGGATCATGAAACGGCAACAGCAGCACGTTTGTGCCGATCGTGACCCGACTGGTCCGCGCGGCGACAGCAGCAGCCATCGGCAGACACGACGGTAGATAGCCGTCGTCGACGAAGTGGTGCTCTGAAAGCCAAATATCGTCGAAGCCCAACGACTCGGCTGCAACGATGTGCTCGAGGGTCTCCGCGTACAGCGCAGCGTCTGAGCGGCCCGCCCACGCTGGGTTGCGGAAGTCGTACCACAGTCCGAACTTAATCATCGAGAGTCACAATTTTCATGTAGGTCGCAGATCGCGAGGTTGATTCGAGGGTGCCCATGACGGACTCTTACTCTTGGGGATGGCCGATGTGTCAGGCAGCGGTCGGGTCGACGCCTTTAGGTGCCTTCTGATCCATGAAGCCGAACATGTAGCCGGCGACGCGACGCATCTGGATCTCTTCGGCGCCTTCGGTGATGCGATACCGACGGTGATGCCTGTAGATGTGTTCAAACGGCTTGTGGCGTGAGTAGCCGAGGCCGCCGTGGACCTGCATCGCCCGGTCGGCTGCGTCACAACACAGACGATTGGCCCAGTAGTTGCACATCGATACCTGCTGTGACACCGAGAACGCGCCGTACTCGTCCATCGACCAGGCCGTCTTGTGAATGAGTGCCCGCAGCATCTCGCACTGTGTCTGGAGCTCGACGAGCGGGAACTGAATCGCCTGGTTTACCGACAGCGGCTTGCCAAACGGCTTGCGTTGGTTGGCGTACTCGATCGACTCGTCGATGCAGAACTGAGCTGCGCCGAGGCTCGATGCTGCCTGACGGATCCGGTTCTCGTTGAAGAAGTGCTGCACGACCTGCAGGCCCTTGCCTTCGCCACCGAAGATTGCACTGTGCGGCACCCGGACGTCGGTGAGTCGGATGTGCGCGTGGTCGGTGGGCATATTGAATGTCCACAGGAACTTGACGATGTCGAAGCCCGGGGTGTCGGTCGGTACCAAGAACGCAGTGATGCCGTGTCCATCACCGGCCGACCCGCTCGTGCGGGCCATGATCATGTCGTACTGCGCCGTGTGGATCCCGGTGTTCCAGGTCTTCTCGCCGTTGATCACCCATTCGTCCCCGTCGCGGGTCGCGGTCGTCTCCATATGGGTCGCATCGGATCCGTGATCCGGCTCAGTGATCCCGAACGCAAAGCCCTTGCGGCCCCCCGCGAGGTCGTCGATCCAGTCGCGCTTCTGTTCCTCGGTGCCGTACGCGATCATCAACAGCAGGGCAACGTTGTTCCCGACGATCGAATGCTCGTTCTGCAAGTCGTTGTGCAGACCGAGCCCCATGCGGGCGAAATGCTCGCGGATCACGGCCATCCCGAGGTTGGTGCCGTTTTGGCCGCCGTACTCTTTCGGAATCGGGTATCGGTAGTGGCCAGCAACGTCGGCGACGCGCTTCACCTCATGGAGCAGCGCCTCCCATTCCTCACTGGGCAGACCGCCACGATCCCAGTCGGTGCGGGCGTCTTCACGTCGATGGTCGAAGAACCGGATGTTGTCGTCGCGCTGTTCGATCGGTTTGATCTTCGCGTCGATGAACGCGTCGAGCTCGCCCAGGTACGCCTCAAGCTCGGTTGGCAATGAAAAGTCCATGACTCGGAAATCCTTCGTTTCTACTTGATGGCCAGCGGGTTGATCGGCGAACCGACCGCTCCGGTGAACTTGATTGGAGGCGCGGTCAGGAAGAATTCCCACACACCGTCGTTGGCGCAATCGGCAGCCAGTTCGTCGAGGTCGAGGATCTCGCCAAGGGTCATCCCCATGTCCCGGATGAGCACCATGTGAACCGGTAGCATCTCGCCGTCGATCTCACCCGGCAGGACCTCGATCGCCCAGTTGTCGGATGCGACTGCTGCAACATCGTGCTGATGCAGCCATTCGCAACAATCGAGACTCAGCCCGGGTTCGCCTTCCATGAACCCGGCGGCGTTGCCGTCTGCCTTGAACTTGGTCCTCCATCCCGTTCGAACGAAGACGATGTCGCCGCCCTCCAAAGTAACCCCCTGGAGCTCGGCGGCTCGGTCGAGATCGGCAGCTGTGATCGCTTCGCCCATGGCGAGCCATTCGACGCCCTTCAGCCGGGCGATGTCGAGCAGAACGCCGCGCCCTGCGACGCCCTTCGCGATCTTGTCGATCGAACAATGTTTGGCTCCGTGGGGGCCGATGTCGGATGCCGGAAACCCGTTGTACATTTGGTCGTCGTAAAATACGTGGGCGAGCCCGTCCCACTGCGAGGCGGCCTGGAGGGGCATGAACACGTAGTCATCGGCATAATGGAAAGCACCGGGGAAGTCTTGATTCTGCCCGGTTTCCGACATCAGCCGGACGGGGTTGATCCGACCGCCACCCGGCTGTGGGCCATTCCCGTCGAACGGGATGCCAAGGTCGAACACCTGACCACGCTTGACGAGACGCGCCGCAGCAATCAGTCGCTCTGGAGTGACGTGGTTCAAGGTGCCGATCTCGTCGTCGTCGCCCCACCTACCCCAGTTCCGCAATCGTCCGCCGAGTGCACGAAAATCATCCATCGAACATGTCCTCGTCTTTCGATCTCGAAACGCCAGGTCTACTCAAAGATGACAATGATGTCAACTTCAGCTCGAACTTGTTGTAGATCGACTAAGATTCGAGGATGGGGTCGAGTCGAGATATGCTAGGGGAGGTGGCAATTAGTCCTAAAACGTCGCGGGCCGAGTCAACCGCGGCAACGTCGGCACCTCTGTTGTCGGCCGCTCCGCTCACTCCTCGTGGTGCTCGCACCCGGGTCAAGCTGATCGCAGCTGCCCAGGCATTGTTCGAACGTGACGGCTATCTGGAGACCAACGTTGCCGATATTGCCAAGCGCGCTCGCGTCGCCCACGGGACGTTTTATACGTACTTCGATTCCAAGGAAGACGTGTTCTCGGAGGTCGCCGATGCGCTCGTCGTCGACTTTGCGTCGGCACTGCTCGAAGAGCCCCAGCTCCCCTCTGGTCATTCCGTGTCGGAACGCATCGAACAAACAAACAGGAGTTACCTGCGCGTGTACGCCCGACGCGCTCGCATGATGGCCGTGCTCGAAGAGGTAGCAACCTTCAACCCCCGCCTCGCGGCGATCCGCAGGACATCACGTCGCATGTGGGTGCAGCGCAACACCGCTGCCGTACGGCGCTGGAAGGAACAGGGTCTCATTGATCCGGCGATCGATCCGGCGTACGCCGCCAGCGTGCTCGGATCGATGGTCGACCGGTCCGCCTACGTCTGGAACGTGTTAGGTGAACCGCATGACTTCGAGATCGCCGTCGAGCAGTTGACCCGGCTGTACTGCAATGCACTGGGCCTCGAGTGCCACCTCGACCGCAAACCCGACGACTGATTGTCCGACCCGCTACGGCGAGCCCGCCTCGTGCATTCGCCGCCGAAGGACACCACTACGAGGTGGCCGGATAGCCGAGGTCACCCATGACATACGGCCATCACACCCTTGTCTGCATGGTCGCGGGCTTGACGATCGTCACTGGAACCTGCGCTCCGCTGAATCCGATCATGATGCAAGAGGCACCACTCAGCGCAAGACGCCGCGTCTGGACTTCGCCAGAACACGGCGCCCGTGGCTGTCCTACTTGATCGCCTGAGGGTTCACCGGTGACCCGACCGAACCTGTCACCGTCAGTGGCGGCGCAACGAGCATGAACTCATACACCCCGTCGTCGGCGCAGTCCTTGGCAAGCTCCTCCATATCCCACATTTCGCCGAGGTGGATACCGGCATTCACCAGCATGATGATGTGGAGAGGCTGGAAGACGTCAGCAGTCTCGTTGGGGAGAACTTCTGTGCCCCATGTGTCTGTGGACACGGCAGCTACGTGACGCGGGCAGAAGAAGTCGGACGCACTAATGGCGAGGCCCGGAGCCGGGCCACCAGCAAAGTCGCCCCATTCGCCGGCCAGCCGGCGTTCCTCCAATTGTCCGGTTCTGACCAGTACAAAGTCTCCTTCGCCAACCGTGACCCCCTGCTGCGCAGCGCATCCTTCGAGGTCGGCGGCCTCAATGGGCTCGCTGGTGGCGAGCGCCGCTTTGCCCTTGTAGCGGGCGATGTCCAGGAGGACGCCTCGACCGACGGCGCGGTCCTTAATGTTCGTGATGCTGTTCTTCAGCGCTCCGTGGCTGTTGACCTGGTCGGTGCCGTACCCGTTGTACATCTGGCCGTCGTGGTAGATGTGCGCCAAGGCGTCCCATTGAGTTGAAGACTGCAGGACCAGGTAGGCGGCGTCGTCTGTGTAACGCAACGTTGCAATGTGATCCTGGGCCCCGGAGGCAATGTCGCCACCGTCCTGGAGCATCACGTGCACGGGGTTGATTCGCCCGAAGGACCCGTTCATGGGTCCGTCTGCGTCGAGGGGCAGGGCGAGCGAAAATACCTTTCCCTTGCGGACGAGCGCGCTGGCTGCGATGACCATCTCCTGGGTAACAAAATTCATGGAACCAAGTTCGTCATCTGGTCCCCACTTGCCCCAGTTCCTATATTCGGCGGACTTCTGTAGGACCGTGTTGATGTCCATGTTCGGGTGTCTCCCTCTTTGAAAGTAAACCGGCGCCGGGCGGTGCCATACGCGGGAAAGGCAGGTCGAGCACACGCCCGAGCGGCAGCTCTCCAGCACTTCCATTCTCCAGGGCGCGACGCACCGATGTCAAGCATCACATTCAATTACGAACAACGCCGCTCGCTCAGTTTGACCAAAGAGAGCTCGGCCAGTAATATCTATTTCGGATAGAGTTCAACTGGATACGCAGAATTAGATGTAGCCCAGCGGCATCAGAACGAGCCTTGGAGGCGAAGAAAATGGAATATTCCGATCGGCCCTGGTTGCACCTTTACGACGAAGGAATGGCGCACGACATCGAGCCCGAGTTCCTCACGGCCCTCGCGATGTTTCAGGCCGCTGCTGCGAAGTTTCCCGATCGGGATCTCACTCGCTACTTCGACGGCGCGCTGACGATGGCCGAGGTCGACCGAATGACCGATGCGCTGGCTGCCGGGCTTCGGGCCCATGGTTTCCAACCGGGCGATCGGCTCGCTGTATTTCTCCAAAACGTCCCGCAGTTCTTGCTGTCGATGCTCGCCGCCTGGAAAGCAGGCGGGATGTTGGTGCCGATCAACCCGATGAACAAAGAGCGCGAGGTCGAGTACCATCTGGTCGACTCTGGAGCAACGGTCTTGGTTGCTCTCGAGTCCTTGTACGCAGACGTTGCCGCTGAGGTTGTGGATTCCGGACGCACGAACGTGCGTGCCGTCTTCACGACAAATGAACTCGACCTGCTCGGCGACGAGACGCCTCCGGCACTCTTTGCGGATTCCATCAAGCAGCGGATCGACGGGACTTTCGATCTGCTCGAGATCATCAACAGCCATGACGGCGAGAAACTCGAGACCCCCGAACTTGGGCCAGACGACATCGCTATCATCGCGTACACGTCCGGCACGACCGGTCCCCCGAAGGGTGCGACCAACACCCATTCGAACGTGGTGTTCAACTCCACTGCCTACCGCGACTGGGTCTACCTGTCCGAAGAGGATGTGGTGCTCGGTGTTGCACCGTTGTTCCATATCACCGGACTGATAGCTGGACTCACTCTCGCTTTCCTTGTGCCGATGCCGCTGGTGTTGGGTTACAGGTTCGATATCTCATCGATGCTCGATCTCATCGATCGCCACCGCCCCACGTTCACCATCGGGGCGATCACCGTGTTCATCGCCTTGGCGAACGATCCGGACGCTGCGAAACGTGATTTCAGGTCGCTGACCAGGGTCTACAGCGGAGGCGCCGCAATCGCTCCGTCGGTGGCGGACCGCATGGAAGCTGAACTTGGCCTGTACATCCGCAACGCTTACGGGCTAACGGAAACAACGTCGCCCTCTCACCTGGTGCCGTTCAACCGAAGGGCTCCCGTGGACAAGACGTCCGGTGCGCTCTCGGTGGGCGTACCGATCTACAACACCGTGGTGCGTGTCGTCGATGATGAGGGAAACAGTGTGCCTTTCGGAGAGATCGGCGAATTCGTCACGCGCGGACCACAGGTCGTGAGCAGCTACTGGGGAAAGCCCGCCGAGACAGAACATGCGCTTCCCAACGGCGAACTGTTCACCGGTGACGTTGGATTCATGAATTCGGACGGCTGGTTCTTCGTCGTCGATCGCAAGAAGGACCAGATCAACGCTTCCGGATACAAGGTCTGGCCACGTGAGGTCGAGGACGTACTGTACGAACACCCCGCGGTCCGAGAGGCTGCAGTTGTTGGCGTGGCGGATGAGTATCGCGGCGAGACGGTCAAAGCCTTCGTCAGCCTTCGTCCTGATGTGGCGGTCACCGAGAACGAACTCATTGCCTTTTGCAAGGAGCGGATGGCCGCCTACAAATATCCCCGTGTGGTCGAGATCGTTGACGAGCTACCCAAGACCGTCACCGGCAAGATTCTTCGCCGACAGCTGCGCCCTGAAGCGAACGGCTCCTGAAGCGCTTCTGAATCTCTCCTTCCCACGCCGTTCCGTTCCATCGAAGGGCTCCCGTGGACAAGGCGTCCGGTGCGCCCTCGGTCGGTGTGTCGATCTACAACGCCATGGTGGGGACCACAAGTGGTGACCAGCTACTGAGAGAAGTTCGCCGAGTCAGAACATGCGCTTCCGAGCGGCGCGCTGTTCACCGGTGGCGTCGGATGCATGAATTCAGACGGTTGGTTCTTTGTTGTCGATCGCAATAAAAATCACATAACGCTTCCGGATACACGGTGCCACCACGGGAGATCGTTGACGAGCTACGCGAGACCGGCACCGGCCAGATTCTTGGCCGACTGCTCCGCCCCGAGCCAAACAATCCTCAATAGAATCTGAATCTTTCTCATATATGCCGGTGTGCACAAGTTCGCCAATGATAACTAAACGGCCGGCGCCTCCGTCACACCCTTGATCAGAAGAGGTCCCAATAATCCTTGCGGCGACGCATCACTTCAGCTGTCTCCTCGAGGATCAACCGACCAGAGCGAAGGACATAGGCGCGGTCGGCAATTCGGAGTGCTTGCCCGACGTTCTGTTCCACGAGGAGCACGGACAAGCCTTCCTCATCGGCAAGACGCCGTACGTTGTCGAAAATCTCGGCCACGAGGGCCGGAGCCAATCCCAGGGACGGCTCATCGAGGAGCAACATCGTCGGATTCGACATGAGAGCGATGCCGAGGCTGAGCATTCGTTGCTGCCCACCAGACATCGTGCCGGCCAACTGGGCGCTCCGCTCAAACAGCAACGGGAACATCTCGTACACCCGTTTTTTGAGCCGGTCGCGTTCCTCGGCAGAGGGCACGTGTGTGGCCCCAAGACGAAGATTATCGAGCACATTCAGGTCGCTGAAAACGAAACGCTCGGCAGGAATGTAGGACATGCCCAGCAAGGCATTGTGTCGACAGTTCGACGAGGTCACGTCCTCACCAGAATAGGTGATTGTCCCCCCGAGCGCGGGCAGCATGCCGAAGATCGTCTTTAGGGCTGTGGTTTTGCCAGCCCCATTGTGGCCGATGATGGTGACGATCTCGCCAGGGCGCAGGTGGAGATCGACATCGAACACGACATGCTTCTTGCCGTAACCGGCCTGCAGGTCCTTGACGACGAGTACGTCGTCGCTCACTGTCCCAGTTCCTGATTCGCCGGGGACAGGGGTCTGTTCATCATGCCGTTCCAAAATACGCCTCCGCGAGTCTGCTCTCATTCGTCAACTCTTCGAAAGAACCCTGAGCGGTGATCCGCCCGAGTTCCATGAAGTACGTGTGATCTGCCAGACGGCCAACGACATGGAGGTTGTGTTCGACGATGCAGATCGTTCGTCCCTGGTCGCGAAGCAACTCGATCAGGCCCAGCATGACCTCGACCCACTGTTGATCGATCCCCGATGCTGGCTCATCCAGGAGCACGACCTCTGCGTCGGTCGCGAGGACCCGTGCGAGAGCGACCAACTTCTGTTGCCCAAAGGCCAGCGCCCCTGCCTGATATTCAGCGAAAGAATCCATGCCGACGAAGGACAACCACTCCATCGCCCGGTCCCTTGTAGCCCGCTCGCTCTGAGCGGTGGCTTTCGGACGCAAGAACAACCCTGAAGTATGTTCACCCACTTGGCCCTGCAAGGCGATCATCACGTTCTCCAGCACCGAAAGACGGGGGAAGACCCGAACATCTTGGAAAGACCGGGCCATACCCTCGTTGGCGACCTGGTCCGGCCGGAATCCTGTGATGTCCTTACCGTGCAGCGTGATCTGTCCAGCATCAGGACGGATGGCACCCGTAAGAAGGTTGAACACCGTGGTCTTGCCTGCGCCGTTCGGACCCACGAGTGCGGTGATCCTTCCCCGGCGAAGCTCCATTTTCAGGTCCTCGGCAGCAGTGATCCCACCGAAGCGTTTGGTGAGGCCGACGACCGAGAGGACCACTTCATCTTTGTTCCAGTCGCCGCCCTCCGTGGCGGGAAGTCCACCGTGGTGGGCCAGTTCGGTGAGAGCATGGGCATCGCCATCCGGGTCACCCTGTGTCGTCGTCGCGTTGACAATCGCCTGTCCAGGAAGAGCCAGCGCCATCGCATCATCCGCGACCGAAGTTCTGCGCCGAATGAGGCGCCGCCCCAGCGTCCCGAGATTGGTTCCTTCCGGGAGCAGACCTTGCGGCCGCACGAGCATGACAACAACGAGCACGGCGCCGTAGGCGATGAGCCGCCAGAGCGATGATTTCTCGGGTGCGAAACTCAAGACATTCTGGAAGAACGGCGTCAACAGCACGAGAAGGGTGGCTCCGAGTACCGAACCCAAGAGGTTGCCGGATCCGCCAAGGATCACCATCGCGATAATGGCTGTCGATTGATCAAAGCTGAAAAGCGAGGGCGATGCGAGCTGCGTCTGGGCGGCTAACAACACCCCTGCCAGGCCTGCAATCGCGGCGGTGACGCTAAAGACGGTCAGTTTGTACACAAAGACGTTCTTGCCGAGCGACCGGCAGACCACCTCGTCTTCACGAATCCCTCGCAAAACTCGTCCGTATGGCGACTCGCCAAAACGCCTGACAATCAAATAGACGATGACAGCTAATGCGAAGAGGTACGGCAAGAAGTCACTCGGTAGAATTAGTTCGTCACCGAAGACACTTAATCCAGTCAAGCCCTGCAGTCCATAGGTTCCACCAAGCGACGAGTTAGTCGTCACTAAAGTGAGAATGATCGTCTGCGTGGCAAGGGTGAGAAGAATCAAGAACTCGGTCGATAATCGGAGCGCCGGAAGACCAACGATGAGGCCCGCTAGTGCCGATAACAAGACACCGACAACGAGCCCAGGTAGTAGGCCGACATCATGTTCGAGATACAGATAGCCGACTGTGTATCCACCAATTGCCCCGAACGCAGCATGAGCAACACTGACCTGCCCCGCGTACCCAAGTAGAAGATTGAGCGACAGGGCGAAAATGGTGAATATTAGGACCGAGTTGAGGTAGGTAATTTGAATTTCCATGTGTTGACCTCTCAGGCCGCGACCGGACGGAAGCGGCGTCGGATATCTGGCCAGTTAACGGGCCGGAGAGCGACATAGACGAACAGGATTCCGAAGACAACCAACGAGGTCCACCTCGTCGACATGAAGAGAGAGCTCCAACTCTCGACCAGTCCAATGGCCAGACCCACGAGCCCCACTCGAACCGGATGGCTCCCGAGTCCGGCAAGAAACGCCACAACAAATGCATAGAACAGCGGGTTGAATCCCATGTCAGGTTTCGCGGCTGTCTGGGTTGCGTTGAGTACTGCGGCCACACCTCCCAGGAACGAACCGATCGCGAACACCTGGAGATAGACGATCTTCGGATTGATCCCGACCACCAGGCTCATCTCCGGGTTGATGCGCACAGCCCGGACCACCCGACCAAGCGCGGTGTAGGAGAGCAACACGCCGAGCAAAATCACAAGCGTCCATGCCACCACCACTTGGATGAGACCGAGCTTAGTTAAATCAAGGCCAGCCACGTGGTAACCCACGTTAGAGAAACCCTGAATTTGCTTGCTCGCCGAGTCGATCCAAATCAGCGACATGAGGTTGCGCCCGACGATTGTCAAACCGAGGGACGCAACAAATATCACCAGCAAGGCGTAGACCCCTGACCGTTCGGCCAGAGGCCGGTACACCAGCGCCTCCGCTGCCACTCCGAACACCGTTCCGACCAACGCCCCAAAGATGAGCGCTAGCCAGAACGGGAATCCATAACTCTCGCCCACTTGAGACGCGGCGTAGGCCGAGATCGCGTAGGTAAACATAAATGCAAAGTGGAACCGGCCGGTGACGCTCAGGATGATCCCGAATGCGACACCGACCAGTGCGTATGCACTTCCGGCAATCAGGCCGGCCACAGTAAACTGCGCGAACTCTCCAAAGCTAGGCATAGTACTTTCTTAGATTTGTGGTCCGGTGGGCGAGATCCGTCACGCCCTTTGGTAGCCGCTCGCTTCGAGGTCGAAGTACACGACCGGTACGACCTTGCCATCCTTGAAGATGGAGAGCGTGAGCGGACGTTTCGTCACCGAGTGATTTTCGAGACTCAAGGTCTTGCGGCCTGCCGTGGTCGCGTCGCCACCGTAGACACTCGGCAAGTCCGGGTTCGCCTGCCATGCAGCGTCGAGTTGGTCGCCGTCCAGGATGTCGCCCCCAGCCTTCAGGACTCGCTGGATCACGTTCCACATGCCGAAGGTGTCCTCGTAATAGTTCGCCGCGTAATAGTCAGGCAGGTGGCCCTCGGCCTTCACGAACTCGTCAATGAAGATCTGCGACCAGCCGTTGTCCGGCTTCTCGGCGTTGAAATAGTCAAACGAGAGGTACATGCCTTCGTAAGCATCGCCCGCCACGTCGGCGGAAGATTGCGTGTACTCGGCCGCAACGACCGGGATGTCGACGCCTGCGGTCACCCACTGCTTCATGAAGACACCGATGTCGTCTCCGAAGATGCCGAGGAACAAGACGTCCGGCTTGTCCGCCTTAATCTTCTGGATCTGCGAAGAATAATCGGTGGCGCCGATGGCCGCGAGTTCGGTGATGCCGAAATCGAGCCCACCGTCGTCGAGGCGGATCTGCAAGTCATCGATGTTGATCTGGTTGAGCGGCCCGAGATCCCACATGACCTGCGAGACCCTCTTGACGGCGGGGAACTCCTCCTTGATGAACTGGATGGTTCCTGGCCAGGTGTCGTTCGGTGTGATGGCTCGGGTGCCCCAGAAGTACGGGTTGCCCTGGCCAAACGTCGACGTACCGCCTCCACCATCGAAGGTGAACATCTTGAACTGCTGTGTCCCGGGGGTCATCGCGCCGAGATCGTCGACGTACGACGCGAGCTTGGCCGACACGTTCGCCAGGCCGAGTTCCTGAACAGCGGTGACGCCGGCTTGCGGATCGCCGGACTTGTGGTCCTTCTCGATGAGGGTGATATCCGGCCCACCAAGCTGCTTGATGTGTTCGACAGCGAGCCTGGAGCCAGCAGACATTGTACGCCCGAAGAATGCGCCAGGACCGGTGAAGGCCAGAACCAGACCGAGGTCGAAGTTCGTTCCCTTACCGGAGTACTTCTCCTCGATCGGGTCGAGGTAGTCAAGGATCTTCTGCAGGTCGGCGGGTGCGGCGTCGCCCCCGGAGCTTGCGGTGGTGTCAGCGCTTGCGGTGCTGCCTGAACCCGCTGGAGACGAGTCATCACTGCCGCACGCGGCTGCGAGCAAGGGAAAGGCCACCAGAGCCGCACCGCCGAAGCCCGCCACTCTCAACATTTGTCGTCGAGAGTAAGAGTGCTCTGCGTCACCGTTACCTGTAGATGTAATTTCTTCGGTCATATTGAAATCCCCCTGATCGGTCATATTTGAGTCCCTTGAGTAATCGCTTGCCTGCCGGGAAGCCTGCCGAGCGGTTTCGGTGTACTTCTTCGCTCGCTTTTCCCGCAAAATGATCATTGCAGGTTAGCGAAGCCGGCGTCAAGCTAGAGTTGACTTCATTGTCAAGTTACAACTGAACCTGCCGTGGAGCCGGTGGTCTGGATTATCTTGCAGTGGTTCATTAAGAGTTGCTGGTGCAACAATGCCAACACCGCGTTGGAACTCAGCACGAGCATCCTCGGCGACGACAAGCCGTCTCGAGGTCGGTCCACCACAAGATGACGAGTATGTCAATCTGTGCAAATTCAGGTGCGGCTGGACGTTGATCCCCCCGAGCCGACGAATGCCGATCGTCACCTGAGCTGGTCGCCCCAGGTTGTTTCCTCACGCAGACGGGCCTTGAGCACTTTGCCACCGGCGTTGCGTGGCAGTGGTTCCTCGCGGAACGTGATGAACTGCGGGACCTTGAAGTCGGCGATCTGATCGCGGACCCACTGGCAGATCGCTGCCGGATCGGGGTCGGTATTCGGTTGCGCAACGACGACAGCACCGACCTTTTCCCCCATCATCGTGTCCGGAACGCCGATCACGGCGACCTCGAATACCTCGGGGTGGGTCGCGATCGCATTCTCGACCTCGACCGAGTAGACGTTCTCACCACCTCGGTTGACCATGTCCTTCATTCGGTCGACGATCTGGACGAAGCCGTGATGGTCGATTCGGGCGAGGTCTCCGGTGCGCAGCCAGCCATCGACGAATGTCTCCGCCGTCTGCTCCGGCTTGTTCCAGTACCCGGCCACGACGTTCTGACCCCTAATCAGCAGCTCGCCGACACCGGAGTCCGGGTCCGGGTCGTCGAGCCGCAATTCGACCACAGGAGCCGCGAATCCGACGGTCTCGGGTCGCTCGTCGGCGTACTCGTCGGGCAGGAAGGTCGACACCGACGACGTCTCTGTCAGGCCGAAGCCATTCCCGAGTCGGGCGGCGGGCATGTTCGCCCTCAGCTTGTTGATGATCTCGGTGGCCATCGGGGCTCCGCCGTAGGTGACGTACCGCACGTGACTGACGTCGAACTCATCGAAGTTGTCCTGGTTCATGGCCAACCACAAGATCGCTGGTACGGAGATGATCACGTTGACGTTCTCGTCCACGATCGCGCGCAGGAAGCTCTGCACGTCGAACGTCGGCATAATCACGGTCGTCCCGCCCAAGTAGAGGGTGAGCAGCAGTTGGCTGTTGCAACCGGTCACGTGGAACATCGGGACCGAGATCAGGTTGCGAAGTTCGACGTCCTCGGCCATGCCGATCACCCGGCGACAAGTTTCGCAGTTCGACAGGAAGTTCTCGTGAGTGGTCATCGCCCCCTTTGGGAACCCCGTAGTGCCGCTCGTGTAGAAAATTCCGGCGAGAGCGTCGGACGAAGCAATCTCTGCCACGTGGGGCTCTCCGTCTGGGAGGTCGACGCCGTCCTCGAACACGTATTTGGCGCCTGAGTCGGTGACCACGTACTGCACCTCCGACTCCGAGAAACGGGTGTTGACCGGTACGACGATCGCCCCGGCCATCAGCACCCCGAAGAATGCATAGGCCCAATCGTTGCCGTTGATCAGGTGGATCGCGACGCGGTCACCTTCAGCAATTCCCATGGTCCGTAGTCCACCGGCAACGCGGCTGCTGCGATCCCACCATTGCTGGAACATGACCCGGTCGCCGCCGAGTTCAACGAGTGCCTCGCCGTTCGGATTCCGCTCCACAGCGGTACGGAACATGTCGATCAACGAACGCGGCAAATCGGGGTATCGCAGCACCCCGTCGGCAGTTCGAACGACGCCAGATGAGTCGAACGGAGAGACAAACGCGGTGTTGTCGGTGTTATTGGTGTTGTCGGTCATGTTGGTTCTCCCTGTGTGTCATGCTGCCGTCGGCCGTCTCCGACCTTTTGCAGGCTCCCAGGACTTGATATCATCGTCAACTATGTGGAGACGAGTCGCGTCACTCGATTTCTGGTTCGCGCCCGGCTCCCAAAAATTTCAATTAAACGGCTGATTAGGGGACATACCGTGCTGCTCGGCGACATCATCAACCTGAATGGGCGCAAGACGCCCGACAAGATCGCGATCATCGCCGACGAGCGGACCGTCACCTTCGGTGAGCTACGTGATCGCATGCACAAGGTGTCCAACGCGATGCTTGAGTTGGGCGAGCCTGGCGACCGGGTTGCGATCCTCGCAGAAAATCTTCCCCAGTATGTCGAGATGTACTACGGCGTGCCCGCCGCCGGGATGGCCCTCACTTTTCTCAACTATCGCCTTCACCCCAAGGAGTGGGCGTGGATCATCGCCAACGCTGGCGCCAAGGTGCTCGTCGTCCAAGGCAAGTTTCTGGACGAACTCCGGCCCTATCTGGTCGAGTCGTCATCGGTCGAACACATCGTGGTCATCGGTGACACGGCCGGCGAGAACGAGGTCCTGTACGCCGACCTCGTGGGCGCCGCCTCGCTGGAACCGCACGGCCTCACGATCGACGAAGACTCGACTGCGTGGCTGCTTTACACCAGTGGCACCACTGGCTTCCCGAAGGGCGCGATGCTGACGCACCGCAACCTCATCGTCGCCGCACTCAACTCGGTGATCGAGTACGAACCGCAACCCGACGAGCGCAATCTGGTGGCGTTTCCGCTCTGCCACGTCTCGGGCTACACCGTGCCGGTCACCCATTTCCGTGGCGGCAGAATCGTGCTCACTCCGATGTTTGAGCCGGAGCTGTGGATGCAGATGGTCGATAAGCATCAGATCACCGGGACATCGATGGCCCCGACGATGCTGAACTTCATCCTCCAACACCCCAAGCTCAACGACTACGACCTCGGCTCACTCACCGGAATCGGCTACGGCGCAGCGGCGATGCCGGTCGAGATCCTGCGAGCGGCCATCAACCGGTTCGGTCCGATCGTGTACTCGGGCTTCGGCATGACCGAGCTCGGCGGCAATGTCCTCACGTTCCCCAAGCACGCGCATGCGCGGGCGATTATGGGTGAGGAGCATTTACTCGCTTCGTGCGGGACCCCGATGGTGCTCGCCGACGTCAAGGTCGTCGATCACGACATGAACGAGTGCCCGCCTGGGGTGGTCGGCGAGATGGTCATCTGCGGCGAACAGGTGCTGAAGGGCTACTTCCGGAACGAGGAGGGTACGACGAAGGCGTTCGACGACGGGTGGTTCCACACAGGTGATATGGCTCGCCGCGACGAGGAAGGGTTCTTCTACATCGTTGACCGGATGAAGGACATGATCATTAGCGGGGGCGAAAACGTCTACAGCCGTGAAGTCGAAGAGGTGCTGTACCTGCATCCGTCCGTCTCCGAGTCCGCGGTCGTAGGGATACCGGACGAGAAGTGGGGTGAGCTTGTCGTTGCGATCGTCGTGCTGAAGGACGGCGCGACGGCCACAGAGCAAGAGATCATCGCCATCTCGCGCGACAACCTCGCCGGGTTCAAGACGCCCCGTCGGGTCGTGTTCCTCGACGAACTGCCGAAGACCGTCAGCGGCAAGATCATCAAACGAGAACTCCGCGATCAACTTGTCAGTGAGGCCAATTCGTGAGCATCGACATCACCACCCCATTCCGCCTTGACGGCCGCGTCGCCATCGTGACCGGAGCGTCTTATGGCCTGGGCGTTCTGTTCGCCGAGATTCTCGCCACGGCGGGCGCCGACGTCGTCATCACCGCTCGTTCCGTCGACAAGTTGGCCGAGACCGCAGCGATCGTCGAAGGGCTCGGCCGGAGATGCCTCGCGGTGGCCGGCGACGTGACCGTCTACGAAGATTGCGAACGCGTCGTCGAAGCAGCCATGTCGACGTTCGGCAAGATCGATGTGCTCGTGAACAACGCCGGCTGGGCTGACGATCGCTTGATCCGCACCGAGAAGTGCGAACCCGAGATGTTCGTGAAGATGGTGAACACCGACTTGAATGGTTTGTTCTTCATGACGCGTGCCGCCGCGCCCCACATGCTGGAACAGGGCGGAGGCAGCATTGTCAACCTCTCCTCGATCTTCGGCAACGCCGGTTCCGAAAACCGCACGGCCGGTTATTTCGCGGCCAAGGGTGGCGTCAACCAACTGACCAAACTTTTGGCCTGCGAGTGGGGCGATCGTGGTGTGCGGGTGAACGCCCTGGCGCCGAACTTCTTCGTCTCGGAGATGACACGCTCTCTCCTCGAGGACTCGGGCATGGCCAATTGGATGCGAAGCCGCACCCCGATGCGACGCATGGGCGAACTCCCGGAACTGGTCGGCCCTCTTCTGTTCCTCGCGTCCGACGCTTCGAGTTTCGTGACCGGGACAGTGCTCAGCGTCGACGGGGGCTGGAGCGCCAGCGGTGGATACGCGCAACAGGCACAGCCGTGGGACGAATGGAACGGCGAACTCGGGGAGCCAGTCGGCACGGTCGACTGGCAGCCCACTGCCTGACTCAGCCTGAATCCACCGCGTGGGGTCTTGGGGCCGCTGATGGTGGTGGGTGTGGAGCGAGCGGGTTGTCGGTGGTGTTGAGCTGGGTTTGGGGCGTGTTGAACTGGTTTCGGGGGGTCTTGCGAGGGGTTC
>Ga0209491_10004638_pt1 | contig 20984 bp, 17 predicted proteins | sample BON02_FD_187213 | JGI IMG/M metagenome (GOLD analysis project Ga0209491, IMG submission 187213) | Freshwater microbial communities from Lake Bonney liftoff mats and glacier meltwater in Antarctica - BON-02 (SPAdes) (version 2) | ecosystem: Environmental > Aquatic > Freshwater > Ice > Glacier... | reverse complement strand
CTCACGTGGATCACCTCTTTGATCGTGGCTTCATTAGTTTCAACAATTCTGGAGAAATACTCGTTTCACGTGACCTCAACCCGGCAGTGCTCCAGCAATGGTCAATTCACACAGCGGGCAATGTTGGGTCCTTCAGGAAAGAGCAACAGGAATACTTGGAGTATCACCGCGATGCAGTTTTTGTGGCATAAAGGCGATCTCGTTACTTGTTGTGGGAGTGCGAGGGTGTGAGCCTTCCTTACAGACTACGTCGACGTCGCGGATACAACAGCCCGAGAATATTGCGTCGCGATCTTGTTTCGCATCTGCAATTGGTTCTCTAACTGGTCGCATAACGCCATGAGTTCGTCAACTTTTGCGACAATCCGTTCCTGCTCAGCCGACGGCGGGACGGGGACGCCAATGCTAGCCCATTTGGACTTATTGATTATGGGTAAGGTTGTGGCTGAAGTCAATATTTTACATTCATCGCGGAAATAAGCTGATGAATAGGCTATGCATAGAAATTTACTCTCCATGACATACGGTGTTGCGCAGTGTATCTGTTGGTTAAATGTGGCCTGAGTATCTGTGACGCCACATTTACCTATGTTTCCTATGCCCACGAACAGGACCGACCCGGCGGGGGCTATTCGCATTTTTCCTGTGTCACTCCCGATGAAAACCGATGTATCTGACGTAGCCTTGAATTTTTTGATATCCGCTGAAGTGATGTATAAAATTGTTTCGCGGCTCTTGGAATACGCCTGCTTTGGTGTCGCGCCTGTTTGGGTTAGACAAAGTGTTTCGGTTGTCGCCCAAGCCCAGTGGCTCGGTATTTCATGATACTCCTTTGGTGAGTCCTTTTTGTATTGAATTTTTCGTTCAGGTCGCAATTCTAAGGAGAGGTTGATGACGTCCATCCCATTGCCGCTAGTTCCATTACTTTCGACCAGTCTGCCCGTCACCGCTAGATTTAAGATGAGTGAGCGAAGTGAGTTGATACCTCCTGGCGCTTCAACAAGGACATTGAGGTTGTCGAGAATGCTGTCGGTGTTCATGCTAGTTACCGAGCGATTCGTAAAGGCTTACTTTAAGTTGTTCTTGCAATACTTGAACGGCCTTGACTGCGTCCGCGTATTTGGCGAGTAGTTCGTCGGGGTCCTCGTGGGTTTCCATGGGTGTATTTGGGTTTTTAATGTCAAGGTTGTAGTTGTTCGCTGCAATGTGTTGAGCTGACACTTTCCATGCGTATTCGTTCTCTTTGCGCTTGTCCCACCATTTTTTCTCAACAATGAATTCTTTGAGTTGCATGGGTTTTGTTTTGCTGTACGCCTTAACCCCGACGGGTAGTGGGTGTTCGTAATACCAGACTTCGTTGGTTGGTTCGCCCTTTGTCAGAAAGAGTACGTTGGTAGCGATACTTGTGTATGGGGCGAATACTGATTTGGGCAACCGAACAATAGTGTGAAGGTTGCATTCCTCAAGCATTTTCTTTTTAATGCGTGTTTTGATGCCTTCACCAAAGAGTGTGCCATCGGGAAGAACTATCGCTGCGCGGCCGCCGTCTTTGAGTAGTTCCATGACCAGGATGAGGAACAGGTCAGCGGTTTCACGGGTTCGAAATTCCTTCGGGAAGTTATTTTCGATGCCGTCCTCTTCGACTCCTCCGAATGGAGGTTCCTTCTATAGTCTGTCCGTGTTATAAACAACCCTCTTTCAACGACGACGGGGCACGGAATACCGGTTGGCTGCTACTTAGTCGATCCGTTTTTGAGTCGGCAAGTCACTTGTCCTTAGTCCGTCTACGTGACACCTATTGATATTTCAGACACTAGATCTTTGCTCGCACTTTTACGCTCACTTTTTGCCCTATGCGGATGTCAGCTTTGACTCGTGCCCCTAGTCACACCACAGGTGTAGCTTAAATGTGGATCTAAGGGACTGTCAGTTTTGCCAAGTGAGCGCACAATGTACCTATAGTTGCAGAAAATAGTTACCAAAAACTGTTAGTTTTCGGAGAGGGGTTGAGTAGTCTTTGTTTAGAGAAAGATGGGGACTAACCGGACAACTTGTCGACCGGAATAGACCAAGAAATCGGGGGAAGTTCCATGGCCAATAGTAGCCAGCGACCTTGCGTCGCCTCGGACTCTTCTTGGAGCGCCCCATCTTGGATTGAAGGAGCACTTGAAGACCCTGATTTTGGCTGGACTACGACTACCTCTGGGCCCGAAACTGGGATAGCAAGTTGGTCTGTGGCAGATTCTACCGAGCCATTAAGTGACTCAGAGATTCTCAAACCGCTCATAGAACAGTTAGGCCAGACAAGGTCAAAAGACCGAGTTCGAGATTTGGCGGAAGTATTTACACACCAACGTGAAGTAAGCGCGATGCTTGACTTGATTCCCGACGCCTTTCTCACTATTGACGTTAAATTCCTCGAACCAACGTGCGGATCTGGAAACTTCTTAGTAGAAATTTTGAGTAGAAAATTAAAACTGGTAACGAAAACTAACTGTGTCTCCCAACAACAATACGAACATCAGTTGCTGCGCGTGCTTGCCTCAATTTACGGGGTCGACATCTCACCAGAGAACGTAACGGAATCTAGGGCGCGTTTAGCCCATGTTTTACTGAGCCACTTTCAAACAGACGCAAACACGGTGAAACCAAGTGCAGGATTTCTTACGGCCTCGGCACTGATCCTGGGTGACAATGTTGTCATCGGTGACACGTTAAGTAGAGCGAATGAAATTGAGTTGTGTGATTGGCAGCCACGCTCGCATGGCTGTTTCCAAAGAGTCTGGAGTCCTGCCCTGGTACCAGAAGGCGATCGTGACTTGTTTTGGGAAGAGCGCCAACAAGACGAGCATCCAGTGCACTATTCAGAACTGTCGAAGAAACGGTCTGCCGATATCACGAGAAGGGAAGGTAAGCGAAAGTGAACTCAAGCACTGAAGTAGCGAATGCAACTATGCGAAATCAGCGAGTGCCTGACATCCTCGACGTTATCGCCGCACTTTCAACAGATGCCGTTCCAACACCACCTCTTCTTGCCAGAGCACTACTGGACCTGCTTCCAGAGGAAGTCTGGTCCAAACCTCACTATAAATGGCTAGATCCAGCTACCAAGTCAGGTTCTATTCTGCGCGAAGCTGCCCGTAGGCTTATGGAAGGTTTAGCGGAATGGGAACCCGATCGGGAGAAGCGAGCAGAGCACATTTTGCGCAACATGCTTTACGGATGTGGCATGACGCAAGTTCACGGAGAGATGACCCGCAGGAGCGTTTACGTCTCGAAAGATGCGTCAAGCCCCGTATCCATAGTGCATTTTGATGACGCGGAAGGAAACCTACCTTTTGTTGTCGCAGAGCACGATTACCCGCTCAACAAAGACGGTAAACCCTCTGGGCCATGCAAGTCCTGTTCTGCTCCTGCAACGCTAGAGCGCGGGGACTCACGCGAGAACTATGCGTATGCATTTATACACGATTGCTACCCGACAGAGGAGATGGAAGAAATGAAATTTGATGTGATAATCGGAAATCCGCCCTATCAGACTGGTGATGGGCGTACCAGTGAGTCTCCGATATACCAGCACTTCATTGAGAGATCGATTGAGCTTGAACCTAAGTATCTAGCCATGATTATTCCTTCACGCTGGTTTACCGGAGGGAAAGGACTGGACTCTTTTCGAGAAAAAATGATAAAGGATCGGCGCATAAAGTCAATTGTTGACAACCCAAAAGTTTACGATTGTTTCCCAGGGGTAAAGATTCGCGGCGGAGTTAACTACTTTCTCTGGGCCAGAGATTACAACGGCGACTGTGAATTCTCGACACGCATAGATGGCGTTATTACTTCTACAACAAAGCGTGACTTACGCTCCGGTTCAGGTGTTCTAGTGCGTGATAACAACGCATCTCGGATTATCAAAAAGGTGAGTCCAAAGATTGCAAACGACTCATTGACACGAATTGTTTCGTCGCAATTCCCCTTCGGTCAAACGCTAACCACTAACTACGCAGGGTCCCAGATGGAACCATTTGAGGACTCGATACCACTCGTCTTTGGGGGTTTCATCGGGTACGTACAGCGAGGAACAATAGAGAAAAACGTCGATTGGATTGATAAATGGAAAGTTCTTTTACCAAAAGCCAGCAGTGGCGACACAGCACAAGACAGCCAGGGGCGCATCATCGACGTAGTATTAGGAGAGCCCATTGCTTTGGCTCCGGGATCCGCATGCACACAAACCTACCTAGTCGCGGGAGTTTTTAATACGCGCAAAGAAGCCAAGAATTTTGCAACCTACTTGGCAACAAAATTCGTTCGCTTTCTAGTTTTGCAACGAAAAACGACCCAAGATGTGAATCCCGATCGTTTCCGTTTCGTCCCTGAATTGGATATGAAGAAACTCTGGACTGACGAAATTCTCTACGCACATTTCAAACTGACAAAACTTGAAATTGAGTACATTGAGACTGTGATCAAGCCACGCTCCGTCAACCTCGCGCTCAATGGCCCAATCCCAGCGTCGCATTTGCCAGGTGGCTCAAAATACCGCGAACCAGGATCAAGAGAAGAAACAGAATCGCCCGAAGCAACAGTCGATGACGGTGACGAGTAACAATGACACGGAAGAAAACAGCCGGTCGAATATACGTTTACAGTGCTCCTGGCTATGACACCAAATGGACACGAACAACTGGAAGTACAAGTGTCGAAAGTCAAGGTAGGTTCAAAGTCGGTTATACGGGCAGGCCAGATCCTCGCGTCCGCATCAAGGAACAAACGGGAACTATTTATCCTGATGGCGAAGGGATAGTTATTCACCTTGATGAACCAAGCGTTCGATCAGACGGGACCGTGTTCGACGATCATGCAGTCCACAAAATACTGACCGGAGCAGGAGTTCAACATAAGAGCGAAGTATTCGAGGCAACGCTGGAGGAAATCAAGTCAGCCATAGCCGCGGTGCGTAATGGGCATAGTTTCGCGTCTGGACGAACGGAAGACTTCGGTATGCGCCCCGAACAAGCGCAAGCGGTATTACAAACCGCGAAATATTTCGAAGATCACGCTACCGACATTCATCCGCCACGCTATCTGTGGAATGCGAAAATGCGATTCGGTAAAACGTTCTCTTCCTATCAACTGGCGAAAACGATGGGTTGGACACGCGTTCTAGTCCTCACTTACAAGCCAGCCGTTCGAAACTCGTGGCAGGAAGACTTGCAGAACCACGTCGATTTCACTGACTGGGTTTTCACTGACCGGGACACGCCCTGCAACCCTGACACTGATTCTCCACTGGTGTGGTTTGCTTCGTTTCAAGACTTGTTGGGCACCACCACAGACGGTGAAGTTAAGGAACATAACGAGAACATTCACTTGATCGACTGGGATTGCATCATTCTGGATGAATATCATTTTGGTGCGTGGCAAGGAGCGGCCAAAGAAGTAACCAACCCTGCGTCAAAAGCTGTTCTGGACGGTAAGCAGGAACTCAAAGAGGTCGAAGAAGCCGTTGAGCAGTCCGAAGAAACCATGAGTCTTGCCGAGTTAGGAACACCAAGACTTTACAGCGATACAGATGAAGCGAGCATAGGTTCAGATCTGGATGCTGCTCAGCTGCGCCTGTCTGCTAAGAACTTTCTTTACCTATCTGGGACGCCTTTTCGCGCCCTGACCGAAGGTGAGTTCAATGAAGACGCGATTTATAACTGGACTTATCCTGATGAGCAGTACGCAAAAGAACAATGGCCGCTGGTTAAGGGACGCGATCCTAAAAACAATCCATATAGCGAGCTTCCACAAATGCAAATGTTTACCTATGCGTTAAGTGAAATAGCTTCCGTAGAACTAGATCAGCATTCTGATGGCATGTTCGACCTATCCGGATTTTTTGAAGCAAAAAAAGTAGGCTCTGAATATCACTTTACGGACCCGTCGCGCGTTAACGAGTTCCTCAATATGCTTCGAGGACGCATGACTCAAAGCGCGACCGACAAGTTGCTAAATAACTTCAAACCGCCGTTTCCTTACAGCGATGCACGCTTCAGTGCAGCGGTTGAACACAGTGTTTGGTTCCTCCCCACAGTGGCTTCGGCTAATGCAATGAAGGCATCTCTAGAGTCTCACCCTTTCTTCAAAGATTTTATCGTGCACGTAGCTGCGGGTAACGCAGCTAAAATGGGTGCCGAAGCAAAGAAACCAGTCGACGCGATGCTCGCTAAAGCTGCGCAGCTGAACAAGCAAACGATCACGTTGTCCGTCGGCAAACTAATGACGGGCGTAACCGTTCCTCAATGGGGAGCGATACTGATCTTGCGCTCGTTGAAATCGCCAGAGTCCTACTTTCAGTCATCTTTCCGAGTTCAATCGCCATGGGTGCAACGTAACGATGATGGAACCCGAACCATCAAGAAGGAAACCTGTTTCGTATTTGACTTTGATCCAAATCGTGCGTTGACGCTCGTGTACCAGTACGGCACCAAATTGGCTGGTGGAGCAGCAAAAAGTGTTCCTTCGGGCGTTATCGAGGAACTGATCAAGTTCCTTCCTATCTTCGCTTTCGACGGTGGAAGAATGGATCCAGTCGATGTTAATGCGGTAATGGACTGGGGAACTGCCGGAGCGGGAGCGGCGATGCTCGCTAAGCGCTGGGGAAGCCCGCGCCTTATCGATTTGTCGGAAGCGGTGCTCACCAGGCTTCTAGCTGATGACGATCTTATTTCAAGACTGGAACAGATGGAAGACTTCCGTAACCTGAGGCAAGACGCATCGAAGATAATTTCAAAGTCGAAGAAAATACGCACAGGCAAGACTCCCAAAGGGACCGAGCCCGGCAGTGAGGAAGACCCAGAAGTCAAAGCGGCGCGTAAAGCCAAACGGGAACAGGTAAAAACCCTCAGAGCGAAACTACTTAAGTTTGTGCAAGCCGTTCCAGTGTTCATGTACTTGACCGACTTTAGGGAAGAGGCACTACTTGATGTTATTGAGTCCTTGGACACGCAATTGTTTGAGCGAGTAACTGGACTCACACTCGCAGACTTCCATAAACTCTCGGAAGTTGGAGTATTTCACCCCGCTCACATGAACGAAGCCATTTGGCAATTCCGACTCTTTGAACGCGCAAGCCTAGATTACCTAGAAACCAGCGAAGAAGAAACTGGTGACGGGAAGGTCGGGCTGTGGGACCGAACGACAACTGTAAGCGAACTAGTTGATTCGCAAGGTTGAGTTCCAACTAAAACACGAGGCAATGTCATTTGGTCAAGATTCGTTATGAATCATTCTAATGTTATTGACTTGACTGTTGCTTCGAAAGTCGTCCAGTTCCAAAGTCAACACCTGAACGACTCGTTCTTTGCGGGTCAGGGGCGGCTGATCGAAGGCGATGTGACAGATAAGGTCGAATGGATCAATATCTCGCCCAACGGACTCGTGGAGTGCTTCCATGATGACGCCTTGTTCGAGGAGTTCATCCAGGATGATGCGTTTGCGCTCGGCTTCCCCCCACTTTTTTAGGAAGTTACCAAGGCTTCGATATTCCCCAGTGACACGATTCTTGGTGAAATCTTTGAGTGTTTCGGTAATGAGTTTACCGTCTTTGTCGTAGTACTGGATCCGTTCGGCCAATACATGAAATCTGACACCTCCGACAACATATTTTATTCCGGGTTCGTCATCGTCCACTGTTACTGGCTCATCCCCCGTAACCAGGATCTCATCGTCAGGCTCAATGTTGTCGAGTCCAGGTTCGGATTCAAATTCAGTCTCCTCACCATAAGCATCAATTTCTTTGATAGCGATGGCTGGACCGTCCCAGTCCTTGTCAGCGAAGAGTTCTGTGGCTTTGCGAAAGTCAATGATGGTAAAGAAGTATTTTCCGTAATCGGGCCGCAAGCGGGTTCCGCGTCCAATGATTTGTTTGAACTCTGTCATGGACTGAATTCGTTGATCTAAAACAATGACGTGGCATGTTTGTGCGTCAACTCCAGTGGACATGAGCTTTGAGGTCGTTGCGATGACGGGGTAGGGCCTTTTTGGGTCGATGAAGTTATCGAGTTCAGCCTTGCCTTCATTGTTATCACCGGTGATGCGCATGACGTAGCGGTCATCTTGTTCAACAAGCTCTTTGTTCAGGGGGTCATTGATAAAGGCTTGACGCGTGCGTTCCGCATGATCAATATTTGCGCAGAACACAATGGTTTTGTCCATAGGGTTGGTTTCGTGTAGAAATCTGCTGACTCGGTTGGCTACGGCTTTTGTGCGCTCGGGGAAAACGATGGCTTTGTCAAAATCTTTCTGGTTGTAGATCTTGTCATCGATTACGTTGCCGTTATCGTCAAGCATTCCTGCTTCCGGTCGCCATCCTTGAAGGTCAAGGTCGAGGTCAACTCGGATGACTTTGAATGGTGCAAGGAATCCGTCGTCGATTCCTTGCTTCAGGGAATACTCATACACGGGTTTGCCAAAGTATCCAATGTTGGAAATGTATTTTGTTTCCTTGGGTGTCGCGGTCATTCCGATTTGGATTGCTGATTTGAAGTATTCAAGAATGATTCGCCATGCGGAGTCATCTGCTGCGCTTCCGCGATGGCACTCATCGATAATTATCAGATCGAAAAAGTTTCGAGGGAATTTGTTGTAAATCGCTTCACGGTCTTCTCCACCCATGATCCCTTGGTACAGGCCAAGATAGATTTCATATGACGTGTCTACGTGACCGCCTTCTTTGTCCACGAGACTGCGATCGAGTTTGGTCATGACGGTGCCGAAGGGTTTGAAGTCATTGATCATTGTTTGGTCAACCAGAATGTTTCTATCGGCGAGGAAGAGAACTCGTTTGGCTCGACCTGTTTTCCAAAGCCGCCAAATAATGTTGAACGCCGTGTATGTCTTTCCTGTTCCTGTCGCCATGGCGAGTAATACGCGGTCCTGGCCTTGTGCGACCGCCTCAATAACTCGGTTGATGGCTATTTGTTGGTAGTAGCGGGGGGTTTTATCGGTTGTTTCTTGATGGTTTTGGCTATTGACCAGGGTTTGGGCCTCGGCACCGAGTTTTTTCCGGGCAACGTATTTATTCCATAATTCTTCGCGAGTGGGGAACTCATCGAGTGAGAGTGTGGTTTCCACCTGGGATGATTGGCCTGTTTTGTCATGGAAGAGAAATCCATCGCCGTTGGATGAGAATATGAATGGCACATCGAGCGTGTTCGCGTATCCGAGACCTTGCTGCATTCCGGCGCCGAGGGAATGCGTGTTGTCTTTCGCTTCAATGATCGCGATCGGCATGTTGGGTTTGTGAAAGAGCAGGTAGTCGGCTCGTTTTTTCTTCCCCCGCGCGACCAGTTTTCCTCGGACAATAATGCGTCCGTCTGTAAAGGAGTATTCGCGACGCCACTGGTTCTGCTCCCAACCTGACTTCGTGAGGGCCGGTGTGATGTATCGGTCACAAATATCAGATTCACTAAGTTGCTTTTTACTCATAGCAGGCCCTGATTTTTCTTACTCACTACCACGCTGTCCCCCAATTCTCAAGCTGTCCTCGAGACTGGGCTGGCCATCAAGCCCCGTATCTTCGTTGCGCATCACACTATAGCCGCTAGGGGTGACATGTTCCTTCGTCTCAGTGGCTCGCGGCGGCTCCATGAGCGCGATACATATTGGTACTCACATGCTGACCCGCCCATGATATTTGGTGTTAGCTCGCATTTGCCGGGTCATATGCAGGGGGTTCTATCCGCTAACGGAGCAGGGCTCTCGTTCATGCTTGGGGTTTACCGGATTAGGTATTCCTTGACGGTTGCCCAGTCGGGGAAGCGTTCGCTTCCGAAGTGGAGCCATTCGCCGATGAATTTATCTGCTCCGTTGGCCTCTCTGTCATCTATGAGGTAGTCGCCCATGTTGAGATGCTTGTGGTGGCTGAGGATGAGCCGCTTGTGGGCGGCACCATCGAAGCCGAGATGTTGATGTACCCATTCGATTTTGTCTGACCAAGCCGACGGGTTTGCCCATGGTGCCGTGGACAGGATGTATGTGTCATGCGCCGCGGCGATGGCGTGATAGGCCTCGATGGCTCCTGGCATGGGTTCCATGAGGCTAAAGATTCCTGGCACTTCATCGAGTCGTTTTTTGTAATCTTCTTGTGTTGCAGCGTCGAGCTTGTCGATCCCTGATCGGAAGTCGACGAGGACGTTGTCCATATCGATGTAGACGATCTTGCTCATGCGAACTCCTTTGAGGTGCGTGATCCGGGGGTGCTGGGGGGGTGCACCGGAAATAGAAGGGTGAACTTGAACGACTGCGACCACCGGAAGTTCTCTTAGCCTTCTTCCCAAGTGTGATGAGGTGAAAACGGTAGCATCTGGATGCGACGTTGGCCGACCGCCCGGGTAAGAGAGTGAAGACAGTTTCGCCTTTTCAGCGACGCATGCTCTTTTGGACTATCGCAAGACCATCCGTTTGTCAGCCCCTCGGGTTAAGATTAATTTAATTCAAGGGGGAACTGTGGGAGTGTTAATTGACACGGGGTGACCATTGGTGATCATTCGTCGACTATCAGTTATCAGGATTCTGGACAGGGTCACGCTGCCACTTTGACGTGTGTATGTGGGTGGAGTGTTCCACTTGAATCTGCCGACAAGCCGTGGGGAATAGTGGAAGTACAGCGCCGCCTCGATGAGCACCTTCCGGAGGGCCTTGCCAATGATTCTAGACAATCAAAAGGCGATTCACGCTCACAGCGAGTGAGTGGTGAGTCGTGATGTCTGAATCTGGGGCGAGTTTGGGGAATATTCCCCTCTCGATACTTGCGCCAGGTTTTCGCGTTTTTGGTGATAAGCCAAAGCGCGTGTGGCCACTCCGGTATGCGCTTGGTGCGGGCCGCGTTCATCAGCTGGATGATCGGTGGGTAGTTGACATGACCGACGTACCACAAGGAGGGTATTCATCCTGGGCATGGGACCGCATGCCTAGCGAACCGTAGGGGGATTCGGCCCGCGACTTTTGCTCTTTTCCTGCGACTCCCGCGCGCTTCACCACAGGATCTCACGATCCCTGGTCCTTCCGGCATTTGCTAGTGTTCGGAAGATCTCATTGACCGTCCCGCGTGACATTGATATGAACCGAGTGAGGGGGGACCGACAGGTTTTAGGGACAAACCTTTGATGAATTGCTCCGCCAATTTGAAGGCGACGGCTCCTACGGGCAGGAGCATAACTGGGCGAGCAGCGAAGGTATCCTTGGAAAACATCTCAGCGACAAGGTATACGCAATCGGACTTAGTTGATTCTCCGGACCTGAATTTGTTCATTAAATCCGCTAGGGAACTTGATCCGATACACCTTTTTCCCCTCAGACGATTCGGTTCTCTCAATTGCTACTAGCCACGGAAACTTCTTGGAACATGACGAGACATCTTTCGTTGCAACATTTTTATTTACGGACTTCCAGTTACCGCCATCTTTCAATTGAAAGGCCACTGGACCTTTCTTACTGAACTGCCAGCAACTCTCGTAAGACCACGTGGCCCCTTCTTGGCAAACTTCCTTTTGCCCTTTCTCTTTGACACAGACTGATGTGACCGCATTGGTGTCCTGACTGCCTGTACTTCCTGACCCTTGTACCGCAGGATTTCCGCCACAGTTTAGTTTCACAGTCCCCCCTCCGAAGGATCCGCTGGCGTCGTCGGTTGAAAATAAGGCATTGAAATCTACTTCTACTCGACTGCTGCCAATGTTGCCGCTTACGTCGTAAGTTGAAAATAAGGCATTGAAATCTACTTCTACTCGACTGCTGCCAATGTTGCCGCTTACGTCGTAAGTTGAGAATAAGGCATTGAAATCTACTTGAACTCGGCTGCTACCAATGTTGCCGCTTACGTCGTAAGTTGAAAATAAGGCATTGATATCTACTTCAACTCGACTACTACCTATTTGGCCACCCACGTCATAAGTCGAAAAGAGAGAATCTCTTTCGAGATTCACGCTGGTGGATCCGATGGAACCAGTCAGTTCCTTGCAGTCCATTTTTTTCAACAAGATTACCGCCAGCATCCCCGCTTCATCTTGCGTGCTGGCTGCAGCGGCAGGAACGACAGGAACGATACCTAGAGCAAGGACAACCGCGAAAACTTGAAAACGTGCCAACTTGAAATTCATTGGTCCCCCATTACGCTTTGCTACGAATCAGTAATCCATTTGATCATTCCACGTTTCTCCGCAAAGAGCTGCCCTTTTGATTTTTTCCTGTTTCGCAAGCGTTAAACGTCACGGATATCTGAAACCTTGAAGTCTTGGACTAGGCGAGGTCAATAATCGTGTGCCCGTGAACGTGGTTCGCAACTGGGTTGATACACGGAATCCACTCTTTAAGGTGAAAATCAGGTTTATTCTTTAGAACTTTCCCTCGAAAGATTTCTTGGTACATGATCTAGTGACGCGCCGTTTCTGTATTTCGTTCTTCCTGCTGCGTTGCTCGTCAAACGCTCTCTTGATTAACTTCATTGCATTACTGACGTCACGTTTATGCGCCTAGTTTTGGACTAAGTGGCTGAATTATCGATGGATTGGTGCACAGACGAGTACACCAGCAGCACTGGGACACCGCGGATGAACCTTGAATACTTACTAAGAGACCCACTTCAATACAAGGAATTGTAATTTCGAGCAATTTCTTGGAACCTGGTCAGTTTTCATCAGTGGAGTTGCTTTGCATTTGCGCGTACTGTTGAAGTGCCACCATGAACTCATCTCGCCGGCCTGTTGAGCTAAGAACACCCATCCATATTTGGGTGATATCCCCTAATGCTGCAACAGCCGTGGCGTAGCCGTAGAACCCCATTTGGGTCGTGATCGCTAAGGCATCCTCAGTGAATGACAAAAGTACTGGAGCCAAATTCCTAGGATCCGCATTTCGCCATACTTGGTATTCGCAAAACTTGATCTGCCTGGAGAGAGTTCTCCCCAGGGCACTTGATTCGTCCTCTGATCCACCCTGGTCTCCCCTATCCCGACCGTAAGCAAGAACTAACCGGACAGCGCGCAGAATTCTGGGCTTGTCTAACGGTTTCCCTAACCCATCCGTGTCAGGAAGCCCTGCAACCAACTCCCCGTAGTACTTATCCAGATCGTTCCAAACTCGATTTGCTTTACGGTCGAAAATCCCCATGTGAATCTCCTCTAACACTCAAAAAATGTCCACACATTAGTCGTGCACTCACTGCACATCTCACGTGTAGCCCGCCGACACTTTTATTAAGGTTTCCATGGTAGCCCCGGAAACTTCGATCATCGGGGAAATTTATTTAAAGTTGAATCTGATACATGCGCAACTACGGACACCTGGTTGCTTACTCAAGGCGCTTTTGCCTAAATCAGGATTTTGCCCGAGCGTGCTACGAGGGTGCTAACTCAAGAACCGTTTCACGACATCACTCCAGTCTGGATCTGGATCTACCGCATCACAGGACTGCGCCAAACTGTCCAACGCGACCGAGAAGCCACCTTGATCATTTGAAGCTACTGCCATCAACATCCGGTTTAGGCTCGAATTTAGATCGGAATATTCGCCATTAGCCGCGGCCGCAGCATCGGCCTTTCGTAACGCCATATCCAGATAGGAATTTGCTTGGGCTGGGTCCGCCGCCTCAGTTTCATCAACGACGGACTGACACGCTGCCCGAGCGTCCAGCTGACCACTCTTTATCATCTCAGCTCCTGCACACCCCGACAGCAAGAAACTGACCCCAGCGACTAGCACGGCTCCAGCCGCCGCCCTGTTCTGAAAACTCAATTCGATCTCTCGTCCCCGATTTCTCATGGCCACGTGGCTAACATCGATCTTGCTGTCACGTTTGCTCTTACTGAGGTTTCCCCGTTTACTAGCCACAGTTTGTGCCTCCCCCAAACCATTAGAAAATAACAGGAAACTACTCACTTTTCATGGAGTCGAGCACTGACTGATACGAGGAACCCAGCGGCTCCAAATCGCCGGTCATCAGCGTCTCCCATCTGGCGAAAGCATCTTCATCACAAATTCCGACCTCGCGTCCGGGAGTAAGTAAGGGTTCGCATGCTTCCAATTCCTGATAAAAATTCATGCGATTGGACACGAAGTTTCCCAGTGCAGCAGTGAAGTCGCGAAGTGCATCAACATCGGGTGCTGACGACCCACCCAGCATCTCCTGGGTTGTTGTAGCGGTAAGAAGTCCTTGCAATTCACTTTGGCTGGTCTGCAAACTGTTCACGATCTCTTGAAGTTGGATGTATGCCGGAATTATATTTTGCAGATCAATCTGCACGGCGTAGTAATCATTGAGTTCTTGAGTAACTTGGGAATACGCATCTGCTACTGACGTAGCAAAACCCTCATCAAAACTATTCGCGCTCTCGATTGACTCCAGCGTATCTAAAAAATCCCCGTTATCACTGTTTGTGATTCCTGGGTTCGCATCAAAGCCTCGGCTGCCCGTGCCAGCGAGAAAAGCGATAGACATTGCCGCGACAACACCGATGATGATCAGGAATGAGGCAATCCCTACTTTCTCGTCCTTTTGTGGCCGTGTTCCGCGAGTCCACAATGAACCGGTCCACCAACGCTGAGATGAAATATCGAAAGGATCACGTTTCCACCCTGCGCTCTCATCCTCTGGGCGAATAGCCAATCTTTTTTTGAAACTTCGAGTGCGAAACGGCCAGCGGATAAGAGCGGGTAGGACTCCAAACATGAAGAAACTCGCGGGCACCAGGAATAGAATCGTAAAAAAACCGGAGGAGTAAGTAAAAGCTGTTGCAGGCCCCAGCCCGAGGGATCCTTCGCGAAAAAGACTTTGACTTCCTCCGATAGTGGTCAACACCACGGGAAGCCAGAAAACCCAATCCTTTGTCCACGGCCGATTAATAATATGCGGTCGAGGTGCGACCAACAATTCAGATGCAGGAGGCTGCGCTAATAGGAACAGCCTCTCTTCCTCAGTCGGTAATAGCGTCTTGCCAAAAAACGCACCACATTTGATGCAAAAAGCGGAACTATCAGAACACTCAGAATTACAAACTGGACAATAGATCATTATCAAACCCCCCGGTTAGTGAAGCAATGCCTACCAAAAAATACTAGCGCAGCCCAGTGACATTCAGCAATCTCCTGGCTTTCTGCGCGGGTCTTCTCTCACGTGCGTACGCGCGCGCTCGTCTTTTAGCACCCCGTAGGGGTGCTTTGAGTGGTCCCAGTGGTTTGCAACAGCGCAAACCCCAACGAAAGGAACAACCATGCCAAACGGTGGCTACCCCATGCACTTCCTCATTCAGATACCTAGCTCTGATCTCGTGATTCACGCCGACGGTGCAAATGTCAAAGTAAACCGAATCATCGAACCGCGAGCCCTACCGTCTGGTAAAACGATTCCCTAGTACGAATCAATTGGCACGCTTTCAACCGAACAAATATGTGGCTTGCTCTACCACCTGAATTACTGGGGTATCGACACGAGCACTGGACAAATCGAAAATCGTGGTGCCACTTTCCACCGAAAGATCATTCAACCTGCCATAACAACCGAGCCTTTCCACCCAACATGGGTGAACTAAGACTCTCAAATCACCCGGACCCACCACAAGGGGTCATGCCAGACCTGCATGATCTAAACCCAATAATTGAGCGAGAGCACTCACTTTTAATGGCTTAAAATAACACTGGATTCTGGGTCAATTATTAACCACTGTGGTTCTACGATCTGAACAAGTGGTGCAAGAAGTAGCAGACAGGGCCATGCCGACCTGGTGGAAATGGTGAGAGACGGCTATCCTTCGCGAGGACCCGGCTCTGATGGAGCGAATCCTCGAGGCCAACCCGGTCTTGGACAACATGGGCGGCATCATCATGTGGCCGGGGTGGCAAGTCGGCGGCCCGACGATGAACCAGGCACGGGGCTTTGGCGCCAAGGCCAAGGCGACAATTGGTGATCCACTTGATCTGACGTTGGAATGCATCCGGCGCGCCTACATCGGTGATTCCGACGATGCCGTGAATCCGCTGGGGTCAACCTTGACTCGGTACTGGGAGTTTTTCGCGTTGTTCGGCGACTTCGACGGTTACATCAAATTCTGGCTTCTTGCAGTCAGGGCATCAATAACCGGGTCGAGGAGATTGCTAACGATCACCCGGCGGGCATGCCAACTTCCGCTCGCCCCTTCACGCGTCCAATAAGTCCTGAACGACGTGTAGTCCCGAAAGCGCACCCGGAGCGGAACGCCGAGCCGCTCGCAAGCCGCGGTCAACGCCCGAATTGCTAGTTTCATCTCGACTTCGGTGAGCTCCTCACCACCTCCCGTCCCGTACGCCATCAGATCGGAATGGATCTGCTCCGCGAGTGCGAGCGCCGTGGCGTCGGACGAGGCAGTCTGCGTGTCCGTTCGGATCGCATCCACCAGTTCGAGGTTGAGTTTCCGCTCGCGAAGCCCCCAAGCGTCGATTCCTCCGTCATCGAACAAGTCGTCCGGCGTCACTCAAACCTCCGATCCGTCTGGAAGTTCCACGTGCGGCGATGTTACGAATCGCCGAAGCGCGGATCATGTCCAACTAGTCGACGCGCCCTGAGTACGCGTAGTTCACCGCCGAGACCGACATGGCGGTTATTGTGCCGGGCGCTGGCTGCACAACTGATCGGGGGTCGACGAGAGCGAGAAAAAGTGGGAGAGGTTGACTGACCGCTCGTCCTGTCGAACGAGTTTAACGCTGGGGGCGATCTGCGCACGTGTCAACGTTCTTGTTGTACCCACTTTTTCGGGAATTAAACAAACCGCACGGTGATTGTGGATATCGGGGCTCCACACTGGGAGAGCTACGTGTTTGGGGGGCAAGGCAAAAAAATATTAATTTGTCCGGATATTGACAAGAACGAGGCATCGGAGAAACTATCCGCGTAATGTCATTCTCATTCAGATCCGCTTGGATCTGAGAAATGGAGGCCCAAACGAAACTTGTCTACGTCAATGGGCTTTTCAGGAAGTGGACTGAAAAGAAGGACGCTCCGGGGACAAGCGGGGCCAGTTCATCTACACCAGCGTCGACAGAAATGTCTGATAAACAACCCCAACCATAACCACCGCAGCCGTATATCCGCAGAAAGTGAAATCATTCAATGAACAGTTGTCCAAATGGTCACGAGGTGCCCACCGATCAAACCTTCTGTGGGCAGTGCGGGACCCGGATCCTTGAACCAGTCAGCGCTGCCGAAAATTTGACCCAAGTCGAACCCCTTCCAACTGGCGATAAAGGAGCACCCTCAACTGCGGGTACATCAACTTCCAACGGCACTCAATCGGCGCCAAAAGGCAAGAATTCGAAGATCGCCATTGCCGTGGTTGGGATCATTGCTGGAGTGGTTGTATTGGGTGCCATCGGGAGTATGGGTGATTCAAGCGACTCCACCGCTTCGCTCGAAGTGACAACGAATGAATCCTCGGAAAGTAATCCGACACCGTCTAATGAGCCTGGGGTGGAAACCGAAGAAGATAGCACTACCTATGTCGATCTTATCCTAGGCAATGTCACCACAGATAATATCTGTGAAAATTACTCAACGGTCCTTGAAACATTTGACGAAGTGGTTTCCAAAAGAACAAAGTCACTTTCCGGGAAAGCAGACGACCCGTACACGGCGGCGACTTTTGTCCGAAGGAATGCCTGGGTCTCCGAAGATGATGCACTAATCAAATTCCAATCACAATGGGAAGATGCCGCGACAACTGCATTAAATTCTGTCAGCGACGGTAGAGCAGGACAACTTGAATCTACCGGTGCATACTTTGACGCAAGCCTTGAAGAGTGCGGGCTCAGCGATGCATATAAGGCCCAGTTAAGTTCTGTCATAAAGGTAAATGCAACTCAGAGGAAAGTAGTTTCGGCAGCCGATCGCAAGCCTTGGTACCCGAAAGGCTACAGCGAATACCCCGGGGAAGATTTGGCATATAAGTACACCAAGGGCGGGTGTGAAAGTAATTATGGATATTGCTGGTCGTATACCGTTATCAGCGCGTTTGGATGTTTGGACGGTGTTTACGCAGAGGGCAACATTTTGCAAAATGACACGATCATTAGCTGGACCAACGACACTATCGCCTACCTCCCACCGCTCAAGAGAGCCCAATTGGAAATGCAAGATTTCGGAGGCTCAGGTACGAAATCCTTCGAGATGACGCAAATGAGTTGCAGCGGATAGAGGTAGGTACCACGGGAAGTCAGTGGAACCAGCAGTATGTGGGGCTTCGTCAATTACAGGCGATGCCCGCCTGACAGTTCCTACGAGCTCTTTAAGGGCAGCACCAACTGAGGGCACCGTCCTAATAACTAATTCCCCCACAACCACCTGCGTTTAGTGGGTGCAGCTTCTACCTTGGTTTGGTTTAATTCCCGCTGCAATTCCTCGGTGGTTGCGCGGGTCTGCATAAGTTCCGCGCGGGGTCTGATCTAGTTCGGCGCGCAGGGCTTGAGGGCCTTGCGGTGGGCGCGTGGCATAGCTCAAGTGCGGCTACAGCAGACAACCAACGGAATGGAAAAGCAAACTTGCCTGGCTGGAAGAGTTATAGTCAAGAGTATGAGGTGGAAAGCGTGATGAAAAAAGTATTGATTATCTGTACCGTCTTAGTGATGAGCATGACAATGGCGACGCAGTCGCGCGCTGAGGTTCTGATCCAAGATGCTGATTTGGCGAAAATAGTCAGCCAAGTTGCCAAACTCAAGTTCGTACCAGATAAGTCTGAAGGAAAGCTAAGGAAACTCGTTAGAAGTGTCTGTGATTCGGTCGACGCGGATCCGGAAGCTTTCATACCAGTGATCAAATGGGGCAAGCCGAATCCTTGGTTAGCGGTGGATGACACTAGATGGTTGTTGAATATAAACACACCTCAGGCTCGGCAGATTGTCACGCGAATTTTTAGAGATGGATGCAAGAAAAGAACTTTGGTTGACTTGAATGTGCCTCTCGAGGGCTGGAATGAAGTTGTGCAAGGAGGGGGACTCGCTGACACGAGACTTAAGTCAAGTGTGACAGGAGGAGAAATTCTTCCTCTTGGGAACGCTTGGCAAATGAATGGCAGATTGTATGGTTATGTGGCATCGGGCGAGTGGTACAAATTCGCTTCCGTAACCCTGGAATTCTTGGATGCAAATATGGCACCCGTCTTCGAAAATTACCACCGTTTCGGTGTCGGTGGACGAGTAATTGATATTCAACCTGACAGGCCCTACCTAGAAGGTTTTCCTCGTTCAACGTGGTTAGCGACGTATTCACCTGGCAGCGATTACAGTTCCTTCGGGTCAGGAAGTGATTTCACAAGGTTGGGCGGGTGGGCAAAAGCTTCATATGCAAAAGTTGTGAGTCTGACTGGCTCGTCTTCTGCACTTATAGTCCTTTCGGCTCCACCTAAAGAATGGATCTATATAAAATAAAAATATGATTGAAGTACGTCTCACCATAAAGCATGCGGCGAACTATTTCATCCCGGAAAACGGTTGGATATTGACGTGGCATTTAGATCCTCCTTCAGATCAGCCTGCCACAACTCTCAAAAACAACGGCCACATTCAGGGGGTCACATCAACCCGGACCGAGTAATGGGGTCCTCCCACCACCTTTAGATGTGTGCTTCATAGAAGCCCTATTAAATTAGGCGACGATCTCCCCTCAATTTGTAACAATTAGGTGGCCTATAGGTTGCCGGCTACTCTCCTGATGAATGTGACTATTAAGTCTAGATCGGACTAACAGGTAAACCGAATTCGTCTCGTCTTGTATTCAACGTAGTCATTTTGGACATCTCAGGTCCAAAAACTAATGACTGTGTCGGTTCGACTCGAAACGTGTCACACGCACACACCCGCATGTCGTCAGTGTCCCATCGACCATTCAGTGTCGTTGCGACACGGGATTTTTTAACCTGTGTCTTACTGACACGGGATTTTTTAACCTGTGTCTTACTGACACGGGATTTTTTAACCTGTGTCTTGCTGACACGGTTTGTGCACTTTGTGATCTTTGGTCCTCCTCTTTGTTATTGGATACAGATTCGCAAGGTGGTTGAGTAAGAAAAGAGCGCCAATCTGGACAAATTCATTCCATGTCAACTTGTTTTGCAAAGTTGCGAAAGTGCGCGAAGCAATCCGAATTTCAACACGCAAAAAGCTGGCGCTTAAACTTTATGGTCATCAACGTGTTGCGAGGTGATTTCCTGACCCGGTAGCGATTCTGGCAGCGGGAAAATCTGGACCACGGTTGTTGAACCGAGCATGGCAATGGCTGATTACATTGGGAATTTCCACAACATGCGCAGGCGCCACTCATCACTGGATATGTTCACCCCAACTTAATATGAGACAAACAATTTCAGCCAGCTGCAACTATCGTGAACCTGGTTCGCAAATGGGGGACGCATCAGCCGGACCACTCCAAAGGGTTATGCCACCTGCCCTTAATTTCTACCCTAAGACCCGCGCAAAGCGTCACAAGTTCTTTGGCATTGACGATTCGTTACTCACAAGCCCTGACTAGACGGCGGCGCCCACTCGCGGTTTGGTGCCGCCAGCTAGTCATGATCTTTTGGTTATTCTAATATTACATCTTCGCTTTTGATCTCGGGCGATACACGTTCTTGACACTGCCCTTGAGCGTTACTTTCACAGCCAAGTCGCCCTCAACAGGGAGTTCCAGGGCAACCGAGTAGCGAACCAACGGCTGTCCCTCAGTCCCAAGATAGGGCTCAAAAGTCCAATCGGAGAACAGTTTGTCGCAAAGCGTTCCTACAGTGGCGGTCACTCTCTTGCGCTCCAAGGATTTAGTTAAAGCAGCAGCCATGTAGGCAACGATTGATATATCCGTTTCTACCGGTTCTCCCTCTTGGCCCGGCGCAACTCCAATTTCTTCCTGTTCCGCCTGTTCCCGAAAAGCTTTTGATTTTTGCTCTTGGTCCTTTGCTTTCCTCAGGTATTCAGTTGCGTCT
>Ga0209491_10004623_pt1 | contig 21025 bp, 15 predicted proteins | sample BON02_FD_187213 | JGI IMG/M metagenome (GOLD analysis project Ga0209491, IMG submission 187213) | Freshwater microbial communities from Lake Bonney liftoff mats and glacier meltwater in Antarctica - BON-02 (SPAdes) (version 2) | ecosystem: Environmental > Aquatic > Freshwater > Ice > Glacier... | reverse complement strand
GTGGGTGGAGATTAGAAACTGACAATTTGGGAACACCTCTAATAGTTTTGGCACGACCATAGCCTGCCACTTCGGATGCAGGTGCATGTCGATTTCATCGATCATAATCACACCCCGGCCTTCGAGCGGCGTCTTGCTTTTTGCATTACAGATCGCAAGGCGTCGCGCGATGTCGCCAACTAAAGCCATCAGGCACTTCTCGCCATCAGAGAGTTGATTGACGGTGAGTGTTTGTCCTTTCTTTTTGATCTCCATGCGCAGCGGACTGCGCCGGACGGTGAGATCGGAAAAATCGGGCATGAATTGTGTGATCGCCGCTCTGACTGCTTCCAGTTGAGAATCTGGATATTCGTAACCTTCTGGTTGGAAAAAACCTTTGGAATGCACGCGATTCTCGTTCTCCAAATCCTCGCGTTCTCTGAACCACTCGAAGAAGGTGCGGAAACTGGCACCACTGGTAAGAGAGTCATCATAGGCAGAAAATAGATCGAACTTGTGCTTCCCCCTAATCCGTAAGGGAATGTCGAGCACCGCGCGGTTGACCGGATAATAAGCGAACAAGGAGAGGTTGATTTTCCAGTCTTCAAAAACGACCGCTTCCTGCATATCATTCGCCCATTGGCTCAGTTCCTTCAATTCGGTTCGCTCTTCGCCGCTCTTCAAGCGATACTCTGATTTTACGATACTCCAGCGAACCGGATCCGACATTTCAGGGTCGATGCACTCGATTGCTAGTTTGGAAAAAGGCCGATCATTCTGAATGTCTGTGAGTCCAATCGGCCGTCCCGAGCCTTTCGCTGATTTTAAACGATTGACCATCCACGAAAGGAGAATTGCAGAGGCGTCGAGCACGGTAGATTTCCCCGAACCGTTCATGCCCACGAAGACGTTGAGCTGGGGGTCTAGCTTGAGTGTGAGGCTTCTGGCACCGCGAAACTGTTTGAGGCGTATAGTATCAATATGCATGATCGTGGTCTTTCTTGCTAAGGGCTTACTGGGCGTTGACGTTTATTTAATGGCAGCGATGGCGTGCTTGTCGAAATTTTATGAATTAGAGCGTGAGAAACGTTTAGATTGTAGAAAAATTAAGAATTAAACGCGGATTTGGCAGATTTTTTAAGAATTAGATTATTTCGGAGCGTGCAGCGGGGCTAGGGAGGATAGGTTTTTACCACGGAGGCACAGAGACACGGAGGCTTTTAGCATGAGGTTTGGAGAGTCAATTGTCTCATTCTGTTTCTTTTCCTCCGTGCCTCTGTGTCTCCAGCGATAGCGGGTGGTAAAATGATTCTGTCAAATATCGCATATTAGCTCAGGCCGGGGATTTTTTTGAGGGCTTTGCCGAAGAGCGGGTAGTTGTGTTTGACGCCGTCATCGAGGTCGATTTCTACCTTTTCGGAGGCTAGGGGGAAGAGGATGTCGCTCTCCCATTCTTCGAGTTCGATCAGCATCTTTTTGAGCTTTTCGACCTCTTTGAGGGCCTTGGTCTTGTCGGTCTTTGAGGCACTGGCGTCGGCGGAGAGGGCGGTCTCGTTGTCGAGGCGCGCTGAGAGCTTCGTTTTGAAGTTGCGCAGGTAATCGTTGAGCACGATGCCGACGGTTTCGGGGCGGTAGCGGTGCATGTAGATCAGGGCATTGAAGCTGCCCTTGGGCGATGCAAACAGCCAGTAGATCGGGCGCTTCTTGTAGCGCTTTACGTGGTCGGTATAAAACTCTTTGAGGAAGTAATCGCGGATCTTGAGCGGCTTGCCCTTCTTGCCGAGGGCGCTTTCGATGAAGCTCAGGTTCTCGTCGTAGTTGTCCGTGCCAAAGGTGAGCTTGAGAAAGGTCTTGAAACGCTCCGAGATGTCGTCGGTAAACCATTCGCCATCCAACATCGGGATCACGTTGTCGTCATCGGGAGTAAAACTCAGCTCCTCTTTTCTCAATTCACTCTTCACACTTCCAACTTCTGGATGCCGCCGCTTTTGGTTAACGACACGTAGATAATCCGCAAGTGAATCACCTGCATTCGCGCAAATCAGTCCAGGGGCATCCAACGAGTAGCGACCAAACATACAACCGACCGCGTAGGAGATGAATTCCCGCATGGTGTCGGCCAGTAAGAGTGCTTCAAGCTCGGCTTCGGTTTTCTTGCCGCCGTAGCGATAGTGCGGATTACAGGTGAGCGTGATTTCTTTGAGCGGGACTTCCGGTGTTAGCTCGTTATGCAGGCCGTAGGCTTCGATGAAGATGCGGTTGTTTTCTTCTTCGATATTCTGCATTTTAGCTGTTTCATCAGCCCATATACTTCTTAGCTTCGCGTAGGTAACTTTGAAATTTGATGAGCCTTTTCTACTGTTGAGCAATGGAGACCTTGTGAATTCCCAAGAAACCTCATAAGCATTCCAGTCATTGCACGAGACTGATATAGCTTCTTTTGCGAGGGCTATGTTTTCTTTTGGAAGTTCTGCTGGGAAAGGAATCCTAGAAATGTCGCCGCTCGTAAAACTCATTGAGGGATTAAGGAATTTAAGGATTTCATTAGTGATTGATGAGCACATTACTGCTAAGAGGGCGATATTTTCTTCTTCAGTCGTTGCAAAGGCTGATCTACCGGTGTCGTCGAAGACAAAGCCTTCATCTTTTCTTCGAGCGGCAAAACTTCCTGCACTAATTTTATTCCAAGTTACACCTGGTCTAAAATAATATGCAGTGTTCTGAGGGCGAGACCTTTGCTTTCCCTTGCTATCAGTGAAGGTTCTAATTTCCTCACCGTTTTTCATCCAGTTTACAACCACTTCGTTGTTGCCAAACCATTTCCTGAAATTACCCCCGCTATTACACGGAAACCATTGTTCTTCTCTCTCTAGCGTTTCTATTGAACTCGCACAGTCAAATGCGATACTCGTTTTTGAAACTTCTGTCCAGAGACGTTGGAAACGGTGATTGTCCCCAGTGGAGAGTCCAGCTCTAGGGGTTGCAATATCTGCAATCGGGATTGTACGTTTAAAAACGTTAATGAAATTATCGGATACCCAGTATGCCAAGGGGAACCCTGGAATGTCATTAAATGCCGCGACATTCTTACTATATCGGATTTGCTGTAGATTATTCTCAGCGACTACTGCATTTTCATCACCATATGTTGTAAAATCGAAAGAATATTTAGGGTCTTTTAGGGCGGATGTAAATATTTTCTTTATATCGTTTGGATTTATGTATTGGAAGTTCTTTTTGTGAGGTCTGAAAAAATCAGTATAGAAATTATTAAATTTGTTCTTAGTGATGCAGAATGCACTAGATCCCCAATCTATCCCAAAAATACCACGCCCCATATGAATTAAATTACGAAGTGTATATTGACTAAATAGTTTCTTTCGCAGGTCTTCAAAAGATGAAAGAAATAGCCAAGATGGTAATACTATTAAGCCAAAGTGTCCATTGTCTCTCGTCAGATCGCAACATTGATCAATAAACATCGAAAATAGATCTGATTTGCTATTCTGGTAGTATTTTTTTGCGAATGACACCAGTTTGAGGTTCATCCCTTTGCTACCCATATAGGGCGGATTCGCTACCACCACATCATATTTGGGGCTCAGATAATCAGCCTGCTCCAAGGCTTTGAGCGCTTTTTCGTGAGCAGCTTTGTAAATCCAGTCACTGGAGAAATCTTGGCTTTTCAGGATCGAACGAATGCCAGCGACGTCCGTCAGTTCCGGACGAATCAAGGAGCCAAAGTTATCGGCTTCTTCGAATTGGCGTAGGGTGGTTTGCAGGGGCGCGGTGAAGAGGTCGCGGCCGACATAATCCATGTAGTCTTTCAGTTCGCTCGCTTCAAAGGCGACGTTTTCTAGCACACAAATATTCGGCGTGATCGCTTTACGAAAGAAGCGGCGTTGTTTGCTGCCGCTCAGTTTGGCGGCCGCTTTCATCGTCAGCGCAAAGGCCGCCAACTCACCGGCGCGTTGATCGATTTCCACGCCGTAAAGGTTGTGGGTTAGGATCTTTTCAGGGATCTCTTCGGTGGGATAGCCGGCTTCTTCGTAGATGGCATAGAGTAAGTCGAAGGCATAGGTCAGCATGTGGCCACTGCCGCAGGCGGGATCGCAAATTTTGATTTCTTCGGGCGAACTGACTTTGAGGAAGTCGGTCTCTGGCTCACTGGGTTCGATGTAGTAGCAGTCTTGGCCTGCCGACTGCATGTTTTTGAAAATTTGCGAGTCTGGACGATTGAGCAGCCACAGGCGACCAAGTGAGTTCTCCACCAAATAGCGTACGATCCAGTGCGGCGTGAATAGCTGAGTGGCGGCGGGAATGTTTTCCGGGGTGATCTTCTTGTTCTTTTTGAGCCCTTCAAAAACGAGATCCTTCTTTTCGGAAATATAGAATTGGTAGAGCCAGCCAATCGCTTCCACATCTTCACAGGCTGCGGGCGTGAGGGCTTCGCGGGTATAGGACAGGATGGACTTTCCCGAAAGCAAGTCCTCCGGCATCAGCAGCTCGGTATAGTCCTGGATCTTTTCAAAAAGAAAAGGCATGGCGGTGTGCCAATGATTGCAGGCCGCGACCACCAGCAAGCGGTAGGCTTCGGCTTGTGGGTCAGTGCTCGGCTCTTTGCCGGATAACAGGCCAGTAATCTTCGTGCGCACCGATTCGCGGGCGACGATGGACTCATCGATGTCACCTTGCTTGGCATTGGCCAAAATCTGCGGTTGAAACTGTCCCGGCAGTGGTGAGACAATCCCGACCCGCGTATAGCGGTTGGCATCCATAAAGCGCAGCGCACAAAACCGGTTGAACCAGGTGTAGGCGGCGGCCTCGATGACAGCATCTTTGCCAATCTCAGCAATTCGCACTTCCAGCTTGGTAACTGCCTCGGCTTGTTCCCGCCGCGCGGGGCTATTCGCCTCAAGCACACGTCCCAGTTGTTCCTCTACTTGGTGATGCAGCGAGCCACGAGCAAATTGAGCGAAGCGTTTAAGTTTAGTGGTATCCATTGAGATGAGGTTTTTTTGGCCGCGAAAGGCGCGAAAGGACGCGAAACTTTTGTTGGTGTGCTGATGAGAGTGATGAGAGTGATTTGTTTTGTTGAAGAGTCGCTTCCCGTATTTTAGCGATTTTGGCGGCTGATATTCAGTGGTGGTGTGCTCGGCTTGTGGAATAATATTTTTTGGCCGCGAAAGGACGCGAAACTTTTGTTGGTGTGCTGATGAGAGTGGTTTGTTTTATTGTAGAGTCGTTTCGCGTATTTTAGCGATTTTGGCGGCTGATATTTAGTGGTGGTGTGCTTGGCTTGTGGAATAATATTTTTTGGCCGCGAAAGGCGCGAAAGGACGCGAAACTTTTGTTGGTGTGCTGATGAGAGTGGTTTGTTTTATCGTAGAGTCGTTTCGCGTATTTTAGCGATTTTGGCGGCTGATATTTAGTGGTGGTGTGCTCGGCTTGTGGAATGATATTTTTTGGCAGCGAAAGGCGCGAAAGGACGCGAACCTTTTGTTGGTGTGCTGATGAGAGTGATTTGTTTTGTTGTAGAGTCGTTTCCCGTATTTTAGCGATTTTGGCGGCTGATATTTAGTGGTGGTGTACTCGGCTTGTGGAATGATATGTTTTGGCCGCGAAAGGCGCGAAAGGACGCGAAACTTTTGTTGGTGTGCTGATGAGAGTGATTTGTTTTGTTGTAGAGTCGTTTCGCGTATTTTGGCGTATTTAGCGGTCAATGATTACAGTGGAAAGGGTTCCATTATGTGTGCTTTGAGTCGCCTGGGTTTGAGCGGGCGATGCGGATGATTTCTACTTTTGGATAAGTGCCGAAATTCATTAGTAAACCAAGAGTGAGGCCGGTTGCTTTGAGATAATTTAAAATCTGGGCCTTATGCTTCGGAGTGACAGCACTGACCGCTTTCAACTCAACGATAACACGGTCGAAACAGATGAAGTCTGGCTTGTAGGATTGTCGTAGGCGTTTACCTTTATATCCTAGGCGTAGATCCATTTGAGCTTTGAAAGGAATCTTTCGCTCTGCGAATTCAACTTCCATGCATTCCTGATAAACCGCTTCAAGAAAACCGCAGCCCATCTCTCGATAAACCTCAAAAGCTGCGCCTTGGATAGCATAACATTCTTCTTTAAATAAAAGTTCTGAGTGGGTTTCGTGGTTCATGATTCAAGTGGCGCGCTGTAGAGGTGAAGTTGAAAAAACTGGATTGTTGTTCCAAGTGTCTAGATTGAGCACTTGGCAACTTTGCGCGAGTGACCGACTCCAGCGGCGTGGCTTTTTCCCTACTGGTAGTTCTTGCGCCAATTCCTTTTTCATTAATGTATTCAGCCCGTTGTCGAAATTAGTCAGGCAAATGTAGTGAATGGGCTTTTCAAGCTCAACCTTACCTTCGGCGTGTCGGTAGAGATAGGAATCACGAAATTTATATTTTAGATAGTTCTTCAGCCATTTGAAATGTTTATTCTTCGCTTGTTGAGTCGCTTCATCCGGTGCAGTCCGCTTATCTAGTTCTGACACATCGTCGTAGTCCTTGATTTCAACATACAGGTATTTGTCGGCAAATTCAGCGACTAGATCCACGCCTTTCATTGGCGCACCATGAAACATCAGTTGTGTCTTATCGGGCTCGTCAAACTTGAAGAGTGAAATTGCAGTGGGAAAATTGAATACGTAACCATCGACTTCGAGTTGCATGGTTATAATTCTCCAATCTCGTTTTGAATCTCTTCGTTGATGATCGACTCGAATGCTTCATCGATCGGATTATGCTGGATTTCAGCAAAATCGTCTGAGGATTCAAGTCGGACTTCTTTCGAGTCCGGATCTAGGGTCAAGGAATGGTAGCGGACTTGATCACCTTTGGATTCATCCGCTAATAAATCAAACCATTTAAGTAGGACATAATCATGTGTCGCTAGAATGATTTGTTGTCCATTGCGTGCCAGCTCTAGGAGGATCTCAACCAGAAGCTTCAGCAATTTGGGGTTCAAGTTTGCTTCGGGTTCATCCCAAATGAGCGGTCCGCTCACACCCGGTGCTAGAGCGCCAGTCTCTAGAAGTCTAGCTAGCATACCAGCTTTTCTAAAACCTTCAGCCATGACATTTGCCGAGTATTCAGCATCATTGGTCTTAAACGTTACTTTGCCGCCACCATAGAAAATGAACCTGCCACCGCAGAGTTTCTCAATTTCCTCAATTGCCCATTTTGAGCGCTCTTGGAGTTTGTCTTTACGAATTTCAGGTAGATCTAATCGCGAGCAGATGTCTCGGTATGTGGCATCGAACGAAAGTTCGTATTTTTGATACAAACTGATGAAGCCCTTCATAAAGGATAATACTTCTTTGGTTGGGATAAAGACGGGGCTGTAGGAATATTTAGCGTAGTCGATTTCATTCTGAAGAGCTAGAGACTTGGAGTTCGTGTGAAAGGAAACTTCAATGGTTCTGTCCGCTGAGAATACACCTGAAACTTGGGCATTCTCAGCAACACCATTTTTGCGTAATTTCCCTAGTTTTCCATCTAGTGGCATGAAGAGCGCCAAGAATTTCTGAGTGAGCTCGCGCTCGATGTCTTCCTCGGTTGGTTCCTCAATTAAATCAACGGCTGAGTTTCCTGCGCAGAGTCCGTAAGCCGCTTTGAGTAGGTGTGTTTTACCCGTTCCGTTTTCACCTATAATGACATTCACTCCCGGAGAGAATTCAATATCGAGATTCTGGAAGGTTGTGAAATTGGTTAGTTTTAGATTTTTGATCATATCTGAATGCGGTGACCTTTTTCGATTTCTTTGAGGAGCTTGGCTTTGACGGCGTCTACGTAGGCGTCGACGTCTTGCTCTGAGCTGAGCCAAGCCTTTCCGAAACTCGGTTGGAGTTTTTTGATGGAGACGTAGTGCGCGGGTTTGGGCTTTGGCGCAGCTTTCGGAGCCTCACCAGCTTTGGGTGGAGTCGGCTCGGTTATGGGTTGCGCCCAAGTCGCCATTTGTGAAAGGAGGCGTTGGTAGTCGTTCTCTTCGAAATGGCGGAGGCTGTCGCGAATCACTGCGATCAGTGTTTGGCGGGCGATGTTGCTGGAGCAACTGGTGAATGGCTGAGTGAGCTCGGCTCGTTGCGCTTCGTTGAGCGCCTTGAACTCATCCATCCCCGTCAGTCGGCTCTGGAGTGAGGTGAGCATGGCTTGCGAGGTCTCAATCTCGACTTTCACTTTGGCACTGACCTGCTGCTGCATCTGCTGGAGCAGTGTATCGAGCTGCTGAATGCGATTGCCCTTGAAGCACTCTGGGTCGGTCAAAATCTCGCGGAGCTGCTGAGCGGTGGCGGGCGCTGCCTCATCCTTGGGCGCTTCGCTGGCTTCGCAGCCGCCGTCGGGCGATTCGTTGAGGTGGTGGAAATTGGCATCCTGATCGCGAGTGAAGGTGCGCGCTTGATCGTAGATTTTCTTTTGTGAGCCGCCCATGAACTTTCGGATCGGATCAACGATGTTTTCTTTTATATCCACCAGTTCGTCTTCCATCCGGATGAGTTCGGTCAGATACCAAGTGTAAGGTTTGCCTTCCACTTGCTCCAGTTTCTCGATGACGGGTGAGAGGCTATGCAAGAAGGGGTATTGGGCGACTTGTGCGGCTAGGGGAGTCAGATCGTTTTTGAGCTGGCTCAGTTTGGCTCCGGTTTCTTGGCCTAGGGCTTTGGCTTCGTTGGCTGTGGGCGGGGCGTCAAAGAGGTCTTCAAATAGTTCCTTGAGCTTGCGCACTTGTGAGGCGGTGAAGTCGATCTGCGGCTCTAGCACGATTTGGCCGTGTCCATGGGTGTTGCGTAGGGCGCGTTCAACGTCGTCGTCTTCCAGTAGGTTACTGTCAGAGCGCAGCTCAACCTTACCACGGGCACAGAGGTTGGCGGCGGTGCAAAGGATGGCGGCGTAATACCAGCCATAGGGCTTCTTCTCGAAGTGTTCGAGGAGGCCTTTGAGAGTGGTGCGCAAGCCGCCACGGTGGTTGCTCTGAATGACGCCGAAGACTTCGATCTCTGGCTCGCTCATGGCCGTGGCGTCTGTTCCGAAGAGGCCGTCATCGGAGAAGCGCAGGCATTTGGCGACATCGTTCTCGGTATAGCTGAGGCCGCTGAGCATCTGGAGCTGTGGATAGACGCGGGTAATGAGTTCGTGGAAGCCGCGCAGGATACGTGTCTGAGCATCGCCCACAGGACTCTCAATCGCAGAGCCGCCGACGTAGAGATTGGCCTCGCTGAGAAGTTGTCGCACGAGATCCTCGCACTCTTTGATGCGCTCCCGGTTTTGATAGCTCTTTTCGGTCAGAATGCGTTTCACTGCGTCCTGCTGAGTGACCGAGGAGATGTTTTGTGAGATGTATTTCTCGGTGCGCTTGAGCATGAGCAGATTGCGCACCAGGCGGTCATCAGCAGGCATGCGCACCAATAGCTCGTTTCGCTTGCCGACGCCTAGGGCTGTGATGATGTTATCATCCTCCGCGTGCTCATGAAAGGGACTGATGATGTGTAAGCTTAGCTCGTGATCGCGGCCGAAGAGTTTTTCATCCAATTTACGCGCATAGGCGTAGTCTTGTTTGTTCTCCTCGTAGCGAATCTTGCGACTTTTGATCACCATATCGAAGACCATGCGCTCTAGCTCGGCAGCGACTTCGCTGGTGTCGACCTCTGTCTTCTTGATCTCTGCTTCAACGTCTCTTTCAACGTTTGTCAGGTAGAAGTAGTGCTCGCCATTGCGCTCGATACTATTCTGTAGTTCTAGGAGATTGAGCGCGGATTCGACGTTTTTGCGGAGCTCAGGTAATGGCTGATCAAAGCTTTCGAGCATGAGGATGCTGATGTTGCGGATCGTGGGCTTGAACTCCTTGACGTATTTAATCAGGAACAGGGCCTTGAGCAGGCGAATCGCAAATTGATCGTCGAGCTGCTTTTCCGCATCCGTCACAGCTCGGGTAATGCTCGACTTGAGAGCTTTACGGATGCCTTCGAACATGAGGTCGAAGGTGGCGAGTTGGCCTAGCTCATGGTTGCAAATCTGCACGGCGACTTGCTGGAAGACGCCGATCATGGAGCGCTCACCGACTGAACTGTGCTTGCCCTCGAAGGCATTGTGGACGGAGAGCGATTCGATCGCGGCTTGAAAGAGATCGTATTGGTAGGGGATGAAGGGGTAACTTTTAGTGAAGTGCTCAGCGTCCCGGAAATTGCGGTAGGTCTTCGAGCCGTCGGCGAAATCGAAGAGCGTTTTGAAGTTATTGACCTCCTGATCGTAGATGCGGGTAAGTTGATCGGTCGCGGCGTCTGTTTTAGCGAGGAGTCGGAGCTGGATGACTTCGGCGACATCGGCACTGGTCAGCTTCATGCGGTTTTTGAAACGCGCTTGAATCTTCGAAAAGTCATTGGCTTGCTTGTCGGTCACTTCGCCCACTACGGAGTCCATGTCTTCCTGGGCAGTCACGATGATCCATGCCCGACCGCGGCACTTGGTATTGAAGCTCTCGGCAATGGTCTGAAGATTCGTCATGAGTTTGACGTTTTCAGAGATGTATTGCCCGACCTCATCGACAAAGAAATTGAGGCGGAAGTTGGCCTCTTGGGTTCTCACATAATCCAATACTTGATCCGCAAAGTCCTCAATCGAGAGGTGGTAGTCGGAGCGGAATTTATCGAGCACGTGCTCAAGCTGCTGGCCAGTGATCGCATTGTAGGCGGTGTCGACGTGCTTAGAGATGCGTGTTGGGCGAGCGCGGCCCCATTCCCAGTCTTTACCAGCTTCTTTTTCGAAGGCGACCTTGAAGCCTTCTAGCTGCCCTTCTTGGTCAAGCTCGCGTTCGAATTGAGCAATATAGGGTTGTTTGCCGTAGTAACCGCAGGTCTCGTCGAAGACTTTGACAAAGACTGCGAGGAGGGCATCGACTTGTGTCTTGCTGATGACGTCTGCCTTTTGGTCGATGTTGAAGAGGATACTCTTCGAGGGAATGGCGACGGCTTTTTGGATGTCGGCTTTGAGGATGGTATTTTCACCGCACTTTGGCAGGAAGATGTCCATCGCGGAGGTGCCTTCGATGGAGCGATTCTCCAGCACGAGGGCGAGCATCTTGAGCAAGTGCGATTTACCAGAGCCGAAGAAGCCGGACAGCCAGACTCCATTGGCGTCGGTATAGTTGTTGTAAGCATCAAAGAAGGTATCGAGCCGCTTCGAGACTTCGTTGGTGAGCACATATTCTTCGAGCTCATGGCGCAGGTCGGCTTCGTCGTCCGCCTTGATGACGGGATCGATGGGGCGATCAACAGGTTTTTTAAAGAGTGCTTTAAGTGACATCGTGTTGTGTGGAGTTAGACCTCGGATTCATAAATATTGTAGGCGCGATAGTATCCGTCTGGGATTTTGCGTGCGGGCGCAAAGAGATCAAGTGATGCTCCGTGCTCCAGTGTGTGGCTGTAATCACCGGGGAAGAACATCAGGGAGGGATGTGTCTTCGCGGCTTTCTGCAGATTGTTTAAAATGTTGTGTAAGCGCAGAAAGGGGAAGACTTCGCCCACGCCAGTGAGCAAGAGCACTTGATAGTTTGCGTCAGTCAGTCGGTCGGCAATACGCGGGATGATCACGCCTTCAACATCTAAGATGCTCTGAAATTCTTCCAATAATTTCGCTTTGGTAAGGTCAGGCTCTTGATTTATGTAGAAGTCGAAGTCGTCATCCTCTTTTAGGATTTCAAGGCTTAGGTCGTAGAGGTTAATTTCCAGTAATTGGATGCCGGAATGTTGCAGGCGATTGATGAGCTGGCGCTGTAGCCGCTCCATCTGAGCGGTTTCGTTGGGATGGTGGGGGCAGATGAAGAAGGGCACTTCATTATAGCCTTCCATCTTCAGGAAGCGTTTGCCAGAGATGACAGAGAAGAGATGCTCCAAGCGATTTCCCATAGAGCCTTTTTGGAGTTGAGTGCTCATGAGGCTAACCTTTCTAGGTCAGATTCAAATAGGGGGAAATATTGTAAGCTCCTAGAGCCAGCGGGCTTAAAAATGTCGATGATCTGCGTGCTCCAGATCGGTGATTGGATTTGAAGTGCGCTCGATAGGATTCCAGCTTCGCGAAGCATCCGGAAGAGAACTTGCCGAAGTTTGAGACGAGTTGAGCTGCTCAAACGGTCGAGCTCGGCATGCCACTCAGCCTTCCGATCAAAAAAAGCATCAAAATCGGTGCGCTCTAGATCCGGCTGCAGGCGAATGTAGCGCTCACGAACCACCTCTAGGGTAAATTCGGCGATAAATTGATAGCGTCGGCAGATGGCAACCCAGAGAATATAGCCTTGATCCCTGCCGCTGGCCGAGACGAGCCCTTGGAGTTCCGCCTCGGAAAGTAATTTGAGGCGCGAAATGATCTCGCGTGCAATACGCTTCGAGCTACTCTGCGTGCGCACTTGGAGGAGGTTTTGTGCGGCAACCTGTTCGCTTAATTTGTCCCAGTCGCGTACATCCAGATATAGCTGCGCCAATTCAACGGATTCCTGCTGAAACAAGCCTCCGGTCGTAAAGGACAAACTGTATCTAGCTTTCGACATCTCAATCGTTTTTCTGATGGTCAAGGGCGTGTAGTTTTAAGGACAATAGAAGTTCGCTTCTAAAGCTTTAAAGCTCTAGTTTGAAAGATCCGATGTCAATGCCCTGCTTCTAAGAGTCTCTTTTAGGGGCGAATCGGCTAGAAGCTGATCGAGCCCGTGGCCCAGAAGAGGGCGACTTGGATGCAGCCGATGATGAAGCCGAGGACGGCACCGAGGCGCTCGATCGTTTTGAACTCTCGCTGGGCGACCTGGTTGACGATGCTTTCGAGGCGGTCGAGGTCGAAGGCGGCGATATTATCTTCGATCATTTGTTTCAGGTTGACGGAGGCCTCGAATTGAGTGGCGACTTTCTCCATCAGGGGCCCCGCCTCTTCTTTCATCGAGGCGGCGGCGATGACTTCAAATTTGGCCAGTGTACCGTCGTTGATAAAGCCGCCGATCAGGGGGATGGCTTTGAGTTGTGGCCCGATGCGCTCCCAGACGATTTTATGGGCGGTGCTTTCGAGGTAGGGACCGAGCTCGATTTTACGAATTTCGTGCAAAATCATGTGCTGCTGGAGGATTTCGCGCTCGATGATTTCAGCGGATTCTTCGGCTAGTTGCTGCTGGCGGCGGGGGATGAGCCCTTGCCACTTCCAGAAAAAGATCCGCATGGGCACGCGTGGATGGAAGAGCATCTGGATGGCGACCCAATTGGTCAGCCAGCCGATACCAGCGGTGATGAAGGGTGTAAGGATGAGCAAAATAGTTGTATTCATGTGGTAAAGTGGGTCGAGGACGTAGAAGGGGCTTCACTTGTGATGCCCGCCGAGCATGGGGCTTAGCCAACGCGGGCGTTCACAAGTGAAGCCCCTACGTTTTGACTTCCTTGTAAATGACACACATCGATCGGCAATGCTAAATCTCTCGAACTAGCCCTTTGAGCGCTCAAATTGACAGCTAAAAATATTTCATAGAATACTTGACGAGTCGGGTATGTTTTCTACTGTTCCGCACTTCATTAGGCTCATGGTGTAATGGTAGCACTTCGGTTTTTGGTACCGTCAGTCGGGGTTCAAATCCCTGTGAGCCTGCCACTTTTTAAGTCCTGATCCGCAGATTGCGGGTCAGGGATTTTTTGTCTGCAAACAGTGTTTCAGTCTTTTTCGACTCATAAGTTACGTATCGGCGACTGGACTTTTTGGTTTGCGCGCCTTCCTAGAGGTATTCTATTGTTTTCTGATTTTCCGCACTTCACTGGGCTCATGGTGTAATGGTAGCACTTCGGTTTCTGATACCGCCAGTCGGGGTTCAAATCCCTGTGAGCCTACCATTTTCAAGTCCTGATCCTCAGCCGTAAGACAGACACTCTTGTCTGTCCGCGTTGCCGCAGGCAGTGGGACAGGCGGGGGCGCCTATCTTACGCTCACTACCCCAAAAAACATGTTTGCGAAAGACTTCGTGACCTCGATCAAAATAGTACCCGGTGTCCGTGCAATTGGACTTTTTGGTTTGCGCCGATCCCCGCGAAGCTTTCTGTTTCTCCGCTTTCCCATTCTGCGAGCATTATGACACAAGCCATCAAAATCTACGATACCACACTCCGCGACGGCACACAGGGGGAGGGTATTTCTTTTACCGTCGCCGGAAAGATTCGTGTCGCAGAGAAATTGGATCAGTTTGGTATCGATTATATCGAAGGTGGCTGGCCTGGCTCCAACCCGCGCGATATGGCTTTTTTCGAGGAGGCACAGAAGCTAAAGCTCAAACATGCCAAGATCGCTGCCTTTGGCTCGACTCGTCGTGCGAGCCTCAGCGCAGAGGAAGATCCGCAGCTCAAGCTCCTCCTTGATGCGAATACGCCGGCCGTTACCATCTTTGGTAAGACTTGGCTGCTTCACGTCACTGAGATCCTCCGCACCACCGCCGAGGAGAATCTTAATATGATCGAGGACTCCGTCCGTTTCCTAGCAGACAACGGTCGCGAGGTCATCTACGATGCCGAGCACTTCTTCGATGGCTTCTGCGACAATCCTAAATACGCACTGCAAACGCTCGAAGCCGCCAAACGCGGCGGCGCGATCAATCTCACGCTCTGCGATACCAATGGCGGCAAGCTCGTCAGCGAGGTGAACCTGATCGTGGGCAAAGTGGTGGCGCATTTCCCAGATACGCCCATCGGCGTCCACTGCCATAACGACTCCGGTCTCGGCGTCGCTGTCTCGCTGGCGGGCGTTGAGTCCGGCGCGGCGCTGGTGCAGGGCACGATCAACGGCGTGGGTGAGCGTAACGGCAATGCTAACCTCACCACGATCATACCGAATTTAATACTCAAGATGGGGAAAGAGCTAAACTGCGCTCCCAATTTGAATAAGCTTCGCGACCTCTCTCTCTTCGTCGATGAGATGGCCAATCGCTCCTCGGACAACTCGGCACCTTTCGTCGGGCCCGCCGCATTTGCCCACAAGGGTGGGGTGCATGCCGACGCTGCTGCCAAGGTGAAGCATAGCTACGAGCATATTGAACCTGAACTCGTCGGCAACCGCACGCGCGTGCTCGTCTCCGACATGTCGGGGCGCAGCAGTGTGATGATGAAGGCCAAGGAGATCGGGGTCGACCTCGATGTGCGTTCGCCCGAGCTGAAAGACTTTCTGGCCGAGCTGAAAGAGCTTGAATTTCGCGGCTATGGCTACGAAGCCGCTGATGCCTCGTTCAAGCTACTGCTCAATCGCTTCCTTAAAGGTAAGAAAAACGACTTTGAACTGATCGGTTATCGCGTCACGGTCAGCCACCAAGCGGAACTTAAGCGCACCGTGTCCGAGGCCACCGTGCAGGTGAAAATCGGCGATGAGATTCACCACACCGTGGCGGAAGCCAATGGCCCGGTTGGCGCACTCGATGATGCCTTGCGCAAAGCGATCGCGCCCGTTTTCCCGGAAATCATGGAAGTTGAATTGATCGACTTTAAGGTGCGCATTCTCGAAAGCCAACATGGTGCCGACGCGATCATCCGTGTGCAAATCGAATCCACGGATGGAAACGAAATCTGGGGCACCGTCGGCGCGAGCGATAATATCATCGAAGCCACCTGGGAAGCTCTCCTCGATTCGGTGGAATATAAGATTCTACTGGAATCAGAGAAGTCTCATTCGTAGGGGCGCGACTTGTCACGCCCGCACCGGAATTGCTTCCTTATCATCGGCGGGCGTCATAAGTGGCGCCCCTACGTACGGAGTGATCTGGTATCGCTTTTCGCGGGGGTGTTATGATCTACTGTTTCTCACGATAGATCTAGATGCTCACAAATTCAGATAATATCCCAATCCCGAATCGCTTGGCGGAGCGAGAAACACCGTCACGCTCGCCGGTCATGTATCAGCGTTGGGAAGAGCTGCTCTTTTTGCACTGGTCAGTCGAGCCTGAGCTGGTGGCGCGAGATCTCCCCCCTGGATTGCAGGTGGATACTTTCGGCGGTCAGGCGTGGATAGGCGTGGTACCTTTTTCTATGCGTAACGTGCGTCCCAGGTTCTTGCCTGCGGTGCCGGGTATTTCTCATTTCCCCGAACTTAATTTGCGAACCTACGTTGTGGACGCGAAAGGCAGGCCCGGTGTGTGGTTTTACTCGCTGGATACGCCTAAGCGGCTGCCCAATTGGATCGCGCGTACGTTTTTTCACCTGAATTATCGATTCGCTCGAATGCAACTCAGTGCCGAAGCCGAGCGTCTGCAGTATCGTTCAGAGTTGTGGATGGGCACTGAATGGGATACACCGCAAAACTACGAGTGGGCTAGGGTGGAGGATTCCTTTAATACACAGCCGGGAACTTTGGAGTTTTTCTTGGTCGAACGTTATCGACTCTTTGCCTACGATCCACGGCGAGCATGCATGTTGACCGGACGCGTCCACCACGAACCGTATCCGGTTCAACACGTGAAGCTGAGTCACTACTCAAAACGCTTATTTGAGTTGAGCGGTTTGCCTCTGCCCGTAGGAGAGCCTGTTTCGGCGCTGGCCTCAGCGGGCGTTGATGTGCAGATTTATCCGCTGGAGCGTGTTTAAAGCAGCTAGTTATGCTCTAGAATCTCGACTTCGTAGCCGTCTGGATCGGTGATAAAGGCCATCTTCTTACCGTCGGCGAATTTCTCGCGCCAGTTATCTGGCCAGAGATCGAGCGTCAAATTGAGGCCTTCCAGCATTTCGCAATAGGCGACGATGTCGTCAACGCGAATGCAGGTATGCACCAGGTCTTCAGGCACGTTGACCTCGTAGTCGGGCGAGTGAGTCAGCTCCAAATTGTGTGCGCTGCCGGGTATTTGCAGGTGCGCGAGTTGGTTGCCACTGGGTGATTTGTCCGTGCGTTTGAGCACTTCAAAGCCGCAGGTCCGGCAATACCAGTCGATAGACTTTTCAAGATTAGAGACGCGGATGCGGGTGTGGTCGAATGTGACGGGCATGGTAATGGGTGTTGAGTGTTCTGACTATTTTCGTTCGACGCGGCAGCGTAGGAAACTTTGATTGGCCCCTTCGGGGGGGAGCGCGAGACGGACGACGGTATTGCCCTGACTGTTGCTGCTGGTGCTGAGTTGGGGGTAATTGGCATCCCAACTTCCGGATGCTAGGTTGCCGGATGCTTCGAAAACGAGGTTGAGGTCTGCGGGGATTAGGCGGGGACTGTAAACGGCTTGAATGAACTTTTGGCCGTTGCCGTCTTGATAGATTTTATAATCGGGTGCGTTGCCCCGGCTAAGGCGTGAGGTGGAGAGCCCGAAGGCGCGCTCGACGAGATCGGCGATGCCGTCGTTGTCCGTGTCAGCGGTGTTGGCACCGCTGCCGATGGCGATTTGGACAATGCCGAGATTCGAGTCGGTGCGATTGTCGCGTGCGCAATAAGTGAATAGATCAGTGCCGACATGCCCTTGGAGCGCGAGCGACTGCAAGTTGTCGTTACGCTCGGAGGTCGGATAGATTGCATGGGGCGATCCGTGACAGGCGGAGCACTTTAGGTCGCCATGGCCTTTCGAATAGCGATAAAGGGATTTGCCGGGGACTGGTGTGTCTGGATTGGTGGCGAAGCGGTGGTCGGTCGCTTCGCGTAATTGACCAGTGCTGACTAAGGCATTGATAAAACGGACAATGTTGGTGTTTGGGGCATTGTCGGAGTTCGCGGTATAGGTGCCGGTATGGCAGCTCTGGCAGTTTGGCTCATCGAGCCAGCCGTCGCGGCTGCTGGAGCCGACCTCTGCCATGCCGCCATGGCAACTTTGGCAGGACATGAGTGGTTGACCATATTGGTCGGAGGTGCGCCCCATCGCGCCGCGTAGGCAACGGGTTTCCTTGCCGGGGTGGCATTGGTAGCAACTGGTGCGGTTGGTCGAGTCACCGAGTAGCTTCGACGTAATCGGGTCGGTCACTCCGGCGTGTTTGCTGTGTATCGCTTGGGTGAGGGGCGGCACGCCCTCAAATCCAGGTGTGCCGAGTGCGTTACTGGCGTGGCAGGAGGCGCAGAGCACCGCCTTTTGGTTGAGGCGCACACTGTCCGCGAGGCCACTCAGGGGATAATCCTTACCGGCTAGAGCGGCTTTGTATAGAGTGGTGTCGTAAGTAGGATCGTCAAGATGGCGGTCGTGTAGGGCGAGAATATTCATTCGATAGTCGCGCACTGAATCGGGGTCGTTTTCCCATCCGCTGCCAGGGCGTGCGTCTTCGACCGATCCTGAGGCGTGGCAACTGATACAGTTCATCTCAGCTGAGACGGGCGCAGTGACGAGTGTTTCGGCCAGCAGAGATCCGTTACTGGCACGGGCGGTGACGCGGACGAGCGGGTAAGCTTGAGTGTCACCCCAACTGTCTTTCGGGATAATGGGGATGCCCTCAGCCGTCCACCAGTTGTGATCGCTGTTCCAGTGCATCGCTTGTGGGGTGTTTTGCTCGCCCGGCATTTTATTGCCATACAGTCCCTCATCGTCGTTTAGGTTGAGGCCGAAGAGGGCGTTTGCGTTTTGCCAGAAGTTCGTGCCTGTGAAGGACTGGTAGGTCTGAGAGCCGTCCGGATCGATGGCTGACTCATAGTAGAGATTGATTCCGCCAGTGCCATCAATTCGGTTGCCGTTCTGGTCGATCAGTTGCGCGTTGAGTGTATTAAATGGTGGCAGTATGGCGAAGACCGCGAAGTCCTCGTCCATGCAGTGCATTCCGAGGTCGTTCCATGTCATCAATGTCCATCCGGCTGAACTCTCCGGGCCGACTGCAGGTTCAAAGGCCAGTAGCGAACTTGCCAGTAGAAGATATAGGATCGTGGCGAACCGAGATGTATTTTTTGATTTTTGCTGTGTCATCTTTTGGTTCATCGCTTGTTTTTGTGGGAGGCTTTAGACGGTCAACTTTTCGTGGAGTTTTAGCTGTTGTAGCACTTGGGTGTAGGCCTGCCCCGAGGCAGGGATGTTGCCGATTACGTTGCTGCGATGGTTGAGCAGCCAGTCGGCGGACTCGCCCTCGCTGACGATGTTGTTCTCGATGTCGAGGAGGCGACGCCACTCGGTGATACGGTCTAAATTATAGGCATCGAGGCGGAACTGACGTCCTTCGCCGCTGGTTTCGGAGCTGAGTTTTTCGGCAAGATCGGCGGCCTCGAGCATGCCGACATTCATACTGAGAATACCAGCTGGGGGGGCCATGTGGGCCGCGTCGCCCGCTAGCCAGATGCGATCGTTGCCAAAGCTTTCGGCGAGGTGCTTCTCCAAATGCACCATGACGCGCCATTTCACATCTTTGGAGGAGCCGATAAACCAAGGGGCGTGTTGATGCAGTAAATTATCAAGATGCTCGTTGCTCAACTCGGAGCTATCTTGCGCCATGTTGTCGACTAGGCTGTGATCTTTGTTAAATGAGTTTAGCTGCGCAAAGCCCGTAGGCATCTGAAAGCTGAAGCGGCAACGCCCGTCGCCCAGCGGCCAGTAGATATGGGTCTTATCTCCATCGAGCATCATTCGCATTTCGGTGAGTAGCCGAGCGTTGGTCTCGAACTCAAAGACCGCATAGTCGAGGCTGGAGCCAATCTCAGGGAACGCGATACCCGCAGCCTTGCGCGCCATAGAGCTGTGGCCATCGGCAGCGATCATATAATTGGCCTTATATTCGAAGATCTTATCGATCTCCTTTTCCATGTGAGCCACCGCATACCCCGTCACGCCCTCCGTCAGCCGATCCACGGTAAAACGCACGTTCTCGGCGGACGGTTCGATGCAGCGCACGTGGTGGTTCCACTGCGGCTTGTGGCCTTTTTTTGCCAGAGTCTTGACTAGGATCGCTTCGAGCTCGTTTTGACCGATCACGGCGAGGAAAGGGTATTTGACCGGGAGCTCGCTGTAGTCGATCACCGCACGTTGCCGGTTCGTATTGTCAAAGATCGTCGCTCTGCGCAGCGGGAGCGCACGGTCAAGCACAGGCTGAACGATGCCGAGGGCGTCGAGCAGTTCTAATGTGTCGGGATGCAGCGCGAGGGCGTAGCTGTGTGCGTGGGGCCGCGCGGCGCGGTCTAGCAGGACAAAGTCCATGCCTTTATCTGCTAGAATGTGGGCTGCGGTCAGTCCGGTGGGGCCAGCGCCGAGGACTGCAATATCGACTGATTTTTTGTTGAACATGGCGACGTTATTGAGGGGATGATCGCAAACGGCCACAGCTTGGCTTTTGCGCTTGATGCCATCATAGATCGTTCCTTGCAGGCGGTCAACGTCTGTTATGCTTAGATACAATGCATTAGGCTAGCTTCCGAGGCCTATTAATCAGTATTAGGTGTCGCGTTTTCGGATGAGCACTTTGCCTTCATAAATCCAGCGAATGGCTTGCTTCTTACCCCGATTGATCGACTTGAGGGTGAACTCGATTGTGCACTGCTTGCCGTCTACTTCGACGGGGCATCGGTAGGTCTTTTCTGGCCAAATATCGGGGTCGGGGAGTTCTTTGGAAGCCTCGTTGAGCTGCTTGAGATTCGGGATGAATTTAGTGGCGCTACGAGCACTGTTTTTTGTGCGTTTTTGTGAGCCGGACGACAGGGAACTGGATTTATGGGGAGGCATACTAAGTGATGGGGTGGATCCAGACTGATTGTCAGGATCAGCACAAACTGAAATTTTAGCTAAATTTCACTTGATCTCGTGCCCGTTCTGCATCTACTTGCCTCCTTGTATTTGTGATGGCGCGGTCGCCAAGTGGTAAGGCCGAGGACTGCAAATCCTCTATCGTCGGTTCGATTCCGACCCGCGCCTCCATCTCATAAAAGCCCTAAGTGCAAAGACTTAGGGCTTTTTGTTGCTTGAGCTGTCGCCCAGCTTTGCTCTTCGAGCTACGCCGGGCACTCATTTTTCCATCCAAGCAAGCTTGGGGTCAAATGGTGGAGGTGGCGGGAGTCGAACCCCTATTTTGATTAATCTTTAGGTTTTGCTTGTAAATTCGCATGAAACCCTTTGAATAAAGGGAATAAGAGCCGATTGTGAGCCCTAGACG
>Ga0209491_10004622_pt1 | contig 21026 bp, 10 predicted proteins | sample BON02_FD_187213 | JGI IMG/M metagenome (GOLD analysis project Ga0209491, IMG submission 187213) | Freshwater microbial communities from Lake Bonney liftoff mats and glacier meltwater in Antarctica - BON-02 (SPAdes) (version 2) | ecosystem: Environmental > Aquatic > Freshwater > Ice > Glacier... | reverse complement strand
GGGGGGGGGGGGGGGGGGGGGGGCTGATTGAGGGCTGAGTTGGGGGTCGTTTTGGCGGCAGCGCCAACGCGCCTCGGGAGGGCGCGTGTTCAGTTGTTGTTGTGCTTGTTTTAAAATCAGGTGGGGGGGGAATCGTCAGGTTCTAAGAAACGGAGGGATGCACGGAATGGGGATGCGTTCTAAAAATCTACTGCTGCTTGCTGCTTGCTGCTTTTTTGCTGCCGTGAGGGGTGGTGTGTGTGTTTTTTGGGGCGGAGAGGGGGGGAGCGGCGACGGCGCGCGTGCGCGCGCGTCCGACGGCGGCGCGCCGGCGCGCCAACCCGATCCGCCGCCCTCCGTGAGACGAGCGCTGCTCACGGCTGCTTGGCCTGCTCCTTGCCCGCGTCCTTGTCCTGCTGCTGCTGCTGCTGCTCGGCGGCGGCGTCGTCGTCGCTGGTCGCGGCCTTGAGCTCGGCGTTAAACTCCTTCGCGGCCGTCTGGAACGACTTGACCGTCTTGCCGAGGCCCTTGCCGAGCTCCGGCAGCTTGGACGGGCCGAAGATCAGGGCCGTGACGCCCGCGATGACGGCGAGCTCCGGCAGGCCCAGGCCGAAGAGGCCCCGGCAGGCGACGGCACCGCGCGGCCGAGCAGATGGCCAGGAGCCGTGACGGGGGGTGGTGACGGGGAGGGGGGGCGTCGTCGCGTTCCGCGCGCGCAGCGCGGGGACCTGGGCCCCCGCGGCGATCGAGGGTCGCCGGGACGTGCAAGGAGCCCCGGAGGCCGACCCGCCGCGCATCAATGCGGCCGACATTGGGGCGGAGGATTGGGCACCGGGGAGGGGGCGCGTTTCTGCTCTACCCAGGGGTCGATTTTTGAAGGGGGGGAGACCACGACTTGGAATGATCTATAGCTCGCTCGCGTACTCGAACGACAACAACAATGACACTTGGTAGCAAGCAGTCGACGCAAACAGCAATGTAGGCAGGGAGAGGGAGAGCGACACTGTACCCCTCCAAGCTCCCGCCCCCCTTGTTGCCCTGAAAATCGACAAGGGAAAAACATGAACACCACCCAGACGCGCGCCAGCGTGTGGGGGCAGGCCCGCGTGGCCGGGGAGCTCGGACAGCTCGCCAAGGAGCTGCACGGCGAGGAGGAGTGCTCGATCTGCTTCGGAGGGGTGAGTGGGAGGGGCGGATTGGGAGAGAAGTTATCGGGTTCTGTGCGCGCCTTTGCGCACACCACTCTCGCGCGCCACGCACAGAGAGCTGGGCAACGCACAGCAGTCGCGCGGGCGGCCTGGCCGGCCTGGAGCGCGCTGGGTGGTCTCCGGAGAGGACGGGAGATAACGGAGCGTCCTTTGCATCCCGAACAAGACGACGACCACGACGACGACGCACGCGCGCGCGCCGCCCACGCCCCCTCTCAACCCGTCTCAAAACCTTTTCACTTGAAAAAACCAAAAAACAACCAGGTCCCAGCTAGCGTCTCGTTCCGTCCCTGCGGTCACGCCGTGTGTTTCAGCTGTGTCGAGGAGCTCCGCGCCAAGAACATCTTCCGCCCGGACCGCGGCGTGCGGTGCCCCTTCTGCCGCGCGTTCGTCGATCGCTACGCCGCCGCCAACGAGGACAAGGCGTCAGCGGCGGCGGCGGCGGCGGCGGCGGGCGACCCGTCGTTGGCGGCGGCGGCGGCGGCGCGCGTGGCCGACTTCCTGGCGGCCGTCAACTCGGCGGCCAAGTCGGCGGCCCAGTCGCGCGCGCGGGGCGAGGCGATCGAGGCGTCGGCGGCGGCGGCGGCGTTCGGCAGCGGCGGCGGCAGCGGCGGCGGCAGCGGCGGCGGCAGCGGCGGAGGCGCCGGCGCGGGCGGCGGCGGCGGCCGCCCCGCCTCGGCCGAAGCGCGCGCGTTCCCCTACCCGCCGCCCGAGGTGCTCCTGGGCATCACCCAGCGCAAGGACGCCTTCGACGAGTGCCGCGGCTGCACCATGCCCATGTTCCCCTGGCGCGAGGCCTGCGGCGGCTGCAGGCGCGCCAACCCCTCGCGCTCGGGCGGCGCCTACAGCGCGCAGCGCGAGGCGCTCCGGTCGGCCGTCGCGTCCGCGCGCGCGCCCGAGGCCGACCTGCGCCCCTTGCTCGCGATCCTGGGGCACATGCGCGGAGGGTGGCCCGTGCTCAAGCCCGCGCTCGACCAGACGGGAATGGCCGCGCTGCAAAACGGCTACGGCCTCGCAGGGTCGCCGGCGGCCGTCTGCGAGGCGCTGCGCCTGTCGCGCGGCGCGCCGCTGCTGCACGAGCTCGCCGCCGCGCTGGCCGCGCGCCCGCGGCAGCTGCTGACCGAGGTGGCGGCGCACGCGACGGCCAACACGGGCCTGCAGCGCGTGGTCGAGGCGTGCGCGCGCCTGCGCGAGGGGATGGCGGCGCTGGCGGCGCAGGCGGCGCAGGCCAAGGCGGCGGGCGGCGGGGGCGGGCCCACGGGCGCGGGCTCGGCCGCCGCCGCGTCCTCGGCCGCCGCCGCGGCCAACGCCGTGGCCGCGGCCAACGCCTTCCGCGCCGCCCACTCCGGGCGCGACCCCCTCGCCCTGATCGTCGCCGCCGTGGCGTCCGAGGCCCGCGGCTACGTGTACACAGGCAAAGGCGCAAAGGTGGCAGTCGACGCGGCGGCGCGCGCGGCGGCGCGCGCGGGCACCTCCCTGCCGTCCAGCGAGAAGGCCGTGTACGTGATCCAATGCGTCGTCGGCTGCGCGCACCCGTCCGAGATCGCGCACGTCCTGGCGCCGGCCCTGCTGGACGGCCGGGCCGAGGGCCCCTTTCTGCACGGCCTGCGCGACGGCCGCGGGGTGTTTGCGCTGCTTCAGCTCCTCGAGTCCCTCCGCGACCGCTGCCAGGACGGCGGGGCGCCCGGCTCGTCCCCGCGCGTGGTCGAGGCCGCGCGCCAGGCCGGGTGCCGCGCGCTCGAGGCCGTCGAGGCGTCCGGCCCGGCCAACGTGCGCCTGTTCCTGCGGCACGGACTCAGCGGGCGCGTGATCGTCCGCGCGCTGCAGCTGGCCATGCCGCTGCCGCCCGCGCGCCGCGTGGCGGCGGCGATCGCCGCGGACGCGCGCGACCTGGCCAGCCACTACGGCGGCGCGCAGACGCTGCGCTACTTTCTCACGCAGCTGGTGCCGCGCGACCCGGAGAGCGCGGAATTGCTGCGCGACTGCGCGTGCGGCATCGCCGACGCGCTGCTGCGCGGCCTTTCGTCCGGCGAGGAGGCTGCGGGGGGCTGGGGCGGGGGCGCGGGCGGGCCGACGGCGCTGCCGCCCCTGGCGCGCCTGGCGCTCAGCGGCCTGGTCGACGAGGGCACGCTTGGCCTCTACTGCGCACAGCTCAAGGCGCAGGGCGTCGCGCACGGCAAGAAGGCCGCCGCCGCCGCCGCCGCCGCCGCCGCCGCCGCCGCCGCCGGCGTCGCCGACTACGGCGACGAGGGGCGCGCGCCCGAGGGGCCCGGCGGCTGCGGCCCGGCCGCCACGCGCCGCAGCGTGGCCGAGGGCCTCGTCGTCATGCTGCACCTGGCGCGCGAGGCGCGCTGGCTCGAGGCCGTCGTCGACGCGCTCGTGTCAGCCGGACCGCTGGCGGCGCACGCCGCGCGCCACCCGCCGCCGCCGCCGCCGGCCCGGGCCGCCCTATCCTCCCACGTGGCCGCGGGCGGCGGCGCCGGCGCCCAGGTCGGCGGCGGCCTCAACGCCAACGGCGCGCCGAGCGGGCCCGACCCCAACGCGCCCTCGGGCGCCGAGGGCCTGCTGCTGCTGCAGGACGCCGTCGCGCGGCTCGCCTCGCTCGACGTGACGGTGGTGCCCGGGCAGCTCCGGCGCCTGCGGCTGCACCTCGGGCGCGGGGCCGCGCGGCCGGTGCTGGCGGGCGTGATGGCCGCTCTCCCGGACAGCGCCTTCGACGAGGACGAGGGGGAGGAGGGCGGCAAGCAGGCGCGAGGCGGAGGAGGAGGAGGCGCGGCGGGCGGCGGCGGCGGCGGCGAGGCAAACGGCGGCGCCGCCCAGCTTCTCCCGATGCGCACGGTCGAGGAGGTGTGGCGCCGCTTCCGGCCCGCGCAGCGGTGCGTTTTGCAGCCCAGCAAGCCGGCGGGCGGCCGGGCCGCGGGCGGCGGCTACCTGGGGGAGGACGACGGCGACGACGAGGAGGACGAGCAGGAGGCCGCGGCGGTGGCGGCGGCGCAGGCGGCCAGCATCGCGCAGCGGCAGGCGCAACAGCATCAGCAGCAGCAGCAGCGGCAGCACCAGCAGGTCCAGCAATCGGTGCAGCCGCCCGCGGGCCCCCCTTCCCCTGCCTACCACCAGCGCCTGCAGCAGACGGCGCCCGCACCCTTTGCCATGGGCCAGGCCCCGCCCATGCCGCTGCCCTTCTCCACCCCGCAAGCGCCGCCGCCACAACAGCAGCAGCAGCACCAGCACCAGCAGCACCAGCACCAGCAGCACCAGCAACCGCCGCTGCCAGGGGGGATGACCATGCCGCCGCTGGCGCCGCCCGGCTTTGGTGCGCCGGGCTACGGCGGCGGCCCGCCTCAGCACCAGCAGCACCAGCACCAGCAGCAGCCCCCTGGGTTCCACTACCAGCTGCAGCAGCACATCCAGCAGCAGCAGCAGTACCAGCAGCAGCACCAGCAGCAGATGGCAATGGGCGGCGGCGGCAACGGCGGCGGCGGCGGCTTTGCCGCCGAGTCGCCGCCGTTGCATTTTGGGGCCCTCGACGCGCTCCAGCAGCCCCGCCACCACCAACAACAGCAGCAGCAGTTTCAGCAGCAGCAGCAGCAGCAGCAGCAGCAGCAGCAGCAGCAGCAACAGCCGCCGCCGCCGCCGCCGCCCCGGGCACGCCACGCGTCCTTGCCGGCGGCGCTGCAGGCGTCCCGCCGCGCCCGCGCGGCAGCGGCGGCCGCGGCGGCCGCCGCCGCGGCCTCGGTCGTCCCCTCTGCGGCGGCCGTGTCTTCGCTCGGCGCCACCCACGCGTCCCCGCCGCCGCCCCTGCCCCCCTCGCTCTACGCGTCGTCGTTGCCGGCGGCGGCGCCGCTGGCGCCGCCGCAGCCGCCCCCGCCTGCCGCGCACAACCCGCCCTTCCCGGCCGTCGCGACGCCGCAGCCCCCGGGGGGTCCGCGCTCGGGCGGCTACGCCGCGTCGACCGGCAGCACCGTCAGCGGCGGCGGAGGCGGAGGCGGAGGAGGCGGAGGAGGCGGGGGGGCTGGCAGCGGCGGCGGCAGCTCGCGTCGGGCCGGCGGCGGCGGCACCGGCGGCGCCCTGGGCGCGGGCACGCGCGCGGCGCTGGCGCCCGCGCTGCCGGTCGTGCAGACGACCAACCACCCCTGGGCCTGCGCCGTGTGCACCTACGAGCACGTGGGCGCCGAGCGCGGGTTCCTGGCCTGCGCCATGTGCGGCGCCGCGCGCGTGGACTGAGAGGCAGAAGCGCGGCGCGGCGTTTGGCGGCCGACTGAGCAAAATGAAAAAGAGAGGGGGGGACGAGGGAAACGTTGACGCCCCAACAATCGCAAGACGCGCGCGCACGGTTGTAAAATCAGCAGTTGCTTAAACACCCCGACGATGGCGCGTGCGTCGCGCGAGCAGAGCACCGGTCATCGTTTGAACAAACTTTGAGCGCTCCACAAAAGCGAAACAAATAACGCTTTCGGGGACGGCCGCGCGTCCTCTCTCTTCCCTTTCAAAACCCCGCGGCGCGGCCGAGGCCCAGCGCCAGCAGCGCGGCCGACGCGGCGAGGATGGCCGCGCGGTGGGCGCCGCGAGGGGGGGGGTCGACCCAGAGCGCCGAGGACAGGTAGCCGGCCCCGCCCAGGCCCAGCATGAGGCCCGTCAAGCGGCAGCCCATGCAGTCCTCCTCCGGTTCCGCCTTGTCGCCTGGGCTTTCGCCGCCGCGGGCGGCCGCCGGCGACGCTGCCGCTGCCGGCGCGCGCTGCTGCTGCTGCTGCCGCTGCCCGCTGCTGCCGTCGCCGACCATCACTTCTTGCCGCTCTTCTTGAGGCCCGCGCCGCCGACGGGGCCCTTGACCGCCTTCTCGCGCAGCGCCTTCAGGGCGCGCTCGTCCTGTTGTTTTTTTGTTTGTCAGTTTCGCGTCGGACGACGTCTCAGTCTCGCCGAGCCGGCGCCGCCAACGACGCCGCCGCCGCCGCCGGCGACGGCCCCTTAATGCTTCCGCTGTCTCACCTCCTTCTTCTTGGCCAGGAAGGCCAGGTCCGACTCGTCGTAGTCCTTGGCGGCCGTCTTCGCCTGGGGTTTTTGTTGGTGGGTGAGGGGGGGAAGGCGCGGAGGAGGTGGTGGCCCGTTCGGTCAGCGCTCTCTCTGGCGCGCGGGCGCGTGGTGCGCACGCGCCCATAGTTCGATCCAACGCAACCCAGAACGCACCGACTTGAGAGGTTTGGCCTTCCCGCCGTCCTTGCCGGGCATTGTAGCTCCAAAAAGCGGGAGGTTCCCCTCCGAAACTGAGCTGCTGCTAAAAGAGGGACGCGCTGATGAACTTGAGTGCAGGCGGGTGTGTGTTGTCGTGGTCGTCGTCGTTGTTGTTGTGGTGGTCAGGGACGGGGCTTTGGACGCGTGGGGCACGGCGTGCAGTCGGCGTTCTTGGACAGCGAAGAAGCGCGGGCGGCAAGGCGTCGCGCGCGACGAGCGGGGCGGCTTCCGCGCGACAGCGACAACGGCCTTTTGCACCGGTCGCAAGCGACGTACACCTCCGAGCATCGTACTCCTGACATCAGCATCACGCTCTGGAGCACCCACACGTCGACCACTCAGCGCGCGCGCGCCCGAAGAGACTTCTTGATGAAGAACGCGACACCTCCTCCCGAAACGCGGACGACGACGACCACGACCACCACGCCAGCTCCCGACAAAAACGACAACAACCACCGATGGGGCCGCGTCCGCGTCGAGGCGACCCCGGCCGTGCTCGCGACGCTGCGCGCGTGCGCGGCCTGCGCATCGGCGCCCGCCGAGGTGCGCGCGGCAGCGGCGGCGGCGGTCGCTGAAGCGGACGAGCAGCAGCAGGCCGGCGCCAACCCCGCGAACCCAGCGCCGCCGAGAGGCATCCCGTGGCGCCTGGTGCAGCACGCGTGCGAGGTGCACCGAGGCAGCAGCGCGGGCACCGACGCCGCCGCCGCGCGCCACGTCCGCCACCTGCTGACCGCACCGCCGCCGCCGCCGCCCTCCTCTGCCGCCGCCGCCCCCGTCCCCGCCCCCGCCGCCGCGCGGCTGCTGCTGCCGTCGCCGTCGCCGCCCCGGCCGCGCCCCGCCGAGCTGACCGCGCGCCTGCAGCGCATGCAGGAGATCCTCGAGGAGCGGCGGTACGCGGCCATGCTCAAGGACGCGAGCCCGGCCGAGGCCGAAGAGGTGCTGCGGCAGATGCGGCGGCGAAACCCGGCGGGCGGCGGGAGGCCGGGGGACGGCGACGACGACGACGAAAGGGAAGGGGACACGCTGCTGCCCACGACCCGGCTGCAGCTCTCTTTCGGCCTGCAGGTGATTGTGACCATGGGCGCCTTCTTCGCGCTCGGGTACTACGGCGGCAAGGCCGCCACGCGCGGCAGCGAGACGGGCGGCGCGCTGCTCGGCACCGTCGGGCTCGTCGCCGCGCTGCTGCTCGAGACCTCTCTGTTCGTGGTGCGGTCGAGCCCGCGGCTGCGCGCGCTGGACAAGCAGTACGGGCACCTGATGGAGAAGGGGCGGGGGCGTCATGAGGACGGGGGTGGGGCGGGGCTGGTGGGGGCGGGCGCGCAGGAGGCGGCGGCGGCAAAGGAGGCGGGGTTGGGGAGCGTCGACACTGCAGCAGCAGCAGCAATAGGAGCAGGAGGAGCCGCAGCAGCAGCGCCGCCGCCCTCGTCGCTGCGGCAACGGCGGCGGCGCGCCGCGTGATGGGCGTGGCGGATGGCTGTGCTGTGTAATCAGCGTCGCAGATGTGTATTGCGTGGATGATCAAAGAGTGTTCGAGGCGCGCGCGCGCAGGGCAAGCACAACAATTGCGAGAAAAACAAATTAGATGTCATATGTGCAAAATATATACGCCAATTCCTCCAAAGTTGGCGCCTTTCTATCGCCTTCGCTAGCAATCCCGATGACCTGTTGGTTTATCGGCTAGCGAGTACGGATGCGGCAGCCTGCCCGAGTGGTCTAAGGGGTCGCACTCAAGACGAGAACAACAATAAAAGACAGATCGATCACGACGGCCAAGCTCGTAAATAGCTTGGACACAGCTCGCTGATTCAATCGTTCCGCGTGAGACTTGCGATGGTGCAAACCGCGGCGGTTCAAACCCGTCGGCTGTCATGTATGCCAGTTACATTTTTTGGGTTTGCGGATTCAACGGGCTGCTGCTGCTGCCGCCGGGGGGCAGTGCGACCACGCGGCCGCGGCAAAGTTTGGGAACGTCGGTTCTCTCGAGCGGGGTGGGGCATTCTTCAGCACCTGCTCCTCCCTTTGCGAGCGCGCGGCCGCAGCGCGCCACGCACATCATCAGCGCGCGCTTGTACTGCAGGCGCCACTCGACCGCCAGGCGCAGGCACTCGGCGTCGTGCGCCGCAGAAGCGGCCGCTCCTTTTTTGCGGGCGCCGTCCCCGCTCGCTCCCTCGTCCTCTTCCGTCCTCCTCGGAGGGGCCGCCTCCGCCTCCGCCCCCCGCGCTTCAGAGGCGGCCGCCAGCCACGACGCGTCCTCCTCGGCCGTGGTCGGCAGCTCGCGCAGCGTCGCCAGGCACGCCGCCAGCAGCCACCGCTCGACCGTGAGGGCCTGGGCCAGCAGGGACTGGGCCGAGGAAGGGCGAGAAGAGGAGGCGGGCGGCGGCGGGCGCGGCCGTGCTGCAGGTGTCGTTGCCGCCGCCGCCGCCCCCGCCCACGCCGGCGCCGCCGCCGCCGCCCGCGCCGCCGCCCGCGTCCTCAGCGCCTGAAACAGCGCCCACGACGGCCGCCCGTCCGCGGCCTGCACGTACCACGACGAGGACGCGGCGCCGCCGCCGTGAGAGGCCAAGCGGTCCGAGCTGCTGCCCACCCCGGTGCCACCCTCGCGTTCTTCTTCGTCGTCGGACGACGAGGCGCCGCCGCCGCCGCCGCCGCCGCCGCTGCCGCCGCCGCCGCCGCCGCCGCCGCCGCCGCCCGCCATGGCCGCGCGCACGTGGCGGCCCGGCAGCGGCGCGCGGTCGTCGGGGTTGGCCGGCGCACCGGGCGGCAGCAGGAAGCCGTACAGCGCCAGCAGCTCGAGGTTGGTGTGGCGCCCGTACGACAGCAGCGCCTCATCGCCCGCGGCGAGCGCGCGGCGCGTGCGGAGCACGTAGGCGCCGCGCCCGGCGTCGAGCGCGCCGTCGCCGGCGGGGCCGTCCTCCCGTTCCTCCTCGGTCTCGGTCTCGGCGTTGGCGGCGGCGGCGTTGGCGGCGGCGGCGGCGGCGGCGGCGGCGGCGCCCTCGTCGTCCTCGTCGGCATCATCGGCGGGGACAAGGACCACCGCCACCACCACCCCGGCGATCTGCTCGAGCGGGTCGGGCGCCCACGGCGCGTTCCCCCGCGGCGCCGCGTGGTTGAGCAGGTCGCCAAAGGGCGTCAGGCAGCCGGCCCTGTCGCCGGGAAGGTGCATGGTGCGCGAGAGCGCGGCGCCGTGCGCCCACAGCCACGCGCGCCAGGAGCAGCACGACGGGGGGGAGGGCGCGCTTGTCGCCGCCTCTTGCGGCCGAGGCTGCCGCTCCTGCTGCTGCTGCTGCTGCTGGTCTGGTTGCTGTCGCTGTTGCTTCTGATGCGGCGGCGCCGACGCTGCCGCCCGCCCGCCGAGCACCGCCGCGCGCAGCACGCCCCGCGCCCCCTCCCACTCGCGGCGGGCCGAGCGCGCGGCGCGCGCGCACGCCCGCCGCGCGTGCGGCGCCTGCAGCGCCTCGGCCGCCGCGCGCGGCCAGGCGGCCAGGACTGAGAAGGAGGGCGGCAGCTCGCGCAGGTACGGCAGCCACGGCGACGCCGGGCGGCGCTTGGACGCCTCGTGCAGCAGGTGCACGCACAGGGCCTGGTGGTGGGTCAGGGCGGAGGGGCGGCTCCTTTGCGCCGACAGGAGCAGGGGGCCGAGGACGGGGTCGCGGGGGGCGCTGGTGGTCGCCGACAGGAGCAGGCGCGACGGCACGGCGCAGAGGGCGTCGCCCGGCCGCAGGGCGCGCGCGGCGATGAGGCCGCGGTTGTGGGCTTGCCGCCGCTGGCGCCGTGGTTGCTGTTCTTGTAGGTCGTCGTTCATTTGGGGGCCGACGGGGATGAGGGCGGGGGTGACGGCCGAGGCCTCGATGCCGCTGTCGCGGCACCAGTCGAGGAAGGCGGGCGAGCACATTGTTTTTTTGTTTTGGGATGGTCGTCGTCGCCTGTTGTTTTTTAGCGGGCGCCGGGAGAGCGTGCGCGAGCGGCGACTCTGGCGATCAGCGTGGACGGTGGCGGCAAAGTCGCCCGCTTAGAGGCCGCCGCCGATGCATCGCGGGTCTGTCTCTGTCGTCTCGACCAGTCGATCGGTTGATGGGTCTGGGGCTGGCGCGCGATCCAGAGAGCTGCAGGCGGGTGAGGAGGAGGAGGAGGAGGAGGGGAGGACGACGACAGCAGGGGTGATGCCGTCCCTTTCGCGGACCCAGGCAATCAGCGCGCGCGTCTGATTGATGCGTGCGCCAAGTGACGCCTGATTGGTGAGCGATGAAGGAATTGGGCCCCCACCCGGCGTTCAAGAGAAGCGCGGGGACGGCCCGCGCGGACGACTTTTTGGCGGCGCTCTTTGTCGGCGGCGACGCTGAGTCAAAGCACGCGGAAAAAGAGGCTGCCGCTCTTTCTCATCAGCACACATCAACAAGCAAGCACGAGCACGCACAGTCGGGCCATCACTTCCTGCCCCAACACCCATTAAACACGAGGACGCGTCCAAACTTAGGAAACCCCTCTCTCTCTCTCCCTCGCCCAAAGCGCCGCCGCGAGCCACCATCCCACGCAGCGCGATCGCCTTGTGATCGTCCCGCTCTCCAGCCGCGCGCGCGCGCGCGCGCGCCGGCGTGTGCTCGTCTCAAACGAGGAGAGAGAGGGGAGGGGAGCAGCAAGAGCACTCACACAAACGCCAAGCCACCGCCATGAGGCTGCTCGAGGTGCGTCGGTCTCTTGCGAAGCAGTAGCGGTGGAGATCGCACGATGCGGTAGAGCTCGCTTGGGCGACCACGCGCGCAACAGAGACGCCACCCCTCCCCGCCGTTGCCGACGACGACGCCGCCCGCTCCCCGCGAGAGTCCAAACCAAAACCCACACACATAAAACAACGCGACGCAGCGCCTCCGCCCCAACAAGTCCGACTACGTCGACCGCCGCTTCAAGGGCAACCGCGAGCAGTACCAGCGCGCCCTCGCCCGCTCCCGCACCCTCTACGTCGGCAACCTCTCCTTCTACACCACCGAGGAGCAGGTCTACGAGCTCTTCCGGCTGGCGGCGCCCGTCCGGCGGGTCGTCATGGGCCTCGACAGCGCCCGCCGCACGCCCTGCGGCTTCTGCTTCGTCGAGTACGTCACGCGCGGGGGAGCGGAGCAGGCGGTGCACCACCTCAACGGCACCTTGCTGGACGGGCGCGCGCTGCGCGTCGATTACGACTACGGCTTCGAGGAGGGGCGGCAGTTTGGGCGCGGGCGCTCGGGCGGGCAGGTGCGCGACGAGTTCCGCGACGACTACGACCCGGGGCGCGGCGGGTACGGGCGGTGGTTCGAGAAGGCCGACTTTGCCGGCGGGGGAGCGGGCGGGGGCGATGGGGGCGGAGGAGGAGGAGGAGGCGGAGGGGGAGGGGGCGGAGGAGGAGGCGGGGGGCGCGACGAGGACGACGGCGGCGGCGGTGGCGGCAAGCGGCGGCGAGTCGTCGACTGACCGGGGGTTTATGTCTGTAAGGGTGTAACACTGCGTACACGTGAACCCTGTGTGCCGGCGTCATGCTTCAACTTCGTTTGTTCGGGGCGCCTCGCCCCGCCCGTTTTTTTGTTTTTCATTCCTCCCCCCCCGGGCCCCCCCGCCCCGCGGCGGCGCAAAGCTTTCACTTGAACACCAAAGAAGCACATGAGCGCACTCCCTCTCCCCCTCCAACTACGAGACGCGCCATTGCGGCCCGTTACGAGGGGCGCAACCCCCGTGTAACAGAGGAACACCGCAAACCAACAAAGGAGGTGGATGGACAGGCGAGCGTGCGTGCTTACGGCCCGAAAGCGGGCCGCGCGCCTCGAGGACGAACGAGCGAGGGCGGCAGGGGCCCTGACAAACGGCGAGAATTGTGGCCGGGCGAGGGCGACTGGCGCCCCGCATACAGAGTCAGGGGGTGTGGGTCTAGCGCTCGTAGACGACGCTGGCCCACGCACGCGTGCACGATTCTGATTTAGAAATTATACCGTCTCGTTTGGCGCCAACAAAATGAAAAAACTGAAACTTTGGGCAACGTTGTCCCCCCAAAGCGGCTTTAACTTTGTCCACCGCCTTTGTCCCCGTGATCGTGAGCAGGCCGCCCCGTGGTACAGCAGCGCATGCGCCTCTAGAGCGCCGCTTGCCGTGCCTGCCTCTTCAGTTTTTGGCGGGCGGGGGGGGTAACTGTTCATATAGGTAATTTTCACCCCAGCTGCACAACCCAATCAAAGGACGCGGCGGTTCACGGACTGCACCACGCGCCGTCACTTCCCCCCCTTCCCCCCCCCTCAACCGATCGTGTGGCCGAGTTGGTCTAAGGCGCTGGATTAAGGTCTGTTGCGCTGTCTCAACTGCGAGCAGTCGTCGCTGATGTGCGGTCTCGATTGTTTAATCGCCGTCGGGTCGCCTCAATTGCGACTGATCGCCATTGATCCAGAAAAACTCACCATAACACTCCAGTCCGCAAGGGCGCGCGTTCGAATCGCGTCACGATCATGTCAATTTTTTGCACTCAACGTAGTGGTCGACGAGTGCGGCACGAACAAAAGTTGTCCTACCCTTTTTGGTTTTTTTTGCGGCGCTGCGGCGAGGGAATGATTCATTCCATCGTTCCGTCGGGGCCTTTGCGGCCACTGACACAGAACGACAAGACGAAAAAGACCTCGTCGCCGAGCTCGCCGTCCATTCGCGTCCAGACGTGTCGTCGGAGCGTGGCGTGGCGTTCATAAGGGGCGCGCGTTGTCCAGCACTGGCCAGCAGCAGCACACTGGTCGCGTAGAAAGACAAGCAGGATGACGCATGCCGGCATGAGTCTGGCCCCCCAAAGGGGTGCCGCCGCCGACCGCCGTTTCTCGTCGCCGCCAAAAAAAAAAAAGACTCATAACCCGGCCGCTCCCTCAGCAAACGCGCCTCCTCTCTACATCTCAGCGCATTTCTTGTCCCTCCCTCTCCCTCTCAACGCGGCGGATCACTTTCGCGTACGTCTCCGCGCCGTTGGATTCCTTTCGTCGTTTGCACGTTCCTCCCCCCCTCTTGGTTAGAACTTTTCTTCTCGCCCTCCCTGCCTTGCCCTCTCCGCCCGAGCGCTCGGCCCCCCACACGCCCGCCACCATGCTCCTCATCCCCATCTCTTCCCATACGCTTTCATGTGCCCCACTCCGCTTACCTTGAGAACGGGCAGCCGGGAGTCCCCCCCCACCCCTCACAAGGGCCCGACCCGGCCCGACACGGACACAACCGCCGGAAGTTTTCTGCGGCACGCCCCTCTGTCTTGTATTCAAGCTAGCTCTCTTTTGCAACCCAACGATTGCGGCACACGCACACACGAACACACACGCACATACAGCCCCCACTCGTTCACAACAACAAAGCGCACGTGCGCCCGGAAGCAGCAGCAGCAGCAGCCTTTTGCTTTCGCTCTCCTCTCTCTTTTGCTCCCCCCCCGCAAAAAAGTCGTTGCCGCCGCCGCCTCTTTTTACCAGCCGCGCCCCTCGCTTTCTTCGCCCGCCATCTAGCGACCGACCGTCGAGAGCATTATCGCATCCACCTCCTTCCAAGGCCCACCATGGCGGCGACGCCAGGCTTCCGCTCACGCCCCACCGCCGACGACCGCATCTACCGCGCGGTCGCGGCCGGCAAGAGCGCCGACGACGTTCGGCGCGCGATCGAGCGCTCACGCGCAGTCGTGCCGGGCTCCACGGCGCAGCAGCAGCGCGCGGCGGCCGTCAATCAGGCGGGGCAAACGGGAGAGACGCCACTGCAAGGCAACGCACACCGCCAGTGGCGCGGCGACCTGGTCGGCCTGCTGCTCGAGAACGGCGCCGACACCGCTGGTCTCTTCGAGGCTCGCCAAATCACCCCATTAGCCGTCGCGGTAGCGTACGGCCTGGTCGACACCGTGCGCGCGCTGCTGACAGCGGGGCACGACGCCAACGAGAATTTTTATTATAAAGACTGCACTGCCGTGCACTGGTGCGTCGCACGGGCTCCGCTGTCGCCCGCCCCCAACTACGACTACCCCCTCAACTGTCACCCGCGGCTCAACGTGCTCAAGGTCCTCGAGGGCCACGCCGACGTCAACGCGCGGGACGCATACGGGCGGACACCTCTGCACTGGCTCGATCCCGATGATACGCGCGACGCCAAAAACGCCGCGCTCGACCTTCTCGTCTCTCTAGGCGCAGACGTCAACGCGAGGGACAAATACCCCCTTTTCTCACTTGCGGAACCTGGCGGTAGCACCCTCGCGCAGCTGCAGCGGCTGATGCAGCACGGCGCCTCGCCTGATGCGGTCGATGACGATGGCGTGACGCCTCTGCGGATCGCCTGCTCGTGCGCCTACGACCCCGAACGCCGCGACATCCTGCTCGAGCTCCTGCGCCGCTCTTCGCACCAGACACGGCGCGGTGTCGTGCGCCGCCCGGGCCTGTCACACCAGAGCTCGATCGACCAGCTCGTGGTTCGGATGTTTGATACCGAGTCCCAATTCGAACCCTGGCACCACCAGGTCGGCGAGCTGCTGGCGTCCGGCGCGCCCGTCTTGCCGCGAAACGCCGCGCCCGTGCTGCCGAGCGCGGCCGAGCGCGCCCAGCAGTACAAGGACGAGCTCGCCGCGCGGCGCTCCGAGTCGCGCCGCTGGCGCGCGCGCCGTGAGGACGTGTTTGGCCTGGCGCAAGACGCGAAAGAGCCAATGGGGGCGCAGCAGGGCGTGGAGGAGAGGCGCGCGCTTTTGGCGGCGCTCGAGGCCGAGCTGCGCGCGCTGGGGGCGGGCGAGACGACCAGCAGCAGCAGCAGCGAGGACGACGACGACGACGAGGACAAAGACGACGAGAGCGACGGGGCGGGTGAAAGCGCGATCAGCGTAGAGGGCGACGGCAAGGCGGGACGGGCGTGAGAGAGCAGCGACCAGACGACGCCAACGAAAGTAAGAGCAGCGCGAGCGAGAGGGGCGATGAGGGCGACGGCGACTGGTGGGTGGGGCGTCGGCAAAAACAAGAAAGGCCTGGAGTTGTAAACTAGGAGCGCACGCGCAAAGAGTCTCGCGCGCATGAAACACGCACCAGCCACACCCTTGGCCTGAAAAATGTTCAACGCGAGCGTCGCCCGTCGTTCACAGTGGGTAGGCTCGCGCGCCCTCTGTTTTCTTCGGCTCTCTGCGCCCCCGCTCCCAGCTCTCTCGCCTTTGGCGCGCCTTTGGGTTTCCCTCCCGCCTCTCGCTCCTCGCGTCCGGCAGCGCACGGAAGAGGGGGACCAGACACACCTGTAACAGTAGGGATTGACTCGAATGTGTTGTTTGCGAACGACTGGCGGTTGGTGGTACAAAGGGGCGGAGCGTGACGGCGGAGGGCGACAGCGGCATTTGCGCGCACGGCTCGCTTCGCGCGCGGAGAAGAAACAAACGCGCCCCCCGAGAAACAAAAACCGATCGCCACAAAAATGGAATCAAACCACCAAAGCGCCGCAAAAGAGGGCGGGGGCTTGGTGCCTGTGTGTGTGTGGTGCGCGCGGCGCATCACAACCGCCGCTGCCTGAGCGGGCGAGCGACGCGAGGCGGCGAAAAAGAACACAAAGCAAGAAAAAGACGATCGAACGACTCGAAAGGAGCGCAGAGCGAGCAAAAGTGCGGGGGGCGCTACTGCGCGCCGCCGCGCTGAAGCTCGCGCGCCGCCCTGTCGGGGGGGGCGGCACGAGGGGGCGGCGGCACGAGCGCGGGCGCGGGCGTGCGCGCCGCCGACGCCCCCCTGCCGCCGCCCGTCCCCCGGGCGCCTCCTCCTCCTCCGCCTCCGTCCCAAATCCCTCCTCCGTCCCCCCGCTCGACGCTGAAATGAGACCGCAGCGACTCCCAGCACCGGTAGTAGCCCCGGTCGACGTTTGGGGCCGACAAGAGCGCGGGCGTCACCCGGGGCGTCAGGTACGTCTCAAACATGAAAGCGAGCGAGCCGTCGCCCACGCGCGCGGGCGCGTCCGCCGCGCTAGCGCCCGCGCCGCCGCCTCCTCCTCCGCCGCCCCCCTCCGCGGCCCCGGCCGTCGCCGCCTCGAAGCTCGCCGCGTCGGGGCCGTGCGGCGTCATCGCCAGGTGCAGCGACGCCCCGCCCGGCATGAACCCGCCCGCGGCCGCCTTGCCGTCGTACTCCCCCCGGATGAGGCCCATGAACTCGCTCATCACGTTCCGATGGTAGTAAGGGGGGCGGAAGGTGCCGCCCGCGGCCGCCCAGCGCGGCGGGAAGACGCAAAAGTCGGCGACGGCCGTGCCCGGCGGGCCCGCGCCGGGCGCGGTCAGCACGGTGAAGATGGACGGGTCCGGGTGGTCGAACGCGACGCTGTTGACGGGGCAGAAGCGCGCGAGGTCGTACTTGTAGGGGGCGTAGTTCCCGTGCCACGCGACGACGTTGAACGGCGAGAAGGGCTGCGAGGCGGCGAACAGCTGCCCCTCGAGCTTGTGCACGACGGTGAAGGGGCGCGCGCGGGCCTTTGGGGGCACGGGCGTGAAGGAGGGGCGGAGGCCGCCCGCGGAGACGGGGGCCGCGTCCCCGTTGCCGTTGCCGTTGGCGTTGGCGTCTGCGTCGGCGGTGGCGTCGGGGCCGGCCGCGCGGGGCGAGACGGGAAGCGACGACGGCGCCGCCGCCGCCGCCGCCGCCGCCGCCTGTGGCGAGAACTCGTCGTGCTCGTACCACGCCACGGGGGTCTGGAAGTCGCGCGGGTTGGCCAGGCCGTTGGCCCCTACGGGCCCCAGGTTTGGCAGCTCGAACGACCCCTGAAACAGCTCCAAGACGTAGCCGCGCGCGCCGCCGCCGCCGCCGCCGCCGCCGCCGCTGCCGCGCGCTGCTGTCGCGCCCTCGAGCGCGACGGAGAACCGGATGCCGCGCTGGATCACAAGCACCTCGCCGGGCGCCGCCCGCAGCCGCCCGAACTCGGTGGTCACCCGCAGGGCGCCCCGCTGAGGCACGACCAGGAGGTCCCCGTCGGCGTTGGCCAGGCAGCGGTCGCGCATGGACGCGTCGCAGGCGTAGACGTGCACGGCAAACCCGGCGCGCGCGGCCGCCGAGCCGGCGCCGCACACGGTGCTGAGGCCGCGCACAAAGTCGACGCCCTGCTCCTCGTCCTCGTCCTCGTCGTCCTCGCCCTCGTCCTCGCCCTCGACAACGCCGTCGGGGCGAGGGGGGGCGGCGGCGCCGCCGCCGCCGTTGGCTGGCGCCGCCGCTCTCTGCGGGATGGGGAACGGCCGCCACCGCAGCTGGTTGGGCGTGACCGTGCAGTGCGCAAAGTCGGCCGTCAGGCGCCCGTCCACCGGAAACTCGAGGCGGTGGAAGGGCTCGTGCGTGACGGCCGGGCGGATGCGGTAAAGCCAGGAGCGGCGGTTCTGCGCGCGCGGGGCGGTGAATGCGGTGCCGCTCAGCTGCTCGGCGTAGAGGCCGAAGGGGCACCGCCTCGGGTTGTTCTGGCCGCGGGGGAGGGCCCCGGCCAGCGCTTCGGACTGGAACTCGTTCCCTGAGTGATTTTTTTGGTCAAAGGGCGGCGTTTGATTTTCGCGCGCGGGGTTAGCGAACGACGAGAGCGGACGGACGCTCCCGCGTCAGCGCGGCGCCGCGTCGCGTGGTCTCGTCCGATTCGGGCTCTTTGGTCCCGCGCGCGCGGGCCCGCCGGCTCGACCGCCGCCCTGGAATCGCTCGGACGGTCGCATGCACGCACGCACTGTGCCAAGAGGCACGCGCGCCTGCGCCTGCGGACTGCGCGCAAGCAAAACGACGATTGTTTGTTTTCACGGAAGTGGGGGAAGGACCCGCCCCTCACCAAAGCCGCTCATGTACTCGTAGTCGTCCACTGCCGCAGCGGCGCCCTTGACGGGTGCCTCCATCGCGTCGTGGTCGTGTTGGCGGTGGCGCGGGACGCGAGAGAGAAGAGGCCTCTGGTCTCTCTGTTTCAATTGTGCGCGCGCGTGGATCGTTGGCACGCGCGCGCGCGCGGCCAATTGGACGGTTATTTGAGCGTGTGTGAGGCAGACATATGCAGCGTTGCGAGAGAGCGGGGAGCAAGTGGTTTGTGTGAGCTGAGTCGCGGAGCAGGGCGCGCTCTTTTTGTCTTTTTGAGACGCCGACGCCGACGCCGACTCCGACGCCGACGCCGACGCCGACGTGACAAGTGCGCTTACACATACGGAAACCACCCCAACCAAGTAGCGCAAAACAAGAGAGCGCGCGCGGCCTCGCTCTCTCTCGATCCCCCAGCTCTTGCGTGATCCCTCGATGATCGGGTTCCAGGAACTTGGGGGGAAGGAAACACCGCCGAGACGCAGAAGAAAACAAAGACGAAAAGAGAGAGAGAGAAACCAAGAAACCACGCCAATATCTAGCGGTAGCGGCGCAGCGACGGCGAGTTGTGCTTCTTCCAGTTGGCGCGCACCGAGGGCGCGTTCTTCGTGTACCGGTGCCCCTTGCCGCGCAGCCCGCGCGCCTTCTTGCCCGCGCTCGTCAGCCCGCGCAGCTCGCGGTGCTTGTGCACCGGGTTGCAGATCCAGTTGCTGCGCGGGTCGTTGCGCACGGCCCCGTGCGCCGGGTCCACCAACACCACCTCGAAGTACTTGTACGCGCTGTCCTCGTTGACCCAGTACGAGTTGAGCACGCGCAGGCCCGCGCACCGCCGGCCGACGCGCTCCTCCGCGACCGTCCGGAGGTTGCGGTTGGCTTTGAGCTGCGTGATACCCTGGTTGACGGGTTTCCCGTAGACGATGCCCTTGCTGACGGGGCGCTTGCGGCCGCCGCGGCGCACGCGCACGCGGTAGATGACGAACCCCTGCTTGGCGCGGTAGCCCATGCGGCGCGCCTTGTCCGGCCGCGAGGGGCGGTGCAGCCGCGCGATGCTGCCGGCCTGGCGGAACTCCCAGCAGCGCACGCGCAGCAGGAAGCGCAGCACGTCCGACTGCTTGCGCTTCCACAGCTCCTCGATGTACTGCGCATGGTTGTTGTTGTTGTTGTTGTGTTGTGTTGTGTTGTGTTGTGCGGCGTTTGGCGGGATTTTGAATTGATGGGGGGGGGGGGGGGGGTTGGTTGCGGGAGGAGAGAGAGAGGGAGAGCGCACGGTCGGCGGCGGCGCCGTCGCCGGCGGGCTGCGGCGGCCGGCCCGCTCGCTCGCTCGCTCGCCTGCGCCGCGCCACGCCGCCGCTTGGTCGTTCGCCGCCACGACGCCGGGGTCGAGAACTGGCGTGATCCGGCGGGGCACGGCGATGCTCGATCGCGCCAGCGCGAGTGGCGGAGAGCGGGGTGATCCCGCTGGCGACAGGAGGAGAGGAGGGCGGGCACAGCGAGAGACAAGAGCTGCAGCGAGCGGCGGGGGACGCGTCTCTCGTTCTGTCGTTCGGTCTATCGCGAAGGGGCAGCGCGCGCACGGCGCATCGCTTGGCGCCAGACGCGATCGCGACGATCGCGGCGTGTCACGGCGCGTTTTGGCCGCGTCGATGAACGGCGGGCAGGCGAGCGACCCCAAAACGGCGGCACCCTCTCGCTCCTGCAAGCTGCTGCTGCTGGCGGCGCGTTCAAGGAGGAAAGGCGCACCTTGTACGCGCCCATGGTTGTCTCGTTGTCAACAAACAAAGGGGGAAAAAGGGGGGAAGAGGGCGAGGTGTGACCCAGTAGGAAGGGGAGCTTATCGAGAGCACGAAGGAGGAGGCCCTCCTCCGAGGAGGGAGAGGGAGAGGGGGAGGGCGGGAAAGGGGAAGGGCCCTTCCTCTCGCGCCACACCCCTCACACAAACACACACGTTAGCGGGGGACCCTACACGCACACATATCACCACAACGTCCCTACCTACTCTTTCCTCTCCTACCCCGGCACCCATTAGAACAGTTTCCACGTCGTTCGTTGGTCGCACCCCCTCCTTCCCCCCTTCTCAAACGCGAGAGGGTTTTCTCTCCGCGTCGTCGCCCCCCCTCACCCCCTCCCGACACGCTCCGCGCGAGCGCACCGCCGCATCACGTGGCGCTGCAGCGAGCGCTCCGGACTCGGCAAGCGGCCTTCAAACAGGTGAGTTGAGGCGTGACAATGCAGCAAAAGAGACACAAAAAAATAAGCTCCCCTTCCGCTCGAACGCGAGCGCCGCGAGAGAGCGCGCCGCAGCCCCTGCCACCTGTTTGCGCGCGCGCGCGGGCACTCGGGCAGCGCATGCCGGCGCGCGCATTGGTCCCCTCCCGGTGGACAGGGCGTGTCGTGGCGTCGGCGTGTCGCGCGGGACGTTGCCCCCTTCGAAGAGAAAGAGACAATTCTCACCCCCTCCTCCCAAAACTCCTAAACGCCCCGCCAACCGACAAAACGCATTGCCCAAACACACACAACGACAACCCAACGACAGCCCGGACACCCTACCTCTCGCTTCTCTCGACGGACGCGGGCCATTCCCCCCCTCACACACACACACGCTCGCAAACCAACGCCAGCGCGAGTCGCTACGCTGACGCCTCCCCCTTTCGACAAAACTTTTTGGCCGGCGGCAAAGAATCGTCGCTCGCCACCCCTCCCTCCACCCCCTCCGCCCCCCCCTTTTCCCCCGCCACCCAACCCGCGGCACGCAGCAAGCAGTAGCAGCACCCCCACCCGCCCTCCTTTGCGAAAAAAAAGCCGATTCTCCTTGCCCTGATTTCTGAGTTTGTTTTCT
>Ga0209491_10004619_pt1 | contig 21036 bp, 13 predicted proteins | sample BON02_FD_187213 | JGI IMG/M metagenome (GOLD analysis project Ga0209491, IMG submission 187213) | Freshwater microbial communities from Lake Bonney liftoff mats and glacier meltwater in Antarctica - BON-02 (SPAdes) (version 2) | ecosystem: Environmental > Aquatic > Freshwater > Ice > Glacier... | reverse complement strand
TATATATATATATATATATATATATATAGGGTGAGTTGCAATACACGCAGCAAGAGGACAGTGCGTAGTCTATGATTGCAGTGGTAGCGCTCTTATTGACCCCGCTTCCTCGGAGTGGAGGCCGTGCAGCCGCTTGGTTTGTGTTGTGAGTTGCGACGAGAGCTCCTCGCGAGCGTGCACCTGGGGGAGTAAGAGGGTGTGTGTGTGCTATACATGTATTTATAGGTCCCCCGGTATACCAGTGTGGTGAACACTGGTCCGGGGGACCCGGTTCTCTAGTAAGGGGCGCGAAGGAAAAGCTCTCTATACCCCCGATAGGCTGTTGACAAGATTCTGTGCGCAAATCTTGTCCGCAAAATCCTGTGCGCAATCTCGACATTCGCAATCATGGACGTCCGGATAGACCGGGTAAACCCGCATATACTTCGGAATATACCGGGTAAATTTGCGAAACTTAGAAGAAGTCAAAATTTTGCTCGCGCCAGCTTAATTGCCGTTGCATTGCTCTATGCATTGGGCCACGCTCGCCATCGCAATGGCAGCCGCGGCTAGCGGGCAGGCATGAGCGCGAAACACGTGCGACGATTCGTGCGATTGCTGCTGCCCACCAAAGGATTCCATCAGAGAGGCGGAGAACGGATTCGGAGCTTCCCCGAGTGTGCGCTCTACGCAGACGAAGGAGGCGGCGAGGCGCGATGCTCAAACAGCGCGCAAGCGTCGGTCGCGTGCAGCTGATGCCGCTGCCGCGCCTGCAGACGACGCGAAGGCCGCTCTTCACGAGCAGAAGAAGGTGGCGAGTCGCGAGGCTGATGCTGCGCGCAAGCGTCGGTCGCGTGCAGGTGATGCCGCTGCCGCGCCCGCAGACGACGCGGCCGCTCGTCTCGATCAGAACAAGGTGGCGCGTCGCGAGGCTGATGCTGCGCGCAGGCGTCGGTCGCGTGCAGCTGATGCCACTGCCACACGCTCGACTGTGTGGGGTGGTCTGTGTGTGCCGCTGTCGAGCCTGCAGACGACGCGGCGGCTGCACTTCACGAGCAGAAGGAAGTGGCGAGTCGTGAGGCTGATGCTGCGCGCAGGCGTCGGTCCCGTGAAGCTGATGCCACTGCCACGCTCAGATGTGTGTGGAGTGGTCTGTGTGCGGCACGATGTGTGATGTGTGTTGGCCAAGCAAGCGGCGGCACATGTGCTGTGTCTGGTAGCTCCAGAGATGTCCGAGCTCCAGAGATGTCCGGGGAGCGCAGCCTTCGGTGTCAGTATGGTTATACATACATATATAAGTTTAATCGTTTCCCCTTTTATTAGTAGACCACGTTCCCTAGCAAGTTCAAAGTTCAGCCACAATTAGCGCGCGAAAATACGCCAGCGCGCCGCCGTTTTGCCCAACGCTCAACCTTACCCCACTCCCCACGATGCACTCGGAGTCGCACTCGCCCCGTACCACATACGCCTCCAGGATACATAGAACAGGCTTAGTATGTATGTATGTAAAGATTTGGCGGCACCTCTTCAGGGGAGCTATCCATGGCACATCATGTACTCTACGCCCTGTCCCGCTCACGCCCCTCCTCGAACGCGCGTCCCTGCTCCTCCCAGGACCGGCGAGTCGGCCGGCGGCGCGACCACCGCGACGCCTTGCTAGATGATGAAGGTGACGTGAACCTGGTTGGCCCTCGCCAAAGCTTTAGCTATAGCGCTTGGGACCCAACCACGCAAGGGTAGCATGCGCCTCGCGCCTCGCAGTGCGCGTATGAAGAATATTCTAACTAAGTACTCGAGTAGTGAGTATGAATAGTGATGAATCTGCGTATTCACTTTATGACTCATGAATAGACATATATATCATGAGTATTCATACTCATGAGTATAGCACACATAACTAACGTTGTACTCACTTTCACTTTATGCTTTAGCGAATAATAAATAATAACTCGAGCTATTATTTTCATTGAGACAAAAGCATATACATGTACAAATACTCACACCCACGTCCTCATCCTCACCAGTGCTGTACCAATACTCGCTCGCTATACTCTAAGTATACATCTATAGTATACCATAAATGTAAATGTCGTCACATTAAATGCGCTCCATCTGAGACAAAAAAAAATGATACGATTCAAAACAATTCACCATTCTCGCACCTGACCCAGCAGCCCACACCCACACTGTCCACATACTCAATCAATCAAAAGCCTCAAAGCCAAAGCGCCACACGAGCACAAGAGAAGCCACATCCCAGCGCAACCACACCGGCAGCAAACCCCGCGTCGCGAAGCATCGCAGGCTTGGGGGGCCAAGAGCGAGTCGCGCAAGCGTTAGTGTAGCTTGCGCGACTCGCTCTATGTTTGCACGCTTTTTACAGAAGCGCGCGAAAAACTGCCGAGGAAAACCACCTCAGCCTCAGGTGTATCATCTTCATAAGGAAGAAGAAAGAGACCCAGGCCCGTGATCTCGCCTATTATTATACACTAGACACTGTCCCTATATCGAGAAAATTGGTCCTCGGGTTAAGGGGTTAACCCTTCCTTTTTCGCAAGTTGCTATCACTGAGGTGAGTACTACGTTTATTCTATTTTAAATAAAATCATCTATTACTGTATTCGCATTATGAATTGTGAATAAGTATACTCGAGTATTTTACACAAAAACACTCCAGCAATTTTATGTGTCTGTGTGGTCCATCAGTAACGACTTCCGGGTTAACCCTTTTTGTACACTATTGTTATATCGTTATCAGAACATAGCCTGCTGATAGTACGCGAGGAAGAAGAGGCGCCCACCCCGGAGCGCTTAGGCCGCCGTGGCGCCCCTCACCCCTCAATCTCCAAGGCGGGTCAAGGGTCAAGGGCAATATCAACATGTGCCACGACGACGACGACGACATCCTCAACAAGTTGTTATGGAAGTTATTGTGGTTGTGGGACCTACGCTTTGGCTTTGAGTTCCCACTCCACGCTCCACTTCATCGTCTTCAAATATTGCGCCTCCCACTCCCCACCCGCACCTCCTGCCTGCGCACGAGACCAATGTCTATCGGGCAGATCTTCTTCTCGTTGGCTGGGCGCATCTCCGATCCCAACCTTGATCCCATCCGGCTGGTCATGCTCGCTTGTGCGCATCCACTTCAACTTCAACCAGAAGCCCTGGATGCCCACCAAGCACAAAGCCAAGGACGCGATCCGCGAGGTCTTCTATCTACTTATTCGAGAAGTACCGTGAGGCGGGCCAGACTCTAGAAGATTGAGAACCCAGAGCTCATTATTGATCTGGAGATGGAGCCAGAGGCCAGAGGCAGCAGACAGCAGAGTAGAGGAGGAGTGGAGTGTAGAGAGAGATATATAGTAAACAAGAGCCGCTGTGTTACGGAGTGCATGCCCAGAGGAGTTTGCCCCTTCCTCGAAAACGCCACGACTGCCGATCTAGGCAGTTTCTCATTTATCTAAGGGTGACATTTTGGGTTTCCAGTTATGGTACTAAATTTTAAGGCGGGTTTCTTCTCGCTCGGCGAGGAGGTGTGTGGATTTGGCCAATAACCTGGCAAAAAGAAAGAGCCATGCATGCTGATAGAACGATAGAACAATGACCAGGTCAAAGGATAAGGGGGGGGGCGTGGATTCCTTGAATATAGTTACGTGTGTGGCGCTTGATGGCAGTTTGGTGTACTGCCGCGGTGAAGTGGGCTAGTACTGATGGAGGGGCGTGGTACTTTTGGTGCTCTCCTATGGTGCTACCAAAAACTAAGCGGCGAGCAGAGAAGTTCTTTTATGAAGGAGGCTCTGTCCATACTTTGTATGCTAGCTACGCCCGGTAGAGAGGTGGTGGCGAGGATGAAGGCTCGGTGGGCGTTTGGCACTGATGCAGCGTGTGTGGGCAGTCAAAGAGAATATGTTGGTTGGTTTTTGGTTGGCGTTGTCCTTCTAGGTGCCAGCAGAGGTCGCAAAGGCTTCTTGTGACCCCTTTCTTTCCGCACCTAGGGCCTATGTCTAGTGCTAGTAGTGCATCCTGTTGAACGTGCTACATGGAATTCGGGTTAACCCTCTGGGTGATTCCGTGGGAATAAAGAGGTAAGAGGAGGCCTTTTCTTATTTCGTGTATTTTGAGTTCAGGGTGTTCACAAAAGCTCACCCAGGAGCTACTTGGGTAACTACCCAAGTTGAAGACCACCGAGAGTGGTGATCGCGGTCGACGCACTGCCCTTACGGGTAATAAAAAAGGGTCGGGGGTCCCGTCAAATCAGACTTTTGCGTTGACGGGGAAAAGGTCTCCCCCTGCGCGTTGTTAACTGCCGTCATCGTATCCCTCGAAAGGGCCTTCCGCCGTCCCTCTCCGCCCCGTCGCCACGGAGGCTTGTCTTCCTGCCGTCTCTCGCCGCCCCGTCGCTGCGGAGGCTTGTATTTCTCGAGCTTGTGACTCGTGCCCCAAGATCTCGTGACGTCCTCACCTACTGCCGACGAAGAGTCAGCCGCTCCAACCGAGACCGCCGGTCCGATATCGTGCTCGAACGCCGACGCCGCCTCGCCTTCAGTAGTGTCCGCGCTCGCGCCGCCGGTGTCAGATCCATGGCGCTGAATTTGGTGAACGCGCCCATGGACACGGTGCGGGTCAGCCTCGCGCCTCGCCGTCTGCTTCGCCGCGCGCCCTTCTTCGGCCTCGCCTCATCGGCCACATCTGCGGACCCCTCTCCTTCATGGTCGCCGTCGGGGATGGCTGCTGACCTGGAGTTTGGGTTAACCCGAGCGACGGGTTAACCTGAGTACAATACCCGTCAAATCTGCTGTGGGGGTTTCACAGACGGTTTATAGAACAAAGGGGACACAAGCACCGCGCAGAGGCCAATCAAGCCCCTCCTACTCATCAACCCACCCTCCCTAGCCTACAGACAAATCGTAATGCACTGGATCAACCTATTCGGATTTGCCCCGGCAAGTAGGTTACGTATAGCGACGGACAAGACGATGAAACGCAAAACGGCTTTCTGCCAAAGGGCAGAAAAAAAAACGGACTTCTAAGATTATAATCTTCTTCAGCCGCTAATTTCACTAGCGATCTTTTTGTGTTCATCGAGCTGGCAGCCAGAAGCTGCTGCATCTTCGACTCGACTTCCGTCGTCATGGCGGCCGTGGACCAGCAGCGTCACCGCGTCGAGTACGCAACGGCTGCAAACGCAAGCGCGCTGGTCAGACAGAACAGCGTCGCTGACCGGATCAGGCCAGTTAAGGGTTAATCCCAACAATTGGTTCGTACAAGTCCTTCCCGACCTCGCCACAGGGGCCGGGCAAGGGACTCATTTCCCGCTAGCCGTCATGGAGTACATGGCGATGGCCGGAGCACTGACGAAGGTTAGCGCCGCGCTCGGTTTTCAACACATGGCTTGGCACATGCATCCCGATCGCCTTGGCCAACTCCTGGCGGACGCTGACGCAACCGGATTTCTGGACTTTTCCGTTGCCGGCACAGTGGAAGCAGCGAGCAGAGCGCTTCTGAGGGCCGCCGATCGCATGGCGCCCGCCGACCGCCTTCTCGACGTTACAGACATATCAGCGGCCGCCAACATCAACATGGGTGGCTCTTGGTACGAACAGCTGCGCGTCAACATGTTGGTGCGCGACAACTCGCTCCACCCACTGGCGCAGTTCTGCGCGGTGATCTCGGAAGGCTACACCCTTTTGGAGCGTGGCGACCCCGCCGGTTTCTTCCGTGACCTCGTCGACACGCTTCTGGAAACGGCGGCTCCAGGCATCGCAGCCGCAACGACCAACCGTGCGAAAACTGCAAAGGTGGTGGCTTTTTGGCTTCAAACGCAGCCAGAGCGTGAGGGCTTCCTCAAGTTCACAAGCCCCGACACAGCGTTTGACGAACTCACGCGGCGCGGAGCGACGACGGCAGCTTTGCGATTCGCACCGAGCTTCGACAAGTTTTGGCGGTCAGAGTTCAAAGAGCTAGACCGCCTTCTCAAACACCCAACTGACGGCCGGACGGCACGCTCGCAGCAACTCAGGCGTTGTGCGAGAGGCTCAAGCCACACCTCAGCGCGATCGACACAGTGGCACTACGCAACGCGTCTAACGACGACCGCGCTGGGGCCATCGGTGACCTTCTCCAGCACAAGCCGTCCGGGGCACATGCACCCCCAGAGAGCGGGCTGGCCGCACTGGACCCAGTCTCCATTGGCCGGCTGGATAACAACGAGGACTTTAGGGCACTCAAGGCGGAGCTCGAGGGGGTACCAACAGGGGCCCCCATAAAGCTCGCCGGCGTTTTGGCTAAGTCCAAATCGGCTGCCGGAGCGAGATTCCTGGCTCTCGGAGCCGCGGGCTTGCCGTCGGAGGTCTTCAAGGATCTGGAAGCTGGCCGAGCGTTAGCCTCAATGGACGGCGCGCTCCGCGCAGCCCTCGCCGTTGACCGCAATGGTACCAAGAGGGCCGAATGGAATGTCGTCGCGAAAGGACTTGCCAAGACCCTCATCTCGGGCAATTGGGGGAAATTAGACTTGTACTATGACGTCGCTGCTCCCATTTTGCGCATACGTGACGGCAACATCAACATCGATAATGCGGCGGGCAAGCCTTTCTGGGTCAACCAGACGCAGCTGGAGGACGCGAGAAGGCCGATCATCGCGGCGATGGCGTTCATAGGCTACGACGGGACGGACGAGAACTCGTTCGCTGCCTTCTACTTCTACGCGAGCATCTTGAGCCGCGCCAAAGACCTTGCGCTACTCCCGAGCGACGAACACAGACGTCCCTACCTCTGCAAAGCCCTCCAGAGTGCGGCCGTCTCCGCCATCGCCGGGGCAGCAGAGCAGCACGCGCTCATGCTCCTTGCTCCGCCCTACTTGGCAGCTCGGCCTACAGCATTCGTACCGGAGGGCAGTGCCGCGATGGTCAAACTGGCACAATTCGACGACGACTTCCGTTACACCCACGACAAAATTCGTCGATCCGCGAGGATGGGCGCCAGCTCAAGCAGCGACGCGACTTCCAGCAGGCCGGCGAAGCCAACCCACCACGCGGCCACGAGCTCGGTCTGGGATACGGACCCGTCGAGCAAGCGACAGAAGGCGCAGACGCAGCCCTGGGATCAAAATGGGGAAAGAGCCCAACAAGAGGGAATCTGGCGGACACAATGGGGCATTGCGTTCGGTAGCAAGTTTCACATTGTCGTCGAAGAGACCGCCCTCAACTCGGTACAGTGCTACGCGGCGCTCTACAATGCGGGAAGCACATCTCCGCACCTGCCTCAAAGCAGAATGAAGTGGTGCTTCGAAGGACCATGCACCCCCGGCGCGCACCACACGCCATCGTGGGCCACCGGCTGCACCGTCACCTGGCTCAATAGCGACTCAGCCGAGGCGGTAAAGATCAAGTCCTCAGCTGGCTCGTGGACGAAGCTCGTAGGTTGTGACGGCCTGACCCCGCCCGTCTTTCCCCCCGCGTGGCCGACGGCATCGCCGCCGATTGCGAACCCGTTTGCCGGCATGGCGGGCGGCGGCAAAGGCGGCAGCAAAGGCAAAAGCAAGGGCAAGGGCAAAGGACGCGGCGGGTGGGGCCGGGGCGGATGCGGTCAGTCGGAAAACTAAAGGCCTCGCGCGCACAATCTGTGCCAGCGTATAAGTCCTTGGAGAAGGGAGCCAGACTGCTGAGAAGGACGGCTACCGGCGTACAGAGAGCAGCCGGCGCCTTAACCCAGAACCCTAAACCTAACCCTAACCCTGACCCGAGGTCACCGCGGGTTAACCCGACAGTGGCTGGACTACTTCAAGAGAGGGTAGCAATCACCGGCGATGGGCAAGGGGAATTGAGGCCACCGCGTGTCGACACGACAGTGGCTGGACTACTCCAAGAGAGGGTAGCAATCACCGGCGATGGGCTGGGGGGTTCGAGGCCACCGCGTGTCGACACGACAGTGGCTGGACTACTCCAAGAGAGGGTAGCAATCACCGGCGATGGGCCGGGAGATTCGAGGCCACCGCGTGTCGACACAACAGTGGCTGGACTACTCCAAGAGAGGGTAGCAATCACCGGCGATGGGCCAGGGGATTCGAGGCCACTGCGTGTCGACACAACAGTGGCTGGACTACTCCAAGAGAGGGTAGCAGTCACCGGCAATGGGCCGGGAGATTCGAGGCCACCGCGTGTCGACACGACAGTGGCTGGACTACTCCAAGAGAGGGTAGCAATCACCGGCAATGGGCCGGGGGATTCGAGGCCACCGCGTGTCGACACGACAGTGGCTGGACTACTCCAAGAGAGGGCAACAATCACCGGCGATGGGCCCGGGGATTCGAGGCCACCGCGTGTCGACACGACAGTGGCAGGACTACTCCAAGAGAGGGTAGCAATCACCGGCGATGGGCCGGGAGATTTGAGACCACCGCTACAGACAGTGGCTGGACTGACCAGAGATAGGGCAGCAAACACCGGCGATGCGCCGAGAGCACGGGAGCACACAGAGGAGTTCTTAAAGGAGTTGGCTTGGGAACGGGGGCCGACTCGCGCTGCGGAAAGCTTGCAGGAGAGGGCCTTGCGGAAATGGCGTCTCGGAACGCCATCGCGCTCACCATCACCGGGCGCGCCGCGGGACACAACCATGGCCGAGTCCACTCCATGGCGCACGATTTTCCCTTCCGCGGCGCCTCGCAGAGCAACAAAGCGCGTACACTGGGAAAGCGATGAGTGGCTGGCGCGCACACTGGGGCCGGCACTCACCCCAGAGGCACTTTGGGATGATAGCATGCCGCCCACCGCCCGCGGAAGCAACCCGGCGGCACTGCAAGCTGCGGTAGGACTCGTCGTCCTCGATGTGGAGCAAGTGGCGGCCGCCGCGCCACTGCTTCGCTCCCACAGCGCCGTACGCACAAGCGGAAGGGAAGCAGCCACCACCGCGACGAGGCTCGCGCCAACGATTGCGTGCGAGGAACTCACGGTACGCGAGCAAGGCGAGCGCTACATCGTACTACTGCCCGTCACGCAATCACCAACCGGCTTAGTCGTCATGGTACCTACGGACAACGACGTCGCATGCTTTGGGGTGGAGCTCAACCCACTCACGCCAGCAAAGGACCAGGCGGAGCGGGCGGCCCGCCACCTCACTGTGGGCATAGAGACGCAGTACATCTGCACCGCTCGCGACAATGGCGACATTATCGTCTGCGTGCCCTGGGACGAATGCCCGATGGCATATGCCAGCAAACCCGCAGGGATCGCCTCAGCGCGGACAGCAGGCCATCGCACAGTCTGGGCTTCTACTTCCGCACTCGCAAGATCGGCGGCATACGCCTTTGCCACTCTTGCCAGCCTGAGAATGCAGGCCATGCAGGGCTCAAGCCTTGGCGACGACTTGGTCGTCGGAATACACAACACGGCATGGCCGGTCGTGACGCAACGCGAGGCGGCTCGGTATGCGCGAGCCCGGAGCGTTTCTTTGGCTTCAGAGGAGTGGACAACCTTTCTCGCGAGCGAACGACTAGCAGGCAATGACATCGCGTCGGCACTCCATGCAGAGGACGAGCGGGACGGGGTGCTCAGACGTTTGGCGGACAACGTGCGCACAGCTGCGGACTTCGGAGGAGAGCTGCCGACGCCAGAACAAGGCCTGCCCCGCTTCCAGGACCATCGCCTGCGGGTATACCTGTATCCGGCGAGGCCGCCGCCGCTCATCACGGCTTGGCTTCTCCGCCTGCCAGCCCAGAGCGTGCCTCCAGGCTTTCAACCGCTGCCGTGGTCCGACATCCTGCGAAGGTGGGCGCGCCGGATGATTGTGGATCAGTTCAACGCGTCCATGACCTACGACGCGCACTGCTATCGCAACGGCGAGGCGCCGGAGCACCTGAGTCGGCCGCCTTGCCGTGCTCTAGGTAGAGGCGCAGCTCAGCAGATCCCGCACGCCGACGGCGTAGGCAGCTGGAACGCACTAGAAATCATCTGGGAGTGGAAGCCTGACGGTACCTACGACGCCTTGGACTTCACCGCGCCGACTCGCACCAAGTGGGCCCTCGAGGTCATCCGCGAGTACCTGGGCGAAGTTTCCGACCGCGAGATGCTCTCGTTCATCTTCGAGGGCGTGCGCTGGAAGGCCAACGCGGACCACCAGATTCGGCTCTCACACAACCTGGAGTCGTACGCGCCGCGCGCAGCAGCAGTCGCGCGCGGCTTCCTCAAGCTAAAGCAGCAGGGCTACTTTGAGCTAGAGCTCATCACGCCCGTGGACCAGCCGCTCACCGTCGATGGCACCGGCCCACTGCTCTTCATACCGCAGCTGTGCGTGCCCGCAGGCTCGGTCGACAAGGCCGACAAGCCCGGCGAGGTTAGGATCGTGGGCGACATGGGCGCTCCACATCAGCAGACGGTCTTCGTCATGAATGAGCCTGCGGACACGGGCAGAGGGCCACCGCGACTTGGCGAGCCCAGTGCGGTGATTGCCTTCAACGACCTGACGGGACACCGCGGCAAACCCTCGCAGGGGTACGAGGGTCCACGCCCATTCCCAGACCCCAAGATCAAGCCGCGCCCGCGCGACAAGTACACCGCATGCGCATCCTGCGCGGCTTAGCTCGCATCGACGGCGACTCCATCGTCGGCTTCGACGACGACATCCGCCACATGTTCTGGCAGTTTGCATGGCACCGGAGGATTTCTGGCTTTGCGTCTTCTACGTCGTTATCCCGATTAACGGGGTGCTAACACTCTGCGCCGTGCGCAACACGACCATGAACATGGGCGCGAGACCGGCGAGCAAAGTCGCCTGCCGCTTCGCAGAGGAATGGCTGGACGCGTGGCGGCGGCAGATGGACCGATACGTCGATACCGTGTGGATCCACACCAAGTCGGCTGCATACCGAGAGGCGCTCGAGCTGCAAAAGCGCGTCCTCGACGACCGCCAGCAAGGGCGCCCCTACTGGGCCGCGGTCTACACAGACAACTTTGACTTCACCTTCCAGGATGCAAGGCTGATGGCGAAGGGCATCGCCATCTGGAAGCGTGTGAAAGCGCGGGCCAACATCGCAATCGCGGAGTCAGCAGCTGCCGTCGGCACATGCATTGTCTGGATCGGCGGACGCTGCGTTCTCAACGCGGGCATCGGGTGCCTCGTTCCTTCCAAACTCCAACGGGCCTTGTTAGCGTGCTGTGCCGCACTCGAAGGCAACCTCACGCGAGACGAATATGAATCCAACAATTCCTACCTGGGCTTCGCCCAAGACATTTTGGGATTTCCTGTCGGGTCACTTCAGGGCATTACAGGGCCGCTGCGCGCACCCGGCTTTGGAGGCGACCGGGTGTTACTCACGCCGCAAGCCACCGAACGATACAAGGCAGTGGAGCAACTGCTACGTACACGACCCTTCGCGACTTTCTGGTCCGGCATCGACGATGCCGCCATCGAGTGGTCAGGCGCAGGCAGGGCCGCCAAGATGGTGGTAACGCTGTCTTCTTCCGATTGCTGCACCGACCCGACACCGACACTGGACAATCCATTGCCGCAGCCACACCTCTGCGGCATTGCCAACGGCGTGTTCTGGCGCTTCTGTCTCGAAGGCGAATGGCTACACTGCCACATCACCCTCACCGAGGCCCTCGGGCCGGCCGTCAACACGTTGGTGCTTGCGCCACTCCACCCCGACGCCATTATCGTGTTAGGTTGCGACGCCACGGCCGGAGTCGCCACCGCACTCTGGCGCGCCAGCGGGGCGGCTCCTTCACTGCAACTCATGCAACAGCGGCTGAGAACCGAGCCGAGCTACGCCGACAAGGCCAACCGGCTTCTCGTGCTGCACCACAAGGGCTGGGGCAACGGACTCGCCGACATGGGAAGTCGCGACGACATGCACGGCATGCGGCGCCTCGCTGCGAGCTTCGGCGTGGCGCTCTCTGAGATTCAACTCAACGCGGTGGCCCTGCTCTTCTTGGCGGACGTGCTCGAGGCCACAGCACCGTATCGCCTCGAGACACCACAGTTCGTCCCCTACCCGCCGGCGGCACCACAGACAACAGACGACGCCAACCCACCGACACGCGTGCCCTCGCCAAGATCATGTGACCCGGGAGAGCCGGGCGGCACGGCTTTTTGCTTCGCGATGCCGTCGCCAAAGAAGATGCGACGCGGGTTCCCCATCTCAACATCACCCATTCTGATGCGGGTACCGCGCCCGCAGTCGCACAGACACGGGGCAATGGCGCCAGGCCGGACGCACATCTCCGAGACTGAACCAGCGTGCGAGGCCCGTCGCGAAGCTGCGCAGCACGCCAAGGCGCAACGGGGTCCACACAAAAGAACCATCGAAGCGCTTTTACCGTCGCCACCGAGGCTACGAGTGCCGCTCGTCGGCTCCAAGCCAAGACCGCTTCGACGCCTCGCGGCAGATATCCACAATATCACTGCGCGCATGCCGACACCTTTGCACGCACCGCGGCGAACGCTCTCGACGCAAAGGACATCGGCGAGGGAAGCGCGTACCGCAGCGGCCCGCAACATTGCCGACACCCTCGCCGCGGACAGGTCCGAATACGCACTCTGCCCCTCCAACCCAGAGCGCTTGCGCTCGTTGGTGGTGGAGGCGAGCCGCACCCGAGATGAAGGCATTCCCAAGGGCTCACGCGACCAAGACGAGAACGGCTTCAAGTGGGTGCATCAGTTCTGCCGAAGTATGGGCGAAACTGTCCGTTGGATGCGGCCGCGGTCAGTCTCCACGCCAGAGGAGACTTGCACAGAAATCTGGTTCCACGTGCTCGCGGTGCTACACATCGCTCGCAACATCAAAGCTTCAAGCCAGCGCCAGAGACTCGGCTTCAGGCAAGGCAAGCCCAGCAGCACTCTATCGGCGCTCTTAGGCTAACACCGCGTGTTGCGCGATTGTCACCGTTATGGTCCGGATATGCGAGAAATCAGCCTGACGCTACGCGGCGCGAGCGCACAATACCTCAAAGACTGGGGCCAAAACGCGCTAATTACGCAGCAGTGCAAACCCTTCTCGCTGACGATGCTCCAGGCAATCGCCGAGACGTGCATACAACGCACAGCCGCGCTTACGCCCTCAGCACACGCCTGTTGGCTAGCGATCAACGCATTCGAAATTGCCACAGGCACCCGCAAGAACGAGGTCACAGAGGCCTGCGACGGAGATACATTCATCCGGCGTGACAACTTCCGCTGGGTGGACCAGAGCGCCGAGCATCTGCCATCCTGCGCCGCCACTACGGCGTCGCGAAGCAACGGCTGCCTGCTCGAAGGCCACTGCGCTCCGTCTAAATGCGACCGGACTAACAGTGAATGGGGGGCCACGAAGCAGTACTTCCGCTACGGCGACACGAATCCGCTCAACTTCGCCTGGCGCTGGCGGCAGTGGGAAGAGGCCTTCCCGTGTACGGGAGACCGCGCCGCATGGGCGGCCTTCTCGCCAAACGGCGATGAACGACCGTACAAATCCGCAGCTGCAGCACGGGACCTCCACACTTTGCTAATGTGCGCCATTGGCGAGACGCCGACGGGCGCACCTTCCACTCATGGCGGGCTACGCTTGCTTCAGCTCTCTTTGCTGCGCGCAAAAACGGGGACCAGTCAGTCATGGACGCGGTCATCCAGACGCTTGCTCGTTGGAAGACGGAGGAGGCCATGAAGCGCTACACGCACATGCGACCGGAGGACTACGCCGATTTTGTAGACATTGCATCCAGAACGGGCGCAGGAGCCGCGCTCCCAGTAGGACTCCCAGCCATTGATCCCGGAAACTTTGTTGCCGAGATCTCGGGCGCCATCGCTGAGATGGAGGCGCCACCACCGCGCGAGGGCGCGGCACCTCGACGGCGCCCCGCCACAGCCTCGTCCTCTTCAGCGGCCGATGCTCCAGCGTCCCCGCGGCGAGCGTCAGTCTAACACGACCTGGGCGAGGCAGGGTTCGCGCTTGACGCCGGCTCGGATTCGTGGGATCTCGTTGGGACGTCTTGCAGCGTGCCAAACGAGCTCTGGGGCGTTCACATCGGTGGATTCACCCCCTGCACGGTCGTGGGCTTCCTCGGCCCTTTTAAGTTCGCGGACGGCAGCAAGAAGCCCGCCTACGTCGTCTGCGATGACGCGGCCGGCTTCCGCTACCCCGTTTCCGCTGCCTACCTCGCTAAGACAATTTGCGACGCAGCCACCAAGAAACGCGTCAGCAAGCTCCCGGAGCCACGCGCAGTGGCGCGGCGCGTTCAACACGATTAGGATACTCATGCAGCGCGTCCATTCCCTTTCGGCGCAGATACCGGTGACTTTGCCAAACCCCTGCCGGTTGCGACCCGAGACACGCGTCGATTGGGCAGACGCCGACATATGTTTACTACACTTCGTCGGCTCGGACACCCCCTCGAGTGCACTTACGGCAGGCGATTGGGCCTTGGGCCTGCCTAGGGTTGCACGGGGGCGGCCGCCGCTCCAGAGTTGCCTGCGGCTGACCGCGCCCAACCCTCGGGTTGGGTGCGGCAGACGCTAAGAGGCACCGAGCAGCGGCGCGCCCCCACCATTTCAGGGGAGTCTCCGACCATGTTCATATATCTCTGTAACACACTCGCACTGGCGGGCCGAGCTAGTCGTAATCAGATTTGCCCCGGCAAGTAGGTTACGTATAGCGATGGACAAGACGATGAAACGCAAAACGGCTCTCTGCCAAAGGGCAGAAGAAAAACACAGACTTCTAAGATTATAATCTTCTTCAGCCGCTTATTTCACTAGCAATCTTTTTGTGTTCATCGAGCTGGCAGCTAGAGGCTGCTACATCTTCGACCCTCACCCTTCGCCGCTCCTGTGTTTGTCACTGGTGCACTGTGTGTCCTATGAGTGTTGTGAGGCAGGGCCTTGGGCCTGCCTAGGGTTGCACGGGGGCAGCCGCCGCTCCAGAGTTGCCTGCGGCTGACCGCGCCCAACCCTCGGGTTGGGTGCGGCAGACGCTAAGAGGCACCGAGCAGCGGCGCGCCCCCACCATTTCAGGGGAGTCTCCAACCATGTTTATATATCTCTGTAACACACTCGCATTGGCGGGCCGAGCTAGTCTTAAGAACCGTCTTTGGGAGATCCCTCTGGGTCAAAAACTACTTTGCAGCTAAAGTCTGGTACACCTTCCGTTTCCAGAAACCCTCCGCAAGCGAGCAATCTTAATCTTGTTGGCGGGTGGGGTTCCCCTGTGGGCGGTTTCCCCTCTTGTGGTGTTTCCCCCCGCGGTGTTTGGGGGCTGCCCCCCTCCGGTTCTTTTGTCGCGCGTAGCTGCTAGCTTTGATGTCTCTGTGTTCACTGTTCTCTGGCGTCCCGGCGCCTGGCCGACCTCCCGGCCAACGACATGGCAGCGGCTTGCCTGGTCCTGCTGCTGCAGAGCAGTGCAGCATGCAGAACGGCCAAGGCCTTCCCCCACGAGCTGGTAGCGAGTACGAGGGCGACCTGCACCCCTACGGCGCCGGCCGCTACGCGCCCACCGACCCGCGCGCCTTCGCCGCGCGGTTGGATCTCATCACTGCTAGCGAGTACGAGGACGCCCTGCGCGCCTGCGCCGACATGGACGACCTCGACGACCTGCGCGCCTGCATCGCCATGATGGACCTGGACGACCTGCGCGCCTGCATCGCCATGATGCATCTCTTCGTCTCGCGGATCTTGGCGGCGCCGATGATGCACGAGTACAACGCGTGCACCCTGAAGGCCGAGATGCGCGCCATGTGCCGAGCGTTCGACCTGAAGGCCGAGATGTGGCGGGCCGAGAACGACCTGAAGACTGAGATGCGGCGGGCCAAGTACGACCTGAAGGCCGAGATGCGGCGCGCCACGTTCGAGCTCCGCGCCTCGCGGCTGCCGGCGACGCCCGCACCACCACCAGCGACACTAACGGCGACGCCATCGCCGCAACAGCAGTTCCTCGAGGAGCAGGAGTCCGAGGACCACATCGCGTTCGGCGCTGCCTCCCGCATCCAGGACGACGAGGACGAGGCGCGCGAGAACGAGCTGCTGTGCGTCCAGGCCGGGCACTCCCTCGTGGCGCAAGAGCGGCCGTGCGCGCAGGAGAAGGACAACGCGCAGTACCTCGAGCAGGAGAACGATGGGCTGCGCATCCAGGTGGGGGTGTTTTGCGTGCGCGAGATGGACACGACCGCCGCCGCGAAGATCTTCGCCGTGGTGCACCAGGACCACTACATCTCGAAGTCGATCGCGGCCGACGCGCCGACGGGCAGCACGCTCAACAAGCCGGAGTCGCGCGCGTTCACGACCGACCCGCGCCCGCACGCCTCCCGCGCCAAGGTCAAGGTTGGCCCCCTTGCACGCATCCGGATTGACGACGAAGTCTACATAAGAATATTGCTCGCGGCGGCCTTCGGCCATTCTTTTTTATATGCAGGGCAGACTAAAGGGGTAACCCTCTGATCGCCTCTTGCTGGCATAGAGTATTTCGGCTACTCTGTGGCTACACGAGCCAGCAGTGGGGGGTGCCCCTAGTTTCACGCGGAAGTCCGAGGATCTTCTTTGCTGGCATAGAGTTTTTCGGCTACCCTGTGGCTACATGAACATGAGCCAGTAGTGGGGGGTGCCCTTTGTTTCACGCAGAAGTCCGAGGATCTTCTCCCACCTCTGTCAATCTTGCACCGCGGCCCTCTTCTTGTAGAGGACTCGCGGTGGGGGGGTGTTGGCGGGTGGGGTTCCCCTGTGAGCGGTTTCCCCCCTTGTGGTGTTTCCCCAGGCAGTGTTTGGGGGCTGCCCCCCTCCGGTTCCTTTGTCGCGCGTAGCTGCTAGCTTTGCTGTCTCTGTGTTCACTGTTCTCCGGCGTCCCGGCGCCTGGCCGACCTCCCGGCCAACGACAAATCTCGACTCCTCACTTTCCTACAGAGACAAACTAACCGCCTTACTTTTGGGTCTTTCCATTTTGTCAAATCATCCACAGCCAAACACGGTTTCGAGGACGGGGGCCTCTGCCTTCTGGACCCTGAAATGCACCTCAAGGCTGAAAGCGCCATGTTGAACATCATGTTGGTTAAACAGCTCCTATGCGAGCCCTCTGGAGCAACTTCTGGCGTTACACGCTAAACTGCGCGTACCCTGATCTCAACATGGGCCTCCGCCTGATCACCTCCTCATGCACATTTCAGCTCCTTCACCGACACGAGCCCGCCTCCGTGCTTCAAAGACACGCTTTCGACGCATGGACCGAGATCGACATACAGTTCACCCCCCCACCCGCCCTACAAACACCTATCCCAGGACAAAATGGGGCCAAACGCCGACCGCCTCCCGGTAACGACCAAGGTCGCGCCTCGATCCATAACCAAGTGAAAATGAAGCCACCCCCAGATGGGACTTTGGTCATATACCCCGACGGGTCCTACCACCGAGCAGACAAACGACGGACCGGACGTGGTTTCGTTATCGTATCAGGAGGTGTTGGGGCAGATGATTGCCATGCCTTGGAGGTAGCCCGAGGTTGGAAGTCACTCCCTCAGGGATCCAACAACACTGCCGAACTATGTGCGGGTATAGAAGCCCTCAAATGGATTTTAAAGTTTGACCGCCTCGCCAAACGCCCTATCCTCATCCGATTTGACTCCTCCTACGCTGAAGAGACTGCTCTGGGGCAAATCACACCCAAAAAAAACCTTAGGCTGGCCCAACACCTCCGCCAACTCTGGATGAAAGTGCATAAGGAACGTGCCGGCCAAGTATGGGCTCGCCACGTCGCTGGCCACTCTGGCCATAAATGGAATGACCTAGCTGACGAGCTCGCCAACAAGGGGGCCACGGGGTCGTCTGGTACCATATCGGCATCAGCATCGCTCCCACTAGCACCTGCCGCCCCCGTAATTGCTATTCCCTCAGATCAGACCTTGGCACCTCGTGCCGCCCTCCACCCTACAACCAACTCGAATATAACCGTACCGACCCTCTCGGAAAGTGAGGAGTCCGTGATCGAGACGGGTGCGCCCTCCTCTATCCCTGAACAGGCTCATGTATACTCTTACGCCCAGGCATGCACCTACCCTCTTTTTTTTGGCCTCGATAGCCCCGCTCGCCTAGGACGCACAGCATCTGTAACCCTCAAGCTCGCCGAAGAAAAATGTGCCATCCAGTGGGCGTCAAAAAACCTCAGAACGACAGCGGATCTCCTCCTCCCTTCTGGGACAGCCCTCTGCCTCACCATCTCTGGTCTCCCCGCTGGTACTGGCATCCGACAAACAGCCCTAAACTCTCAGATTGCAGGCCTCCCCCGGGTGATTCTTCCGCCATGCGCTCAGCTTTTGTGGCGCAAGTTGTATGTTATGAAGAGTTTACAAAAAGAAAAAAGAAAAAAAGAAACCAGTTATCAGTTATCAGTTATCAGTGAACAGAAAGCAGGAGTGGTAACCCACGCGAGCGGCCCACACAGAAATTTATTTATGGTTGGATATTTTGGAAAATATTCTCGGGTTAACCTCGGGTGAACCGAATTAGGCCCTGTTCACAGCTGAGAAGAAAAGAGCAGGTGAAAAGAAGATCTCAGAAAACGGGGCAGTGGGCTTCAAGATATCTGACTTCGGAACTTTTGTTTTTGTGTGGAAGGAAGATATCAGAAAACAGATAACACGGCAAGCAGATCTCTGAGTCTGCATCTGCACTTGGGGATGACGAGATCTCTGAAAACAGAAATGCTACAAAGCAGATCTCTGAGACTGCATTGGGGGAAAAGAAGAAAACAGTTAACAGAAGCAAGGCAAGAGATCTTGCTGCAGGTCTGGAGATCTCGTCAAAGGCGGCAGATATCTGGGTTCAAACGGACGAGATCTCCTGCATGATGACTGAGATCACCACGTATGCACATAACTGAGATTAATTAATATACACATAATCATACACGAAACAACGCGTAGCCTAGTAGAAAACGGCAGACACGGACACAGAGGCTTGCAGACACACAGACACCTGCAAATTACTGCAAATCAGCGCGAGGGAGAGCGGGGGGCAGCGGGCCGGGCGAGGTCGTAGCGACCAGCTTAACTCGTGGGAGGAAAGCACAAGAGAGAGACGGTGCGGTCACACATCAGGGAAGCAGAGCGCAAAAAATTATAGCATTCGCAGACATGACCACCAAAAGGCAGCAGGCCCTTGGACGCGAATGGAATACTGGACAAGAATGACTATGCTATGGAAAGAGAAGTGGGTAATTGATGGGAGAAAGAGCGTAATGTAGAGAGCACACAACGAGTCGGGGCCTGCCACGGCGCTCAATCAGATGTCCCCATCGCCATCCGATCGCTCGGCAAATGGGGTTGACGCCCCTTGTCAAAGCTCGAGCTCGCCGCCCAACGCATCCAGGACCTCGAGACAGGCCGGCGAGCGCCTGCTCCGCCCCATCGGCGGCGAGGGCGGCGGCGACTCACCGCTCGGCGCAGCGGACGCTGCCGTCGCCACCGCATCGGAAATTCGCATCGGGATCGACAAACTGGTGCGCGCGGGCGGCATAGGCGCAGAGCGGTGCTGCGTCGGCGGCATCGGCGCGCTTCTCCACTGGGCCGGTGGCAGCTGCTGCCGAGAAAGCGGGCTGTAGGGCGCCGACGACGCAGCGGCGCCTGGCCCCGGCGCGTTGGGTGCCGTCGAACCGGCACCGACCCCATGCCGGTCCGCAGCCGCACGGCCGGCGCCGCTCACGGGCGCCATCGGGGCCTGCGGCGGCCCGTCCATGCGCGGCGCACGCCGGGGCGCGGAGCCCATGGCCGCGCGTGCGCGCGCCGCCGCCGCCATGGAGTTCATGAGCACCGGGTCGACTAACGGCCTGTCTTCAAGGCCGAGCTGTGCCTCCTGCGGGAAGGGCGACAGCGCCAAGGTGGTCGGCGACATGGAGGCGAGTAAGATGGGCGTCTCACCCGTCGGCGACAGCGACAGGGGGGGCTTCGCGGGGGCCGACGGGGAGGGGGCTGGGTTGGTTCGGGCGCGGCGGATGGCTGGCCGGCTGCGTGCAACTCTCGGCTCCTCGCCCGCCGCCGGCTGCCACCGCTTGGCGCGTTGCAGCGCGAGCCTGGACGCGTCGGACAGCCGCGACTCCTCGTCCGCCGAGCCAGAAGCCCCGGCGGTAGAGCGGGGCGCAACCGCTTGCTTGAGCGCAGGCGCCGGGGCGAGGTAGCTGGGCTGGACCGGCTTGGACCTGCGCCTACGACGGTAAAAAAATATGCAGACGCAGCAGAGGAGGAGCGCGACGGCCGCGCCTCCGATGCCGAGGAGCCAGGCGGTGGTGGAGCCGCCAGCCCCCGCCGAGAGCGCCTGGCTCTCGCCACTCTCGATCAGCGCGACGGGCGGCGGCGACGGCGACGCGTCGAGCGGGGGGCGCGCCCCGCAGTCGGAGCAGTCGGTGCTGTAGGAGCAGGTCGTGTCGGAGGAGCCAGTGCCGCCGTCGTTGCACACGCCGTCATCGGCGAAGAAGCAGGTGTTGGTGCACATGTAGTCTGGCGGTGCCCCGGGCGGCGGCGCGGGCGGCGGACTCGGCGGGAACTGCGAGATGGCCGTGACGGTGAGGGTACTCGAGTCGACGCCGAAGATGACCGCGCTCGCCTCGATGAGCTGCGTCTCGTCCTGGTCTTCGACGGTGTTGAGCACCACCGCGATCCTGACCGACCTGATCGCGGGCTGCACCAACGAGCCAATTGCGGACGCGTCCACACCAAGCCTTGCCGCGAGGCTGGCGGCGCTGACCGTCGGCACGGACTTGACACGCTCACTGGCAGCGAGCGTGCGCGTGATGGTGATCGCGGCCGTCTGCGCGAGGGCTCGGCGGCGCTGCGCGGTAAACGCGGCGACGCAGCTCGTGCTCGTGGTGTCGGCGCAGGCCTCCGTCTCCACAGCAGCCAACACCGAGTCGACGTCCACGGTTAATTCGTCGTACTCAACCGAGAGCTCCGACTCCTGCTCGATGACGGTGTCGAAGACGGCGTCGGCCCCGACGGCAGAGCCGATCTCGGCCGACAGATCGGCGGCGGAGGTTGACTCGCTCAGCGTGCTGTCGCTGGCCATGTTGATTACGATAGCCAGCTTCTGCTTACTGGGCGGGAGCGGCGGGGGAGGTGG
>Ga0209491_10004617_pt1 | contig 21043 bp, 26 predicted proteins | sample BON02_FD_187213 | JGI IMG/M metagenome (GOLD analysis project Ga0209491, IMG submission 187213) | Freshwater microbial communities from Lake Bonney liftoff mats and glacier meltwater in Antarctica - BON-02 (SPAdes) (version 2) | ecosystem: Environmental > Aquatic > Freshwater > Ice > Glacier... | reverse complement strand
AGCGGGGGCAGGAGCAGCAGGAGTAGCAGCAGGGGGGGTGGGGATGGCGGCGGCGGCGGGGACGGCTATGTCTGTGTGCTAATTTGGGGGAGAGTTGGAGAGTTGTTCATCTTTTGTGTAATTGGAAATGAGAACGATTTGTATGTGTGTATGTTTCCGAAGGCGTTTTGCAGCCACTTTATTTTTTCCATGTAATGCATTCAAAAATGAGGAGACCAAATATTAAGAGAAATCAATCAATTCGGGAGAAACAGCGGTTGGCAAATACACAAAGAGCAGGTACTCAAACATACATTCGTTTCTTTGCTTTTGTGTCGTGGCTTGATGAATCACACACATTTAGATTAGCAAACTCCCTACGTCCACATCCGCATAGTCCCCCCCCTTCTTCTTCCTCGCCCTCCCTCTTCCTCCTCCCCTCCCTCCCCCACCACCACCCTCCGCACTTTCCCCTCCTCTCCCTCGTTCCTGCAACCGAACCAACCGCTGCTGATACCCTTCCCAGGGCCTCCCCAAATCCTGACATAACACTACCAGAGCCTTTAAGCAATCACTATCCTCCGGGTGAGACGCATGCACGCTCTGATATATTTGCAACGCACGAGAGAAATCACCGAGGCGACGATGACAGCTGGCTTGCATTAAGAGCCATTGACTAGAATGAGGCTCGAGGGCCGCAGCGCGTTGAAAGTAGGGGAGGGCGGATGTGTACTAGGGAAGGAGGGAGGGAGGGAGGGAGGGAGGGAGGGAGGGAAGGTGAGGATCGAGTACCATAGGAGGGTTGGCTGATTAGCAGATTAAAAAGAAGCAAAACGGAAGGCGTACCTGCTCCTGACGTGCATGCCACAAGCCCAACCAGGAGATAACCTCCAGATTATAAGGATTCACACGATCGCTCTCCTGAAAATGATGCAATGCCTGCCCCTCCTCCCCTTCCTCGTGATACAGCCTCCCTAACCTTGCAAGCACCCCATCATCCACCGTCACAGCAGCAGCAGCACTCGCAGCAGTAGCAGCAACAGTCGCAGCAGCAGCAGCAGCAGCAGCAGCAGCAGCAGTTCCCGCGCTAGCTGCAGGGGGAGAAGCCAAAGACGAGGACGTACTTGACGAGGACATCCCTCCCTCCCCCCCTCCTCCTCTTCCTCCTCCTCCCTTACTGCTGCTGCTGCTGCTGCTGTTACTCCTACAATTCAACCCCAACTGCAAGACCTGAAACCATTTAATGGCTTGGGGGAGCTGTCCTTGTGCCTCTGCGACATGTCCCAGCTGGTAAAGCACTTCAGGGCAGCGAGGAATGAGGGTGTGGAGTTTCTCGTAGGCTTGCTGAGCGTCAGAAAGAAGGCCCAAGCGAATATTAGCGAGGCCGAGGTTGAAGATTGCTGCGAGGGGAGGGAGGGAGGGAGGGAGGGAGGGAGGGGTGGGGGTGAAATTACCACATATGAATCCGCTAAGAGGAGGAAGGAAAGAAGGGAGGGAGGGAGGGAGGGAACGACAAACACATACCCTCCAAACAATCCGCCTCTACGCCCAAAGCCTCGAGGTAGAGCTCCTTGGCCTTGGCGGGGTCCCCTCGTTGAAATACGCAATTCGCCTTGTTCACGAGTGCGGAGGCGTTATACCTAGGGAGGGAGGGAGGGAGGGAGGGAGGAAGGGGGAGGTGAGTTTTTTGCCCTACAATCGTCATAAGGGATGCAATGGCGAACCGAACTTCCAAGATCTTCCTCCCCTCCCTCCTTTCCCTCCCTCCCTCCCTCCCTCCCTCCCTACCTATTCTGCCTAATCGCCATCTCCGCATACCCCTCCGCCAACTCCAGCTCCCCCTCTAAAAAATAAATAAACGACAAATTACTGGCCGCCAGGGCCTTGACCCTCTCATCCTTCTTCTCAAACGCTTTCAAGACCTCCACGGCAGCATCGAACTGCTTCTCCCTCAGAAAAGCCAAGGCCCTTTCCAGCTCGACCTGGCCCGAGACCTCATCATGATTCCCCCTCCGCAACGCCTCCACCACCCACATAAACCCACTATTCCACCCTCCCTCCCTCCCTCCCTCCACCTCCCTCCCTCCCTCCACCACCGGCGCAATCAAATTCCCCGCCTGCAACAAAAAATGCGTCGCCTCCTTCCGTCGTCTCCTCATTTCCTCCCTCAAAAAATCCGGCCGCTCCTCCTCCCTCCCTCCCTCCTCCCTCCCTGCTCTCCGTTCCTCCCTCCCCCCCGCCGCCGCTATCCTCGCCTCCGCCTCTTCATCCAACCCTCCCTCCCCTCCCTCCCTCCCTCCCTCCCCCCCTTCCTCCCCCTCCTCTTCTTCCTCCTCCCCTGGCGGCGCCGCTACTGTTGAAACCATCTTGACGAAGGCCCTCTTCATTTTCCCTGTCTGACCCAAGGCAAGATAGCACAACAACAAATGATAGGCCGTTCGAAAGTAATCCCCAAACACCACCACATGCGGCGAGGTCAATCCAAACGACGAACTACTCAAAAAAGCCGACGCCGTCGACTGCGCCAGCACATTACCACCACCACTCCCATTCCTGCTTCCTCCTCCCCCTCCTCCCTCCCCGCCTCCCTCCCCTCCTCCTGCTCCCCCTCCTCCTCCTCCTCCATCCGGGTGGGTGGTCGGGTTGAGCACCACCATTTCATATGCCTGCACCGCTTCGGGCCACCGGCCAAGTCTCACAAATGCATGGCCTAAGTTACGATAGATCTTCAAGCGGGTTGCTTTGTGTGTGCCACTCGGAATTTGGTCCAACGCCATTCGATACATTTTGACGGCTTGGGTGTAGCGGGCTTGCCGGTAGTGGACGTTGCCCATGTTGAGACGGACCCAGCCAGCGATGGGAGGCAGGGCGGCGCGTTGTTTGATTAGGCCTTGGTACACCTGAGGGAGGGAGGAGGGAGGGAGGGTTGGTTGAGTGCAAGGTGTGTGCTACTGGGGAATAGGCATCTTATTTTTAGTGAGCTGCACGAGGGAAAGAGGAGCGGAAGTAGTTGCTTCAGATGAGTGTCAGGTCAGGAGGAATGGAGAGAGGGAGGGATGAAGAGGTGAGATATGTACCTGCAAAGCCTCGTCGCCCATGCCACTCCGTTCATACATGCTCCCCAAATGCAACGCCACCGCATATGTCAACTCGCCATTCACTGTATCCGCGAGATTGTTAAGCTCCCGGGCACGGACTAGGGCGCGCTCCTTCCGTTGAGCTTCCTTGGCCTTGTCAAGTGCGAGGGCGGCCTGTCCTTTTTTGGCAGCCAAGGCCGAGGCCTCTAGCAAAGCGTGCACTTGTCGTTCCAAACCCCGTGCCAACGCCTCAGGGATGTCGTCCTGTTTGGCCACCAATACGGCCGTAGACGGCTTGCTGCCGCCGCGGCTGCCGGGGGTGGGGTTGGGTAGAAGGGCGGGGTGCAGGGCCGACGAGGCAGCGGAAGCGTGATTCTCTCCCCCGCCGCCCCCAGTAGACGAAGAGACCGCGCGCCGACTCCCGTAGCCTGCCCCTGACACGGCTGTCATGGGGCGCGTGGCGATACCCGTGCTGCTGCTGCTGCTGCTGCTGGTGGTGGTGAAGGTGGGGCATGTGCCATGGTGGCTTCTTGTGGGAGGAGGGGGAGGCGGATGACGGAGGGGCTGGGGCAGCGGCGGCGGCTGTGGTTGTCGCCGTGCGGCCGAGGAAAAGTCGTAGTCCGCCTCCGGCATGCTGTAAATGTTGTAAAGGTCGTGTTAGTTTGGTTTGTGGGTGAATGGGCAGTGTGTAGGTGCAAGGCTAGGAAGGCAGGCCGTGGAATGAAAGTCAAGAAGGGCGTTGCCGACGTTGCTGCCCTTCTCTGAATTTGCCTCAATTCAGTCAACGACGGGCGATTTCACGATGGGCCGCCTTTGTGTTGTCTTGTCACCCCAAACGTGGGTTGAAAAGCCAGCACAGTGCGTTGGCGCAGCCTCTTCCCCCCATCCGCTCTGTACACTGGCTATTGGCATGGCTGCGGCGACATATACGGACGTGGTAAAAATAACAAGCGCTACAAAGCTCAGGAAGAGACCGTGCTGACCTGTGAGACTCAATATGTGCAGGGCTACAAGCATACTCTGCTGTTTGACAATCGGAAAACGGCCGAGAGCTCTCCCGTGCAGTACTGCCCGCTATTGCTCACGCCGACTTGTCCCTTACTGACGGCCATTTCTGGCGACGTCGGTGGGCTCACGGCAGCGGCAGGAGCTCAACATGGGTCCGTTGTGACTCATCAAGAGCTAAACTTGAGCGCGAGCGAGGCCGTCACGCTAGGCCTGCTTCACAGCCGCACTTTGGTGCGAGCGGCGTTAGAGACCCCAGGCTTGCACCTTCCCTTGGCTCATGAGGAGATCATGCGGCGACTTGAAGAGCCCCATGTGCATCTGCAGTTAGGATCAGGAAGCACGGGCATAAAAGGAGCATCGCTGGGCGCGGTCACTTTTCTAGAGGGCGCGCACCACCTCGGCGGGCCGGCGTTCCCCTTGATAGCAGTCACGGGCACCGTGGATTTGATACGTCGTGTGGGACGTGTCGGCAAGATCGTGCCTAAGCTGCAGTCACTGGAACCGATGGGCCAACAAGAGAACCTCATCCGCTCTGTGCTTTACCCCGCCGCCAATGCGGAGGAGGTGGTCGCCTACTTTGATGAGAACGGTCTCTTTGTGGACGAGCGATTTCACGCCGTCAGTTCCTTGGAGGATGTCGTCAGACTTGCGGCGACCATCCGGTGGGGCATCGACAAAGAGAGTCCGACGATGGCCGCGCATAGCCCACGTTTTGTAGACAAGTGGATGGAAAATTGGCATGACTGCTATTTCACAGGGAAAACTCGGGGCATCAGCGGCAAGTACCACGACAAGGCCGTCTCCGTCCAGTCCGCCTTCGTTCCCGGCACGGGCCGTAGGGAGATTACGGGTTTGGTGGGGGAGCCATTAAAGCAAAAACTTTTCTTGCTGGTCGACGTTTTTGGGAAGAGGTACCTGTCAGATTTATTGCCGGGAGTGTTGCGCGTGCGTTATGACCACGTTCGTTGTCACTTCGTCGATTCCCGCGATCGTGTGCTGGACCTGTACATCCACATAGGTGACTTTGACGAGACGAAGGGCTGCAGGTCGTTTTGCCTGCCCGTGTTGATGTCGCTAATCAAGGCAGCGCTAGGTGATGCGGGATGCGGCAAGAAGGGAAAGGCGTTGGTATGCATGGCCGATGTTGACGTCCTGCACCGCTCCGTCTTGGGCGTGGAGTGGGAGATTCCCGAGGGCTACCTTGAGCCTACCAATCGAGTGCTGGACGTCATCCTTGCGCTGGACAACGAGGTCGCTGATTTGCCCGAGGGCCTGGCGGGCGAGAGCGTGAAAGGCGTGGTCGTCTTGTTGGACCGTTCGGGGGCGCGCGTGGCGAGCGGCTTGGGCAGCCGAGAGATCGCGCGGCACATTGAAGTCCATGGCGTTGTTGACCTTGTGAGAGACGTGGTGAGGGATATGGGGTACGATCCGACACTGGTGTTAAAGGAGCAGGCCGGAAGTCAGCAGCAGGTGAAAACGGTCGTTGCTGCTGCTGCCGCCCGCTTAGGCAATACCGTCCGCCTCCTGTATGTGTCGCCAGCGGAAGCCGAAGCACGCATGCCCGCGAGGACGTTTGAGGACTTGATGGGAATCAAGGTCGCGTTGGACAAGAAGGACGAGGAGTGTGGCCCCAGCAGTTCCACGCGGGGGGCGAAGGGGGAGGAACCTAGGTGGCGACAGTTTGACATCCACAGCGATTGTGCTGATGTGTCAGTCTTTCGGCCGGAAGTTATCACGCAGTCCATTTTGGACTTTTTGGGCCGCGATGGCAGGGATAATTACGGCCTCGGGTTTGGTAATGGGGCGACGGCGGATAGAGACGCCCGGCCCGCTCCGCCCGCCATAGAGGAGGCAGTGCGGTCGGCGTGCGCGCCCTTCCGGGAAGAGGACCTGAAGGGGCTGGTCCCCTTCTCCTACACGCTCGCTAGGTCTTCGGATGACCTCCACTCAGCGCACGAAGCACACAAGGATCCGCCCGCATACCACGGAGTTATGGGGATGGGCATGTACGGCGTGGTGGACATGTGTCTGCACCACCCTTCCCAAGGATTCGCGGAAAACATGCAGCGTCTCGAGCCCTATTCGGATTACCTCATGAAGGGCCAGGCCGCGGTCTTTGCCAGGCACTCGGTCACCGCACCCTTGACCGCGGAAGGGCGATGCGTCTTCATCGTCCGCTTTATCACGAAGCTATTGCTCGAGCGCATGATGGCGGCAGCGGCGGAGGCGGAGGAGGAGGAGGAGGAGGAGGAGGAGGACTAGGAGAACCTAGGATGAGGGGGAGGAGGAGAAGGACTGGGCGGAGATGTGAAAGTAAGGTTGCGAGGAATTGTTGCAGGGGCGAAAGGGCTTTGTCGATTGGGGAGGGAATTACGGATGCGAAAAGGTAGTGGTTGGGAAGGGTCTAGAGGAAATGTAGGATGAGAGGAGTATGATTATTATAGGTATTAATATGTTTATTATAATCCCGATTATATTCTGCCACGGAACACTTGCCAGAAAGACTAGCACACCAGAGGTGGTTTTTTGACGACAGAATAAAGACAACAACCAGAAGAAGGAAGTTTCGTTCAAAGGAGGGAAGAAGCAAAACACGGAATTTCTTGTATTTGTAAAAAATGTAAACGACTCCGAAAGAAAAGGAAAAATGTCTATAGACTGCAGAGCACATAGTCCCAAACTTACTTTCCTTTCTAGGTTCTTTCTTTTTTCCCCTTCTAAACATCAAAACTTGAATTTGCCTCCCTACAAATCATCACCAAACCTTTCCTCCTCTTCCTATACCCTCTTCTTTGCACCACTCTCGCAACCTCCACCGCCGGCCCCGCCCTTGCCCGATTGAAAGGTAAACGCAAAATCCTTGCTCACCCCCCCAATCCCGGCGCTGGCTCCCTCTCCCACCAGCACTTGGGCCTCGTGATCATCAGGGGGCGCGTCAGGGTCGTCGAGCTCCAAGTCGTCCAGCAACTCATCCAGCTGCACAGCCTCCTCGTCGTCCTCCTCCTCGTCCTCGCTCTCCTCCCCTCCCTCGCCCATACCCATGTCCTCCTCCCCACCAGCTTTCGTCGGCGGCGTCTCGGGTGCCAGCCCCTTCTTGCCCTTGCGCGTCTTCGCCTTCTTTCCTCCCACCACCATCTCCTCCCCATCCATCTCATGTGCTGCCGTGGCCGCGGCCGCCACCAACCGCTCGTCCTTGTACAAATTCACATTCCTTCGCATCTCTTTATCACCCTCCAGCTGCTGCCGGTACTCCTCCAAGTCCCTCTCCTCCTTCTCGGCATCCCTCGCCTCCACCACCTCCATCTCGTCCGCCTCGAACTTCTTCAGCTTCCACGCCGGCTTCTTCAACCGCCCTTCGCTCGAATACACCTTGCGGACAAGCACCGCATCCGGCAGCCCTGCACGGGTCTTCGCCTCAAGCTCATCTGCGTCCTTGCTATTCATCGAAGCAGTCGCAAGCAAATAACCCAACACCGTATCCCCCGCCCTTAAAATATGCCCCAAATGAGTCACCACTCGATACCTCGTGTCATTCACCCCCAAATCAGCCATCAACGCCACCTCCACATCAGCTAACCGATGACGATTCGCCCGACGAACAGGCGCCGAAGTCTTAGTCGGCACCATGATCGGCTCAATCCCCAACACCATAAAGTGAACCAAGCGCCCCGCCGAGAGCAACGCCTGGAATTCGAAGCCAGCCTTGTGAAACTTGTCCACGGACAAATCGGCCGTTTGCCCCGTGTTGGGGTCGACGAGGTGGAGGTGGTTGAGGACACGCTGCACGAGAGAGAGGCGGGCGAGGTCACCCAGATTCTGGGCCAGCTTCGCGGGGAGCACCACCAAGTCGTCCTTGCACACGGGCACAATCTCAATGATGCTCGTGTATTTGTAGTTGAAGATGTTGGAATGGTCGTCCTGCGACACCAGCTTCTTGCTCTGCTTCACCTTGACGGGGCACACAGTCTCCAAAAACTCAGTAAACCGCGCCGCCTGATTCCGCTTGGCAAAATAAAAATCCATCCCGTCCTTGAAGCCCTGGATCTGCAAGGCCTGCGTGTGGGCGTTGTGCTTCAGAATCAGCTGCTCCAGGTGCAAAAACGTCCGCTTGTGGTCCACGCGTTGCCGGACTTGGACGATGGCCTCCCAAGCCCCAATGGTGTAAGACGCGCAGCAGTCAGGGCACTGCTGATTGCGCACGACAAACTCCACCACCACCGCCTCTTGCAAGACGGCACCGTTCATCACTTCCTTTTGCACCGTCAGCTTGAGCTTGAGCCGCTTCGAGTGGGGCTCGGTCCAAATCCACCCCGCGTCGATCAGGCGCAGGCGATTCAGCCCCGCCACCTTGCGCAAGCACACGGCCATCAGCTCCCGGGACTCGGCCTCGTAGTGCGACCAGCCCGTGCCGCCCGAGCCACCCATGTACTTGAGGCAGCCGCGGCATTGGTGCATGGTCACGCGCGTGGACAGGCCCGTGGCAATGTTGACTTGGGTCCGGAGGCACTGCAGGCACATGTTGGTGGGGTTGGGCTGGATGTTGATGGCGCACATGCAGCAAATGGCAGCCACTGGCGTCTGGGTCGCCGCCACGGGCTGCATCACGTCCGCCATGGCGTTGTTTTGTTGCTGTGAAGGGTGTGTGTGTGTGTGCGTAGTGTGGAGTGAGAACCAGTGGTGTAAAGGCAATGGATATCGGGCGAGCGTTGCTGGCGGGTGGTGGAGACGGGCCATGTCCTTGTCAACGCATTTCCTCCACCAAAACTCACGCCCGCCACCCCACGCAAACCCACACAGGACGACAAGGACATTGTCGACGAAGAGCGCCGTGCCGGGGCCCAGCAGTGGATGGTCTTTATTGGCCGCGTTTTGCTGCTCGTCCTCGCCTTCTTCATAAACCTCCTACCCCTCGCCCTCGCGACTGCCTCGACCTCGACACAGCACAAGCACAAACCAAGAAGCGCCTTTCTCGTCCATACTCCACACTTCACCAAAATGAGCAGCAGCAGCAGCTCCTCCACGTCCACCACCAGCCTATCCGCCAAGTCAAATAACGCAGCGGCTGCGCCCCCACCACCAGCACCCCCCTCCTGCCAGGCTTCCTACCCCCTGGGGCCCGAGGGCACGCTGCCTATGCCCGCCGTCGGCCTGGGCACCTTTCAAGTCAAGGAGGAGACAGGCTACGAAGCCGTGAAGGCTGCCATCAAGGTAAAGAACGAGAAGGTGGGGGTTTGCTTACGAGCTTTTGTTCGCATCAATCGGCTACCTGCGCTCCCAGTCAGTTGGGCAGGCGCAAGAAGCCTGGCATTAAATGCTAGTCAAAGCATTGTGCAAGACGGTCACTAGTACCTGCACCAATTTGCACCCATAAATGACTTGCTATCGTCCCCGCCCTCACCTTCAGCCCCTTCCCCCTCCACCCTCCACCCATCCCCCAACCCAACCCACCCCACATCAGCTCGGGTACACCCACATTGACACCGCCTCGGTCTACCGCAACGAAGCCGCCATCGGGCGGGCCATCCGCGAGTCCGGCGTTCCACGCAATCAACTCTTCCTAACCACCAAGCTAGCCCCTAAGGACCAAGGGACAGGCAAGGCTTATGCTGCCCTCTGCCAATCTCTGCAAGATTTGGGGTTAGAGTACGTGGACCTCTTCCTCATCCACTGGCCAGCCGCCGCTGGGCTCAAGCACGACGACCCCCTAAACAAAGTACGGCGTCACGAGAGCTATGTTGAATTGCAGCAAGGCGTGGCAGAGGGGAAGATCAAGTGCTTGGGGGTGTCTAATTTCGAGATTCCCCACCTGGAGGCCCTCCTCGCCGATCCCGCCATAAGCGTCCCTCCCTGCGTCAATCAAGTCGAATGCCACCCCTTCTACCCACAACGGCAACTCCGGGCCTACTGCCAGCAACACAACATCCTCCTGCAAGCTTATAGTTCCTTAGGGCAAGGCAAGACAGACCTGCTGGCGCATCCGGTCGTCAAATCCATTGCCACCAAGCGTAAAATGACCCCCGCCCAAGTCTTGTTACGATGGGCGCTCCAACAAGGCATTCCCGTCCTACCCAAGACCATCAGCCCCGCTCGCATGGAAGAGAATATGACGGCATTGCATTTGAAAGTGGAGGCGGACGACATGCAGGCCTTGGATGCCTTGGACGACAAATGCCACGTCAAGTTTGCCTGGGACCCGTACCAGGTTGTTTAGAAGAGCGTGGGAGAGGGAGAGTGGGAGGAGGGCGGGGGAATGAAAAAGTACCAAAATTGTGCCTTTGTAAATCCTTGACTTGGTTTTCTTTTCCTTAAAAGGTTTGCCATTGTTACGTATTGCTGCTTGGGCTGGGGGGGGGAAAAAGCAAGGGTGGATAAAGCGAAAGCCATGTGAGACAGAATTACGCGCCAAGCGGAATTACGAAATCATCATCGGAGACTTTGACCTCCTTAGGCACCATTTGCGAGCCCGACCGACCATACACACCACACCACGCTCATGCAACCATCCCAAACGACACATCAGCGGACAGGCAACGAGCTCATGGAGTTCTTTGTGCCCGCTGGCAATGGCGCCGCCGACAACAGCAACAGCAGCCACGACTTTCCCGACCATCATCATCCGACCAGCAGCAGCAGCAGCAGCAGCAGCAGCACAAACCGGCCCACGCAGCAGCAGCACCAGTACCACGACGACGACAGCCCACCAGCAGCCACACACAGTACGGCGGACGACAAGTTGGCCTGGCTGCAGCAGAACCTGGGGGCGCACATGATGGACGGCGCCAATGGCAGTCTCACAAACGCGGAGCTCGAGGCCGCCCTTGCGGCGATGCCCCGCACGCTCCTGCCCTTGCTGTACACCTTGACAACCGAAGTCCGGTCCTTCCAAGAACAAAATACGGAGCTTATGTTTGACGTGAAGAAGCATCGCGCGGAGGCCGAACGACTGATGCAGGAGCGAGCCAGCTTGTGTGACAAAGTGGATGTCGCCCATCAAGACAGACAAGCCGCCGAGAGCATGCTGGCCTCCATGCGTGCCGAGACCGCTGCCTTGGAAAGGCGGTGGAGCGAGGAAAAGAACGAGCTCAATGCACGTCTGACGCGTTTGACTTGGAAGGACCTGACCATCCGCGCCCAGCTCAAGAAGAAGGACGTGGAGTACGAGAAGCTGCAGAAGCAGTTGACGCGTAGCACTGGGTCGAGCAGCGGGAGCAAGACTACCACCGGCTCTCGGGCCACGGGGAATCGCGTCCGAAGCGTCGACATAACGCCCAAGCCATCGGCCTACAGTGGTATCAGCGGCAGCAACAGCAGCGGAAGTGCTTTGGTGGGGGACGAGGCCTCTCGGGCGGCGTTGGCGGCAAGCGACCATCGACAGACCTTGCTGTTGGAGGAGAATGCTGAGCTCCGCGAGACCCTCCGATGCCTCTATGCAGAGATCCAGGGATTGCAAGACCAATATGGTGATTTGATGGTAGAGGTGGACGGTAGTCGAGTCCGGCATCACGAGGAGCTAGCCAAGGCAAGGGGGGCAGCAGGAGCTTCTTCTCCTTTACCCTCGCTTGGGGGAGAGGATGAGTCCATCTTCTTCCCGCACCCGACGAGCCGCCGATTTGAGGAGGGGGCGTTTGAGATGCCTGCTGAGTGGCTGGGGCGTGTGGTGGGGGAAGAGCTGCGTGCGGATATGGTGGAATTGGGTCGGCGGTATGATCGACTGCGGGAGGTGGTGATGGGGCAGCAGCAGCAGCAGCAACAGCAGGAGGAGGAGGAAGCGGAGCAGGAGGAGATCGCGGAGGCTTTGCGAGAGCTGGCCAAGGAGAAGAAGGCGTTGCAGCGGGAGGTGAGGCGGGTCAAGGCAAGGCTGCATGAGACGGAGGAGGTGGTGGCGATGCAGGAAGTAGTGATTAAGGGAGCGCTGTTTGGAGAGGAGGCGGGGCATGCTGGCCGTCGGTCTCAGGGAGGAGGAGAGGGACGTCGACGGCTCTCGGCTGATTCGTGGATGGCAGAGAATGAGCAGATGGAAGAACCGGCGATGCAGCGGGAGATGCAGCAGCAGCAGCAGGTGGAGGAAGAGGAGGGAGGGACCTTGGAGGAGTTGGCGGAAAAACTGACGGCGGACTTGATGAGGTTTGGGATGGAGGACGAGCAGCAGGACATTGCTGCTGCTGCTGCTGCTGCTGCTGCTGCTACTGCTGCCGCGTTGGGATTTACGCCAAGTAAGAAAGTGATTGCTGATGGAGAATGGAAGGCGACCCGCACGCCGTTGCGGACTCTGTCGGGAGGCGGAGGCAACTTGCTCTCACCCATGCTGCAGGCACGGATGGCTGACCTGGACAAGGACATGCAAAAACACAGCGGCAGTAGCAGCAGTAGCAGCAGCAGCAGGGAGGAGGGTTTGAATGACGGCACGCCGCGGGGACGGTGTTCTTTGCAGGAGGCTTTGGGGTTGCTGAGTCCGATTGAGCACCACCACCATGCTGGGGAGAATCGTCATCACTCAGGCAAGAAGACTCTTTAATTGTATGTATATCTATGCGAAAGTGGAAGTTGGATAGGGGGGCTGTAGGACTAAAGCAGAGCGCAAAGCACGCCTCCGCAGGGGCAGCAACAACAAACGGTTAAGATAATGAGGCGGAGAATGAAGGACTGATAACGAGGAAATAAAAGAGATGGACTTTGTGCAGCGTACGAAGCAGTGGATCAACAGACCAGACACGCAATGAACGGGATGAAAACGAAATTAAAAGAACTGCGCGTGCGAGTAAATGAGAAATTCCGCTGTCTTTTGGCTTCTTTCTTTGTGCTGCAGAGAGCAGGGTGGGTTCCTGTGTGTTCTTATATCATGCTTTTCTCGTATCTCCTTACGTAGCTCCTTCCCTCCCTCCCTCCCTCTCTCCACCCTAAACCTCAAGGACCGTGTTGTGCGTGTCAGTCTGCAACCCCAATGCCTGCCGCCAGTCATTGGCGCGCACAGCAGATCGCAAAACCCACGCACACGCCCTCCTCTTTTGGATCATCCCTCCCTCCCTCCATCCCTCCCTCCCTTCCCTCTCTGCTTATAAATTTTCTCCACCACCACCACCTTGAATGTTAAAAAAGGATTCGTTCACGCTGCTCAATCATCGAAACTGCACCTCTCTTCCCCTCAGCCTCACCGATCACAGCCCTCCCTCCCTCCCTCCCTCCCCTCCTCCTCTACCTCCCCTCCTCCTTACATATACTGTCCCCCGCCATCAAAATCATGGGCCGCCTGGTCCAACGACTTTCTCTCCGGAATCTCCGTAATCAAACACTCAGTCGTCAACACCATGGAGGCAATCGAAGCGGAGTTCTCCAGCGCATTAATCACCACCTTCGCCGAGTCCACCACACCCGTGTTCAACAGATTCTCATACTTGCCAGTAGCGGCATTATAGCCCCACCCCCACTCTTGGTTCTCGAAGATACGCTCCACCACAATCCCACCATCAACCCCCGCGTTCTGCGCAATCTGCATCACAGGTGCCGACAAAGAACGGAACACAATATCCGCCCCTGCCTTCTCGTCATCATCATCCATGCCCGCCAGAATCTCATCCCTCTTCTTAAGCATGTACAATAGAGTCGACCCCCCCCCCGGGACCACACCCATCTCAATCGCAGCCTTCACCGAGTTCAAGGCATCCTCATACCGAAGCTTCTTATCCTTCAGCTCCGTCTCCGTGGCCGCCCCAACCTTAATCCTAGCAATCCCCCCCCCCAAAGCCGCAACACGCTGCTGCGCCTTCTCCTTGTCAAACTTCGAGTCCATCAAATCCATCTCACGCTTAATCGCCGAAATCCTCTCCTTGATCGCCTCGGCGTACCCACTGCTGGTGACAATGGTCGTCGTATCCCTCCCCACCACCACCTTCTCTGCCACACCAAGCATCTCCGGGGTCACACTCTCCAGAGTCACACCCACCTCCTCCGCCACGAAGGTAGCACCAGTTGCCACGGCAATATCCTGCAGCAACTGCTTGCGTCGGTCCCCGAACCCAGGGGCCTTGATCGCGACCACATCGAGCACACCTCGCATCTTGTTCACCACCAAAGCAGACAACGCCTCGCCCGCCACGTCTTCAGCGACAATAAACAGCGGCTCCTTGCTCTTGGCAATGTGCTCAAGCAATGGCAAAATCTCATGGACCGCCGAAATCTTCCCCTCCGCGACAAGCACGCGGGGCTTACGCAGCTCCACAACCTGTCGTTCTTGGTCCTTGACGAAGTAAGGAGAGACATACCCACGATCAATGCTCAACCCCTCCGTGAACTCCACCTCGTCTTGCACCGTCTGGGACTCCTCTACGACCGTCGAGCCACTATCACCGACAAGCTCATATGCCTTGGCAATCACCGCCCCCATCTCCTCATTCCCGCCAGAAGCAACAGTCGCGATGTCGAACAAGTCCTTATTGCTCTCCACGGGCTTAGCCATCTGCTTGATCGTCTCACACAGAATCTTGGAGCAGTACATAATCCCCCTACGCAACGCCACGGGGTTCGCGCCCGCCGTCACCTGACGCATGCCCTGATTGACAATCGCCTGGGTCATCACGGTGGAGGTGGTGGTACCATCGCCGGCCTTCATGTCGGACTTGGTAGCGACCTCCTGCACGAGCTTCACCCCCACATTCTGCTCGGGGTCTGCCAGCTCAATATCACGGGCAATCGTCACACCGTCGTTCACAATCTCAGGCACGCCGTACTTGCGTTCCAGCACCACGTTGCGGCCCTTCGGTCCCAGGGTCACCTTGACGGCGTTGGCCACAATGTTGATCCCCTCCACCAGCTTCTGTCGGCTCTTCTCGCTCAGGCGCACGTTCTTGGCCATCATCGTCGTGGACGCCGCGCCCCGTCTCGAGGCAGCGCCACGCATGCTGGCCAGCTCGGGGAGTGCCGCTGTGAGGGGTGTGTGGGGTGGTGGAAGGGCAAAGGGGCATGAGTTTTCCCTTAAAAACCTAGCTAGGGGAGGGAGGAGGGAGGGGAAATACGAATGCTGCGAGTGTCTTACCTGGCGGCAGGAAAGCGGTCGTGCCCACGGCCAGGGTGGCCGTGACGGCTCCAAGGACGCCCCACTTCATGATGCTGAAGTCTGCTGTGGGCGGTGATGGGTTTGTGTAGGGGGAAGGGATGGTGAGGGCACGATAAGCTGCCATGGGGCAAGCTCTGGCTGCGAGGCTGCAGCACTTGGCACCGTGGTCTCCTACGACGGCAAGGGCCCGCAGTCGACTCCAAACATGCTCCCGCTTCTCTCCACAGCGATTGTCTGTGTAGTGGGTGGGTGTGGGGAGCAGGCCAGGCCTAGTTGCAGCAGCAAGGCAGGCCATTCGTCCTCAAACGCAACACGACGACTGAGTATCTTCGACCACAGATTAGACAGGGGCGTGCAAACACAGCCACAGCGCCCCGCAGCCACCCCAAACCACCCAGGTACAAACAGGAGATGGTGGAGGATGAATGGGTGGCCCTGGTTGTGTGGGTTTGTGGTAAAAGTGGCATAGAAAAACGCAAACTTTCTGGAATAAGAGATGGGGTTGTTGCTGTTGCTCGCCTCTGCGGTTCACAGCTCGCCTGCGCGCCCTTTACCAAGCCCCCGCAAGCAAATGCTAGTCCTACTCTATGCAATGCTTTCTAATCTTCTCATTCCATCAGATACAACAACATAGCTTCATTGACAAGGCCCCGCCGGTCGCAAGCTACTACGACGCGCACGATCATCTCCTTCCCAGCCTCCCCCATCTCATCCTAATGCAACTCCTCCCTCCCGTTCCTCCTCTGCTCCTACACAGGAAAATGGTGGCCACGCTCCCCATGCGCGCCTGCCTGCTGGCAGGCTTGCCCCTCCTCCTCCAGGGCTTCCTGATGCCCGCGCCCCAGAGACAAACGGCCTTCTCTTCCTCCTCCTCCCGCAGCAGCCCCACGACCATCACCCAAGGTACGCGGATACGATCGAAATGGAAAGGAAGAAATGAAGGCTGCTTGCACGTCGTCGATGTGATCAAATACTTATCAATTCTCTGTCTTTTCTCACCTCCGTAGTGCACAACCTGGACGGCGTGGAGATCCCCGGCCCCCTGAACCCCCTGGCCAACGTGCTGCTCGTCAAGGTCAAGGACGCCGCCGACATCTCTGCCGGAGGCATCGTGCTGCCCGATCAGGTATGTACGCGGATGTGTGTGCTGCATTCTTTTGTATCATTGTCACATAAAGATGATTTGAGAAACTTGGATTCTTTCTCCGTGTTTCTATATGCTGCCTGTATCTACTCTTGTTGTCCTGCCTCATGCATTTTCCACCCTCCTCATCCCCTCCTCCTTCTTCCCAACCCAATACACCCAACCCCTCATCTTTAGGCCAAGGAAAAGCCCACGGAAGGTGAGGTGATCTCGGCAGGGCCCGGACGCTTGCACCCGGAGACGGCCGTGCTCATGCCCATGCCCGTCAAGGCTGGTACGTCTAGCTAGAGTAGTCTGGGTTTAGGGCTTTTTATTTGGGGTGGTGGAGGTGTTGGGAAAGGTGGACATTCGAAGGGGGAGGGTGGAGAATGGAAGGGAGAGGCAATGAAAGGAAGAGGCCTGTATATTTCTGTTTTTAGTGGGCTTTACCATAAGCTCGTGCTCGGCAAACTTTAAATATAGAAAAGGAAGGAAACGACGAAGCCCCACTGGTGCCCCCCAAAACCACACACACTCATTCCTTCCCTCCCTCCCTCCCTCCCTCCACCCCCCAAAAACAGGCGACAAGGTTCTCTACGGCAAGTTCGACGGCATGTCCGTCGCCTACGACGGCGCCCCCCACGTGCTGATCCGCGACGAGGACATCCTGCTTACCTGGAGTGGCCCCAAAATGACCGTGGCTGCCGTTGAAACCGTGCGGGACCGTATCCTAGTCAAGGTCAAGAAGGCTCAAGAAAAGAGCGCGGGTGGCATTCTGTTGTCTCCTTCCATGAGCAAGGCACGGCCGACGGAGGGGAAGGTCGTGAAGGTTGGTCCGGGGAGGATTGCGTCCAATGGACAGGTGGCTGATATTAAGGTTAAGGCGGGGGACAGTGTCAAGTTTAAGGACTTTGCCGGCACGGAGGTGAAGTTGGAGGATGAGAATTACTTGGTCATGTACTCGGTGGATGTGTTGGCGCGGTGGTAGATTTCGGGAAGGTGGGTGGAGGGAGGGAGGGAGGCACACAGTGTGTGTGAAAGTGGAGGGGACGGATCGGGGAGGGAGGGGAGGGAGATGCCCTTGTGTGATCAGGGACATGATGACAGTTTTGAAGGAGGATGAAGGAGGATGAGTATGGGAGGAAAGGGAAAGGGAGAGGATGAAGCGATGCGGGCTTCACGCGCAGCGTCTTACTCGTCGATTTTACATTGGATCAAAGCAAAACAAGGCTTGCACCGAGCCAACCACCCAATCAATCAATCAAGCAAAAACAAAACCACAACGACAAAAAAGAAACAAAAACCGAGCGACTTTCTACGCAATTGAATGAATTTAGCTATCTGCGATACTCTGCGTGTTTGGGGGGAAAATAAACTAGCAAGCCTATATTGAGACTGAAATCGGGAAACCATGTCCATGGCGCTCCGCCCTCGCCTTCACGTCCACGTAAGCACTCAAGCACTGCCCGCGCTTGTGCACGTTCGTCCTCCAGCATGCGCATTCACACATTCACGCTTCACTGGTCCTTCCCCTTGGTCATGCACACAGCCTCTTCTCAGACAGGTCGACACCATGCGGTGCACACGACTTTTCTGGCTTCGACGCCCCCTTGCCTCGTCTGGACAACCGCGCTCGTCATCATCCTTCTCCGACGCCCGCGCAAATACGACGCATTCGCCATCCCCCTCCAATTATTGCTCCAATGGCCTGCCCCTCAAACCCGTTCAACGCAGCCACAGCGCGCTACAATTCCCGCCTGGCGTGGTCTGGCCTTACAGGTCCACTATGTGCTCTGATTCTCACTCCCTTGCCTATCCCAACTCACACAAATACACAGCGCACTCTACCAACAAAACCCCAGCCAAGCAAGCTCGTCGACGCTCCAAAAATGGTGGCTCGAGAGGTCCACCCGCCCACCTACACGCCCACGGACCCTGCCTTGGAGAAGGACGGCATCATTTACGAGTATGGCAGCGCGGCGAACCCCACCGTGTCCCCCGTCCCTTATTTGGCGTTGGGTTCCAGCCACCACGAAGAGGGTAAGTTTTACTCCGCGCCGCCGTCGACGTGTGTATTTGGGAGGGGAGGGAGGAGGAGGACGATGACGGGGCGAAGAAGGCCTGACGGCAGCGGAGCAGCAAGTAGGCACGAGAGGCAGTCGATTGTATGCCGTGTGTTTTCGTGGTGGTGGATCCAGCTCTTGGTGTGGCATGTGGCTCGGGTGAAAAGGGCGGGGTGCGCGGCGGCGGGGAAAAATGATGGGGAGGCGCCATCGGAGACGAGGATGAGCGTCCTTGCTTCCTGTAGCGGGGCTCATGGCCTGCTTCTCTCGTTGCCGCAGCCACCACCATCACCACACACCTCCTATTGCCTAGGAGTATGCCGCCGTCCCTATCCGTCCCCGATGCAAGGATGCTCATCCTCCCTCCCTCCCTCCCTCCCTCCCCTACAAACAGGCCCCACGCGCATCATCCCCTTCGACCTAGCCGAGAAGCTGGAAGTGCTTAATCCCGCCACCTCCCCCAACCTCCTCGTCGCCTACATCTGCATCTTATCTCACACCCCCTCCCTCCCTCCCTCCCTCCCCTCCCTCCCTCCCCTCCTTACACTAGGCCCCACGCGCATCATCCCCTTTGACCTAGCCGAGAAGCTGGAAGTGCCCTACCCCGCCACCTCTCCCAACCTGCTCGCCGCCTACATCCGCATTTTACCTGGAGAAAGCCTCGAGACCCAAGCCCGTGCGACCTCTCAAGCCTTCTACGTCATCAGGGGGAGTGGTGTGTCAACCTCCACCGAACACGGTGAAATCAAATGGAATAAGGGTGATCTCTTCGTGTTACCCGCGGCGGCTGCTCCTGTGAGCCATGCGGCTTTGGGGGTGGAAGTGTCGGAGGGAGGGGAGGCTGCGGCATTGTATTGGGTCAGTGACGAGCCGCTGTTGAGGTACCTGGGTGTTAGCCCGAGTGAAAAGAAGTTCGAGCCGACTTTATACACGAGGGAGAGGATGGTGGCGAGTGTCGAGTTGTTGAAGCACGAGGAGGGGGTGGAGCATCGGAATCGCCTGGGAATCTTGTTGGGGAATAAGGTGACGGAGAAGAGTACGCTGACCTTGACGCACACGCTGTGGAGTTTGTTGAATTTGTTGCCGGCGGGGCAGAAGCAACGGCCGCATCGGTAAGTCTTAATCTTTCCCCTCTTTTTGTGTGCTTTTCTCCCCCCTCCTTTTCCCCTCTTGCTCGTCCGTCGCCCATGGCTGTTCAACTAATCCCCTCTCCCTCCCTCCCTTCCTCCCCCCCACAGCCACAACTCCGTTGCTCTCGACCTGTGCGTCACCGCTGCCCCCACCAACACCTACACACTCATGGGTCCCGAGCTCGACGAGGGAGGGTGGGTCAAAGACCCTATCCGCTTGGACTGGGCAAGTGGCGCTTGTTTCGTTACCCCCCCCGGATGGTGGCATTCCCACCATAACGACTCTGAGGTGGATGCCTGGGTGTTGCCATTGCAAGACGCGGGGCTGCACACACACATGCGCACGTTGAACATCGAGTTTAGTGTCGCGCAAGCAGGAGCAGGCAAGGAGGCGCCTTCTACTGCTCCTTCTTCTTCTGATTCTACTTCTTCTTCCTTGTCCTCTACCTCTTCTTCGGCTGAGTCCGAGAAGACGACGGCGGCGTTGACCTCTCCATGAGATGGCTTTTAGGAAGGGAGGGAGGGAGGGAGGGAAGGCAAGGGAGTCGGGGCGCAAAAACCAAAGCAAACAAGCTTGTTTGTGCTCTCTGTGAAGATATATGAAGAATCCGTGCATGTGTGTGCTGAGTGAGAGAGGGAGGGGGAGAGGGAGGGAGGGAGGGAGGGAGGAGTGTCCTCTTCCAATCAAGCCCAGAAAGAGAAGAGCAAAAAGATAGAGACATGTAGTGTGTGATGATGACGATGAATGTGTGCGTGTGTGTTGTGTGTGTGTGTGTGGGAGAGAAAGAGAGCAAGAGAGCAAGAGTAAAGAGAAAAAAATGATCGACCTTCTGCCTCATCACTTTTTTGACCCCTTCTTTTTGGGACAGCGCTTTCTACTATACAGAAATATGAAAAAGAGAGGAGAGGAGAAGTTTCACTGGTATAGCAGCAGCAGCAGCAGCAGCAGCAGCAGCAGCAGAAGAAGAGGCAGTGCGTAGTCAGTGCGTAGTCAGTCAGAGAGAGAGAAGAAGAATAAAACAATTTTGTGCGACGAAGAGAAAGAAAAAGGGTGGAAGCAAGAGGGAAAATAGACACACACAAGGAAGGAGAAGGGGGCTTGCGTACGCAAATTGAGGAAGAGGAGGAGGAAGGGGGGGGGGAAGGAGTGAAGTGAAGAGCTGTACTTATAGTAGTGGTTTCCCCGATTTGAAGAATCTCTCTTTTCGCGTCTCCTCTTATTTTTGGGGGGGGGGGGTTCGTCATTTCCCCCTATATATGATGATGTCTTTCTTGAATCTTCCATAGATGAATTACTGAGTGAGGGAGTGAGAAGCGCGATCGAATTGTTGCGTCGCGAGCCACAGCCGCCGCCACAGAGCAGCAGGCGCGCGTGTGTGTGAAAGCAAGGAGGAAGAGCAAGAGATAGATTTCTTGCGTACCCCACCGGAGACAGACGAAGAGAGAAGAGACCCAAAAAAAGAAAAAAAACTTCAGAGATAATGAAAATCAAAACAAGGAAAGAAGCAGCGTCCTTTTTCCATGTTTTTAATCAAAGTATTGTGCATGTGTTTGTTTGACTTTCCTTTTCATTTCCTGCTCTTTCGATGAACTTTTGTGTGGTTGCTTTTTTT
>Ga0209491_10004615_pt1 | contig 21045 bp, 1 predicted proteins | sample BON02_FD_187213 | JGI IMG/M metagenome (GOLD analysis project Ga0209491, IMG submission 187213) | Freshwater microbial communities from Lake Bonney liftoff mats and glacier meltwater in Antarctica - BON-02 (SPAdes) (version 2) | ecosystem: Environmental > Aquatic > Freshwater > Ice > Glacier... | reverse complement strand
CCAATCACGGTATTGAATCCATTGCCGACATCGATCAAGTCGCCGCCACCAATGGTTTCATCACTACTTGCAATCAGTGTCAATAGGCTAGCCCCTGAGATATTGACGAAAGTAGCAGAACCGTTATCGCCTAGGACAACGTCTGTGTCGTTACCACCGGTGATTGTGTCTACACCGTTACCGCCCAGCACGGTGTTGAAGCCGTTACCAGTGATGATCACATCGTCGTAGTCACCAGTGAGGCCAGCATCGGAAGTAGTGATGCTAATCAGCACTCCAGTAGAATCGAAGGTGGCACTACCGTTGTCACCGATCACCACGTCGCGGCCGTTACCACCGGTAATCCGGTCACCGCCAATACCACCAAGAACCGTGTTGTCACCGCCACCAGTGAAGATCGTATCCACCCCGCCAATGGTCGGATCGAGGGTGCCTATCGAGGTTAGGATGCCGGTGTCGGTGAATGTCGTGCTGCCGTTGTCGCCAATGATCACATCGCGGTCATCACCGCCGGTGATCTCGTCGCCACCAAATCCGCCGATCACGACGTTATAGCCGTCACCGACATCAATCACATCCACTCCGCCGATGGCCGGGAAAATAGTGGTGATGGAGGTCAGGATGCCGGAGAGATTGAAGAGCGCCTCGCCATTATCGCCGATGACCACATCCTCGTTGGCTCCGCCAGTGATTACATCGGCACCGAAGCCGCCGATGATGGTGTTGCGGCCACTGCCGACCGAGATCACATCGTCTCCACCAATGGTTCCATCGGAGCTGGAGATGCGGGTCAACAGGCTGATGCCGAAAGAATTGACGAAAGTGGCAGAGCCATTGTCACCAAGCACCACATCAGTACCGTCGCCGCCGGTGATGGTGTCCACACCGTTACCGCCCAGCACGGTATTGAAGCCGTTACCGGTGATGATCACATCGTTGTAGGCTCCGGCCAAGCCGACATCTGATGTCGTGATGGCCGTGAGCACACCTGTGAGATCGAATGTCGCACTGCCGTTGTCGCCAATCACCACGTCTCTGCCGTCACCACCGGTGATCAGGTCACCGCCAATGCCACCAAGAACCGTGTTGTCACCGCCACCAGTGAAGATCGTATCAGCCCCGCCAATGCTCGGGTCGAGGGTTCCGATCGAGGTCAGGATGCCGGTGGAGGTGAATGTCGTGCTGCCATTGTCACCAATGATCACATCGCGGTCATCACCACCAGTGATCTGGTCGCCACCGAAACCACCGATCACCACGTTGTAACCGTTGCCAACATCAATGACATCCACCCCGCCGCTAGACGCGAAGGTGGTCGTGATGGAGGTCAGGATGCCGGAGAGATTGAAGAGCGCCTCGCCATTATCGCCAATGACCACATCCTCGTTGGCTCCGCCAGTGATTTCGTCTGCACCAAAGCCGCCGATGATGGTGTTGCGGCCACTGCCGACCGAGATCACATCGTCTCCACCAATAGTTTCATCGGAGCTGGCGATGCGGGTCAGCAGACTGACGCCGGAGGAATTTACGAAAGTAGCAGAGCCGTTGTCACCAAGCACCACATCAGTGCCATCACCGCCGGTGATTGTGTCCACACCGTTACCACCAAGCACGGTATTGAAGCCGTTACCAGTGATGATCACATCGTCGTAGTCGCCGGTAGCAGCATCTGATGTCATTATACTCAACAGGACGCCGGTCGCATCAAAAGTGGCACTACCGTTGTCGCCAATAACCACGTCGCGGCCGTCACCACCGGTGATCCGGTCACCGCCAATGCCACCAAGAACCGTGTTGTCACCGCCACCAGTGAAGATCGTATCCACCCCGCCAATGGTCGGATCGAGGGTGCCTATCGAGGTTAGGATGCCGGTGTCGGTGAATGTCGTGCTGCCGTTGTCGCCAATGATCACATCGCGGTCATCACCGCCGGTGATCTCGTCGCCACCAAATCCGCCGATCACCACGTTATAGCCGTTGCCAACATCAATGACGTCCACTCCGCCGATATTCGGGGAAATGGTGGTGATGGAAGTCAGGATGCCGGAGAGATTGAAGAGCGCCTCGCCATTATCGCCAATGACCACATCCTCATTAGCTCCGCCAGTGATTTCGTCTGCACCAAAGCCGCCGATGATGGTGTTGCGGCCACTGCCGACCGAGATCACATCGTCTCCACCAATGGTTTCATCGGAGCTGGAGATGCGGGTCAGCAGACTGACGCCGGAGGAATTTACGAAAGCAGCAGAGCCGTTGTCACCAAGCACCACGTCAGTGCCATCACCGCCGGTGATTGTGTCCACACCGTTACCACCAAGCACGGTATTGAAGCCGTTACCAGTGATGATCACATCGTCGTAGTCGCCTATTGCCGCATCGGAAGTCTGGACGCTGAGCAGGACGCCGGTCGCATCAAAAGTGGCACTACCGTTGTCACCGATCACCACGTCGCGATTATCACCGCTTGTAATCTGATCGGCTCCGGCTCCACCGATGACAGTGTTATCACCGGCACCAACATTGATGATATCCGCCCCACCGATAGTCGGCGCGGTAGTTGAAATACCGGTAAGGATGCCAGAAGTATTGAAGTTGGCTACACCGTTGTCACCGACGACCACGTCACGCTCATCGCCACCGGTGATCTGGTCGGCACCGAATCCGCCGAGTATCACGTTGGAGCCGTTGCCACTGGTGATGATGTCGTTGCCACCGACTCCCGTATTGTCACTACCGATCTCGCTGAACGAAGTACGGGTTAGGAAGGCGATCCAGGCGGCAGCTCCGAAGTCAGCAGACTCAGAGTAAATCGTGTATTCGGAGCCTCCCGAGAGGAAGGTGATGTAACCGGAGTCACCGACAACCACATCCGGACCGTTGTCGACACCAGCGTGGATCGTATCAGAACCATTTGAACCGAAGATAATATCGTAACCGCTGCCGGAATCGATGTTGTCGTCGCCACTGCCACCGACAATCAAATCATCACCCTGACCAGTGCGGATGGTAATAGACAGAGTCGATCCGATAGCATTGACGAGGTCGTTGTCCGCAGCCCCGGAGTTATTGTCGTAGGGACCCTGCGTATCGAGAATCAGGACACCATCGGAAGCTGCATCAAGGTTCACGGTTACCTGGTCGTTACCGTATCCGGTGTAGAGGGAGGTGACGGTCTCGACACCCGAGCGTTTGTGTGTGCCGTCGATCAGGATACTATCGGCTCCACTGCCGCTAGCTATAAGCACACCACCGTAGTAGTTGCCAGAGGCATCGGCGCGGAAGCTGATCGCTGCAGGAGCTAAACCTGTGATGGTAATTTCACGGTCGGCGGCCAAACCAGCATTGGAACCGGCGGGCTGGGTATCAGTGATGACCACACCGGTGTCGGCCACTGTGGAATCGGCATCGCTGATCTTAAGTGTCTGGGTGCCAGTGCCGCCGTCAATGTTCAGCACCGCCTGAATTCCATCCAAAATACCGGTCGGAACGTTTACATCGGTAGCAGTGGTGTAATTCGCGTTGGATGTGACAAAGAAGGCATCATCACCACCCTCTCCTTCGAGGTTAGTCAGCACCGAGGTGGCCCGGACGTTGAAGAAGTCTGCTGCGTCTAGACCGTGGACATTGAGAACCTCAATATCTGCGTTGAAGCTGACCTTCTGGAAATTTCCACTCGGATCGAATCCGAGGTCGCTACCGACTCCCGTGACCACCTCGTAGGAGGCAACGGAGAAGGCATCGAGGATGAAGACGTCCCTGTCGTTGGTGCCGAACGTATTCACAATATCTGTTCCATTCCCGGAATCAACCACATCAATGAGTGCCTGCCCGGAACCAGAGAGGCCAATTTCATAAAGGTCACTACCATTTTGACCACGCAGAGTGACGCTGGCACCGCTGGCAATGCCGTTTGCGTAGGTTTGTAGTCCTGCGCGGGTGTAGTTGATACGGATGATGTCGTTACCGGTTCCGGCATTCGCTGCAAAGTCACCGCCGATGCTGTTCACGTTGATCACATCGTTCACCGTGGTGCCGACTGCGATTTCATCACCGGAGTTGATCGTGGTGGTGGATCCGTTCGGGGTGGAGGCAACGTAGAAGTTGTCGTTGCCGTCACCGAGTGTGACTGTCACCGCGGCGAAGGTGTTGTAGTTGACCGCATTGCTCAAGGCCGCGTTGCCGGACATTGCTGTATGGGCGAAGGTGGTTGAGGTCAATATACCAGACCCTGCGGCTGTGTTATCGCCGTTGTCGAATAGGATCTCATTACTATCGGCTTGGCCATTGATGGTCAGACTGCCTGCGATGTTGGCGAGGCTAGCCGAGGTCCAAACAGTATTGTAACCGCTGCCGACGTAGACCCGATTGACTACCGGTGTGGTAGCGTTGGTGCCCGCGCCTGTGTTGACCACCGTGGTGTTGGCATGTGAGCCGATGATGTTGAGCGTATTACCGCCGGTGCCGAGATTCAGGTTGAGGGTCTCTACGCCGGAGAATTGGATCCCATCGTCCGGGTCACCCATGCTGAAGCCGGTGATGCGAGTGGCTGAAAGCATTCCAGAATTTGCTGCGGTATCGCCTGTATCATCCACGATGACTGTATCATTGGTGCCGAGAGCATCGATATTGAGTCTGCCGAGGATGGCGTTGACCGTGCCACCCAATCCGGTGACCGAGCTGCTGACGTTAAAGACGGCCCCAGTTCCTGTGGATTCGATGGTGGTCGTGGTGGCCGCAGCAGTGCTGCGGATGCTCGCCTGATTCAGTCCGGCACCAGAGTGGATGATGAAGTTCTCAATGTTGGAATAGCTGATACCCGAGGTGGCAGTTCCTGCGATTTCTTGACCTGCAAGACCGAGTCCTGTCAGCAAGTTGTTCAACAGGACTAGCGTGCTAGCAGCAATTTCTGCTCTGTCGTTGACCCGGACCGTATCGTTTCCACCGCCGGTGATGCTAAGCGCTCCCAGCACGGCATTTACGTTTCCTGCGATTCCCCAATCAGTGCTGCCGATGTTTACTGTATTAATGCCACTGCCTGTTTGGATGGATGAGAGCACGGCACTGGCGCGGATGTTAACGATGTCGTCGTTAGCTCCAGCATTGATCGTGAAGGTCGCAGATATGCCCACAATCGTAATGGTGTCATTGCCCGCATCGCCGTTTATTATCACTGCTGATCCTGAATCATTCACCGTGATGATATCGCCTTCAGTTCCGCCGTTGATGGTGATAGCTGCACCCGCGTTGTTAATAGTAATCGTGTCCGTGCCCGCGTCTCCGTTTATCGTCAACAAGGCCGATGTGGAACTAACGGTGATCACGTCATTGCCGTTCCTACCGTTGATCACGGTCCGAACTGACGTGCTAGTCACCGTGAAGTTATCATTACCGGAACCAAGGTTGATGTTCATTGACTCAATTGTGCCGTAGGCGATGCTGCCAGACATGCCCAAGCCAGTTATGGTCGTGGCTGTCATCGCACCAGTTCTGCCCGTTGAGTCGCCGGTGCCGTCCATATTCAGCACGTCATTATTGCTGCCAGTGTTATCGCCATTGATGGTCAGTGACGCACCTATGCCGGTAAGTAAGCCACTGCTCGAGGGTGCTAGGCTACCGACGGTAAAAGTATCTGAACCATTGCGACCGTTGACCGTCGTCGCCCCGCTAATTGCTCTAATGTTGATGACATCATCGCCGTTATTACCGTTCACATTGGTAATGCCCGAGTGTGTGCTCTGTATAGTAAAGTTATCCCCACCCGACCCTAGATCAATGGTTACACTCTCTAGGGTGCCGTAGGCGATACTACCTGACATACCAAGGCCGGTGATTGTCGTTGCGCTCATCGCACCAGTCCTGCCCGTCGAGTCGCCGGTGCCGCCAACATTTAGCACATCGTTATTGGAACCACTGGAGTTCCCCGTAACTGTGAGTAGTGCACTTATGCCAGTCAGCAAGCCGTTTCCTGCAGGTGCGAGACTACCGACGTTGATGGTATCGTCATCGTTACCACCGTTTATGGTCACCGCTCCGCTCATCCGGCGGATGTTGAAAATATCGTCTGCATTGCCACCATTCAAAGTTACAGCACTACCGGCTGAAGTTCCGAACACACTGAATGTGTCCGCTTCAGCTTCACCATTGACGACCAATGTGTCGTTTGCACCGTTGATGATGATTGTGTCAGTGCCTGCCCCGGTGCTCAGCGTGGTGGTTTTAGCCCCTGGAGTGCTGTGCGTGCTATTTATGGTAAAGTTGTCATCCCCGCTACCAAACAAGATTCTTAAATCCTCGATACCGCTGTATTCGATCCCGTTGGTCGCATCCCCCATACCGAGACCAGTCAAGCGAGTGCTTGTGAGTGCTCCGGTGCTGCTAACGACACTGGCGCTATCATCAACCGTAACCACATCCGTTCCGCCGGAATCTGATATCGTCATCAAGTAGTTTGGAAGCGATGAAATATTCACATTATCACCTGCAGTTCCCAATTTCAAAAGTCCGATTGTCTCTAGCGGAGCAATCTCTAAGAAATTCCCGCCACCTGTATTTGCAGTCAATCCGGTTGAGGGGTTCACGATATTCAGAGCAACAGTGACACCACTAAAATCGAGGGTCAGTGGACCGTAAAAGTCGGTGAGCTCATCAGTGCCATAACCGTTGGAGAACGTATATGTATCGTTATTGAACAAGCCTATGAGGGTGTCGTTACCGCTTCCTCCTTCGATCGTGTCTGCACCTGGCGACCCTATGATGATGTCTGCTCCGGAACCACCGTTCATGTAATTGGTTTCCGAAATCTCAATTTCTGGGTTACGCCTGTCTTTGTTATCATCCAGCAGATCGTCGCCATCGCCACCGTAGTAGGAGTCGTTTCCAGTTCCTCCAAATAATTTGTCATTCCCAGCATCGCCATATAATACATCATTACCATCATAGGTGAAAATGGTGTCATTACCCGCTCCGCCCCATACACGGTCATTTCCTTTGCCCGTGACAATCACATCATCGCCGCCATTACCATAGACATGGGCGTCAATGCTCACGTTATTGTCCATGTCAATGATTTCGGAACTATTCGTGCCATTGACAACTATCCGTGAAACGAAGGATGCAAAAAATCTCGTCGTATTAGAGAAAGTGATATCCCTGCTTATGTCCGTGAATGATTGTCTCGACCATCCACTCCAGCCCCAAGGAATGGGGCCCTTCCACCTAAAGTATCTGGTGTAGTATTCACTACGGGCTACCACAACGCTTTGAGTGACATCCGGCGCATCAATAACTAAAAATCCATTAACCATGGCGAAACGAACGTTGGTCGAACTAGTGTTCGTAACGGTTAACACTCCATTCGCGAGGCTGGTAGTATAGGTGAAGTAGTTTGCTGGAGTAATACTACCCGATAGATCGACAATTTGGGTTTTGCTGCTTTCAAACCAGCTCCCTATTTCGCTTCCGATATCGCTCAGCACACCACCAATATCCGAGATAAACCCGGTAGCGAAAGCTGCTATATCGCTCGCCACATCTACAATTGCGCTTGCCACGTCCTGCAGAGCCTCTGCCACAGCCACAGCAGCGGTAGCAACCGCTTCTCCGACAGCAACAGCGGCATCACCTATTGCGTCGATAACAGCATCCAAAACACCCAAACCACCACTGAGAGCGAAAAACGGCGAAGAAGTGGAAGATCTCACCTCGACCCAGACACTGAGTGGACCCTCAATTCTTATAAGCCAAGCCCCTGTGACCCAGTTTACCGACACTTTAGCCGAAGCGACGTTGAAACTCTGCCCAGCTATAACAATGCCAATGTTACCACTCCCGGAAACACCTGAGTCGCTAAGGGTGATTGAAATACCACCGTCCACTCCGAATCCGCCAGCGGTCAAATCGAGATTGAGAGATCCTGTGATGGTAAACCTTACAGTCCCACTATTTGAAACGCTGAACGATCCGGAAATCTCGACATTGACAATTTTGAAGAAATCAAGTGTCGCAGTCAGATCAATGGAGAAGTTGCCATCGACAAGTGCCATATTGAGTGCGCCATTCGCTGAGAGAACGCCAAAGAAATCGAAGGTGGCAGCAACTGAGACTTTGTAAGTATTCGCCGTGATATTCTTTGTTACTAAAACCGCGGATCCTCCCCCGGCCGGAACTTCAAATACAGATAGATTTTTAGCGACACTGCCTGTATTAATTTGCATTACCGCGTTGCCGGTAATTTTGAATCCAGATATGGGCTCGATGATACCCGTAAGTCTCAGGTGTGCCGCAAAAACGCCGTTTTCAATCACCGCAGCACCGGAGACACTCATCGAGACGAACCCACCGAGATCGACTGCTCCTAATATCGCGAGCTCTAGCCCTGTGGTGCTAATTTTGAGGTGGAAGACAGCGGTGATGTCGAAGGTGCTGGCGATGGTGAGATCGCCTCGTAAAGATATAAGGAAGTAGGCACCGGCGGGATCAAAGGTGCCATCCAAGCGGGGAGCACTACCACTGATAGTGAATGTCACAGAACCATCCGTATTAAGGGTGAACCTGGAATCCAATGTTGTCGGCAAACTAGCCACAACTGCCGGATTCCCAAATGCTGAGCCAGGGAAAGCGGTCTCGATATTCGCGGGTGAGGTTAGGAAGCCGACATAACGCGTCGGGATGTTGATCGTTTGGTTTACACCCGTTGTATTGAACAAGACACGCGCGTTCCCCTCAAATCTTAGAACACTTGACAGTGCACCACCTACGAAAACCGAGAGATCAAGATCAGCTGCGACGCCCGCACTATTGATGACTAAGCCTCCCAAGGCTCTAATGTCGAAAATCTTGGATCCATCAGATGCATTGATGTCAGGCCCCATTTCTAGAGAGGCGAGCACGAAGACCGTTAAACTAGAACTTGTCTTTTCGAATAGAAATAGGCCGTTAAGTTTAAATACATCGTTGGTTTTCGCTGCATCAGTCGAGATTGTAAGGGCCCCAGCCAGTTGGATACCTATGATTTCCTCAGCAAAATTCAGAAGAACCGGTGAGGCAGAATTACCCGTATTGACCTCAAATCCAGCGAAATTAAGTTTGCCGTCGCCATTCAGGTCGGCTGCGGCTAGAGCTGGAACTTCCGTTACCAGCAGGGAATCGCCTTGGCTACCTGTATTTCCGAGAGGATCGTAATATTCAAAAATGTCCTCTAGGCCGACCACAGTGTTGCCCGACACACCGAGGTCGGTCCGAACTGTTGCTGGCAGCTCAGAGGCCTGAAGTATTCCGTCATTGTTGCCGCCATTAGCGCTTGCATCGTAATAAAGGAGTAACTCTTGAGGGAAGCTTGCCACCAAGTCCACGGCCGCAAGACCCGATCCTCCTAAGCCCACATTAAACTCAATGTCGAATTTGCCGGTCGCATCGACATAAGGAAGATTGACCACTCCGAAGCTCTCCACGCTAGCTTTAGCAGCAAGGTAGACGCCTAGATCCGAGGGGTTGGTGGAAGCCATTACCAGAATACCCATGTCGAAATCGGTGATATGGAAGCCCTTGGCAGTTTCACTCAGTTCGGCAGTTTCATCAGCATCGACGACGTCGTTACCATTGGTATCACCATACGTCACCCCGCCAATCGTAACAATCTGGTCTTTGCCCAATCGAACAGTGGTATTGGCGGGAACACTATCACCCGCATTGTAGGCAACTCCGTCAGCAATTATGGAACCCGAATTCAGAGTTTGGGCAGTTGAGCCTGTTTGAAACGCCCAGCTCACCGAATGGTCACCGTCCAGATCAGTCCAATAAGGGCCATCCAGTCCAATAAAGGCGGTAACATTGGCCGCACCAATGGTCATGGTAGTAACGGACTTTGTGGTGCCGTCGGTCAGAGTAACGTTTTCGCGGGGGCCCAATTCGAAGGCCACGCTTCCGGTTAGGGTAATTACGTCAAAGAGATTGAGATTCACGAAGCCCTGAGCGCGGATCAAGGAGGAATCCATTGTCAGGTAAACCGGCTGGCCACCGGTGTTTATTTCAAACCCAGGCGGGTCGAATTTGTCATCACCATCTGCATCAAAGGCGAGAATAGTGGAAAGGTTAGTTGTTGAATAAGCTGCGATTAAATTGTCGACGACTTCGTCAACAGAGAGTTTCCCATCGGGAACTGGCTGACCGGCAACCGGCGGTGCTCCACCGATATCCAAGGTCATTACCAACTGCTCTACTGTGGTGATCGCCTCCAAGGCTCTGTGATTGGATCCGAATGCGGAATTCATCTCGATCAATGAAATCTCATTGTCGCGATTAGCATCCAGAAGATTAAAAAGGTTCTGCTGCTCATTGACAGCGAACTCGGCAGTGCCGCCAAAGTTTATGACCGGTAAGAGCGAGTTACCATACACGCTTGGCTGGGACATGTTCACTTCGACTAAAAGCTCGTCAGCAGTGAGGGTAACTCCCTCCATACCCACTAGCCTTATGCTCTTGGCGCTAGCCTTGAGTGAGAAATACTTAACAGGATCCACGATGAGAGTTGGCTTCATGATGACCAACCCAAAGTCAAAGTCCTCAATGACAATTCCGGTGGCACCGGTGTTGACCTCAGCCAGGTCGAGAATGCCGTCCCCGTTACCGCCGCCAGCGATTGAATCCATTTCATACGTCCAATACGGGCCATCCAGTCCCACGAAGGCGTGCACATTTGAAGCCCCAAATGTAATCGTGGAAACTTGGGTGGTAGTCGCTCCCAGCGCTGGGATACTGTTTGCACCAGGAAGGGCGGCGACGTTGATCCCGAGCAAGTTAGCGATGCCAACAAAATCATTGGTGGGCAGCAGTCCCGGCGCCACGTTAAACGTCTCCACAGCACCTTTTTCAAAGGCGATACTCGCGCTGATATAGATAAACTCAGAAATCTGGATAGTTGCCCGGCCAATGCTGGCGGAGAGAATCTCCTGATCAAAATCCAGCACTACCGGAGGCGTAGTGGTTCCGGTCTTCACCTCAAATCCGGCCACTAGAGGTCCAGTCGTATCCGGATCTGGGAAGCTGGCTACAAAATCGATCGTCGCATTGCCACCGACACCTTGGACGATTGGTCCACCAAGATTGAATGCAACTTGGATGTCCTGAGCAACCAGCCTTAGGAAGTCATTGCTTGGGTCGTTGTCACCGTCGCCAATTCTGAATTGGGCTGTGGTTGCATCAATCTTGCCAGCATAAAAGGTTGGCAAGTATTTGTTCCCGATCGGCTTAAACATGGCGATACCGAACGTGAGGTTTTCGATCAACAGGCCCGTCGCCTGATATTGGTCTGCTAGAGGTATTGCTAGATTGAATCCACCAGATGGCGGCAGGCCAACAAACGCAGTCGCATTATATACACCAATGGCGGTGACTTCAACTTCGACACCGGTCAACTGCTCAAAACCTGCAGTGATTTGAATATTGGCGATGCTCTGTAACTTAACGAACACAGGGGCGATGGCATTCTGTAGTTTCTCAGAAAGTTTTGCGAGTTCGGCATAGATGCGGGCCAGTTGAGGATCTACCTTATCCCTGATTGCCGCATCGATTGCTGCACCCGCTTGTCCTGCGGCATTATCGATCGCGCCTATTACAGTGCCACCAATGCGATTGACGATTTTAGTAAGCGCTTCGTTGAGAATTGAATCGAGCGTTTCACCCAAAAGCTTTTTTATGGGATCGAGAATACCGTTCAGCAAAGACTTTATGGTAGAATTCCCCACTAGATTCGCTATGGCATCAATAACAGGATCAATCACATTGGTGAAGAGCGTGGAAACAATGCTGCTTGCCTCAGTATCCAACGCCGCTTGCATGGTGGATTCCACAGCGCTCTTAACTGAGGACGCCGCATCGTTGATCAAATTTTTAATAGCCTGAACAGCTGCGTTCACCGCATTGTCGATCGTGGTCTTCAGCGTGATTAGGGCATTGTCAAACGCGAGAGCGATGTCAGTTTTCAGAGTGTCAAGGCTCGTAGACAGCCCAGAAAGAGCGCTATTGATGGCGTTAATCTCGGCTTGAGTTATCAGGCTGGCCAGCGCATCCGGTATGCCACTATTGATGGTGACCGTTTTTATGACGCCCAGATCAATGGCGATACTTCCTTTCACATATATGAATTCAGATACATTGATCAGGACATCGTCCGCCGAGGCAAAAATGCGTCTACCAGGCTCATCGAGATAGATATATCTGGTTCCCGTGGCGATTTCCATACCGAGATCAATCCGGCTGTTGCCGTTGGTATCAGAGCTGGTGGCTAATGCAGCATTAGCAGCTGACAGGAAGGCTTGGACCTCGGCCACCGACAGGGCTCCGTCGCCATTGAGATCAAGAATGGAAACGATGAAATCCAGATCCACGCTGTCAGTTCCAGCAGCAGTTGCTGAATAAAGCTCACCAATGTCCGACAAGTAGCTGTTTTGACCGCTGAGGGCCCTTAGCTCGGCTACGGTGATGCCATTACCATTCGCATCAAAGACAGCCAATGCCTCTGCGGCAAAGACACTGAAATCAACCACCGGCGTTGCTGCTGTTGCGCCTCCACCGAATGCTATATTGAGGTTCACCACAATATTTGAACCACTAAGCTGGAAAGCCTCAATTCCCACAAAGCCCATCGAGCTGGCGGTCGCCTTAAGGCCGATGTATTTCGGGCCACCACCTGAGGCCGGCTTCATCAGGACCAGAGCAAGACTTGCATTGCTCATCTGCACCCCTATTGCACTGGCACTGGTTTCACCGGGATCAATGATGTTGTCTCCGTTAAGATCGGTCCAATACGGTCCGTTCGCGCCGAAGAACATCGTGACGTTATTAGCTCCCAGCTTTAAGGTCGTTACGGATTTCGTTCCGCCGCCGCCACTCAACGTGACCGTCTGGGCCGGGCCCTTCTCGAAGGCAATCGAACCCTTGATAAACACGTAGTCGGAAATCTGGAGCTCGACACCGGTAACACTAGCCCGCAGGAGCTTGCTTCCAAAATCGAGAGTGAGGTTACCATTCCCGGTATCTAAGGTGTAAGCATTTGCGCCTGAGAAATTAGCCACTGGGTTTGTCGCGGCACCTGAAGCTGCGTTGTATTCAAGCGAGATACCAGTGGCGGAAAATTTGAATACATCAATGCCGACAAACCCGATGAAATCTGCTGTCGCCTTGAGTGAGGTATACTTGATCCCGGAAGTCCCCTTCATCATGAGCAAACCGAACGTGCCGCTTTCCACAACCAATCCGACCGCATCACTGTTCCGGTCATCCGTGTAATCGATCAGGCCGTCTCCGTTAGTGTCTTCAAAATACGGTCCATCACCGATGAAGATATCGACATTGCCGGCTCCAAAAGCCAGCACGTCCACTACAGCGGTAGTGCCACCACTAAGATTCAACGTGTAATCCTTCTGTTGGGTTAGGGAGAAACCGCCTGAGATATAGACAAAGTCCTCAATAATCAGAACGGCGTTCTCTATTGCCAGGCGTTGTAAGGAGGATGAAAATTCAAAGTCTACCGAAGTAATCCCAGTCTGCACCGTGAATTTTCCGTCAGGGAGCTGGGTGAAATCGAGCGCCGAAGGATTTCCGATGCCATCCTTACCACCATTCACCTCAATCCGGTAGCCGCTGGCAGTGAACGAGGAAGACCCCGCGCTGAAGTCGAGACCCAAAAGCTCCACGCTCTCGGCTCGGGCACTAATCGCGTAGTAGCTGCTTGAGTCGCTTGTATTAGTGGGTTTGAAGAGGGCGATTGCTATATCGATGTCCTTCAGTAGCAATCCAACAGCCGTCAAATCTACGGTGGTAGGTCCTGTAAAGTAAGGACCGTCGCCTACAAACACATCGACGTTCTCGAAGCCGATCGTGGTCACGGTGAAGGATTCCGCTGCGGCTGCTCCCGCCACATACATCTCTACATCAGTCGAGTAACTGAATGCGAATCCTCCCCTCACCTGGACAAAGTCAGACAAGGAAAGCTCAAGGTATCCCGATATGTTGATATTGTCCTGCGAGGTCAGGCTTACGGTGGTCTGCGTGACAGCACTCCAGTTCACACGCTCCCCACCCTCCACACTGGTGTCGTTGTAATCAATGGTAAGATTGGAAATCGCGGCCGTGAATCCGAAGTCGGTAAGACCATGGATCGTTACGGTCGGGAAGTTCGTTTCCAATCCAGTGTAGGTGCGTCCATCGTCAGACTTGAATACCGCAAGAGTTGCGGAGATGCCAGAAGTGCCGGTGGAATCGCCCACTTCAAAACCGATCGCGCCGGCAGCGACTGTCAACGAGCCACCACTCAGGGTCGCACCGTAACCAACAAATAGATAAGCGTTCGTAAGACTTACGGTCAGCAGGTCCCCAGCCATCGACGAAGCGGTGTCATCGGGGTCAGTAATGCTCAGGGTCTGCTGGGTAACGGCGAGAGTAGCCGCCATCTTGACAACACCTCCGAGCTCAAAAGTCACCGTGCCACTGATCGAGTAGTTGATCGATGCATTAACCCCAAGGTTGAAGGGCGAAAACGACTCAGTGACCGCGAGGGTCCAGTCCAGCTTGGTCTTTCCGGAGGGTGCCTGATTGATGGCGACCGTTCCATTGGTCACTGCCAATGACAGCGGCGAGAAGTCTAGGTTGAAGGCCAGAGCCGTGGCTTCCATACCCAGCCAGGATTCACCGGTGTTGTTGGTCAGACGCAGCATCTGCAAAGTGCCCGAGCCGCTTACTCCACCGGACGGGATGCCCGCGGCCACCTGCACTTGAATCGCAAGCCCGGTCGCGCTGGTTCCTAACTGGGCGTAATTCGCGTCCCCGACCGCAGCAAGCGTCACATCAAACTGCTCTAGGGCAAAATTACCCGTCACCGTCAGGATCCCATCAATAGAGATGGCCGCAGCACCGCTGGCACTGAAGGACGTCGTGGCTGCCACTGCCAGATTGACCGGAGCTCCAGCCTGGGTGACTGCAAAATTCCAGTCAAGTTTGGCCATCCCAGCCGGTGCGTCATTTAGAGAGACCGTGCCGTTCGTTACGCTTAACGTCACCGGAGCGTAATCCAAGGTGAAAACCATGTCCGTGGCTTCCAGTCCCAACCAGGAATCCCCCGAACTGCTGGTCAGGCGCAACATTTGTAAAGTGCCTGAACCGGTCACACCGGTAGAGGGGATACCAACTGCCAACTGCACCCGAAGTGCAAGGCCAGTTGCACCGGCACCTAGCTGGGCATAAGCTGGATTTGCGTCAAGGGTCACATCAAACTGATCCAAGGCAAAATTACCCGTCACCGTCAGGATCCCATCAAGGGAGATGGTCGCAGCACCGCTGGCACTGAAGGACGTCGTGGCTGCCACTGCCAAATTGACCGGAGCTCCAGCCTGGGTGACTGCAAAATTCCAGTCAAGTTTGGCCATCCCAGCCGGTGCGTCATTTAGAGAGACCGTGCCGTTCGTTACGCTTAACGTCACCGGAGCGTAATCCAAGGTGAAAACCATGTCCGTGGCTTCCAGTCCCAACCAGGAATCCCCCGAACTGCTGGTCAGGCGCAACATTTGTAAAGTGCCTGAACCGGTCACACCGGTAGAGGGGATACCAACTGCCAACTGCACCCGAAGTGCAAGGCCAGTTGCACCGGCACCTAGCTGGGCATAAGCTGGATTTGCGTCAAGGGTCACATCAAACTGATCCAAGGCAAAATTACCCGTCACCGTCAGGATCCCATCAAGGGAGATGGTCGCAGCACCGCTGGCACTGAAAGAGGTTGTATCTCCCACGCTTAGATTGACCGGAGCTCCAGCCTGGGCGACTGCCAAATTCCAGTCAAGTTTGTCCATCCCAGCCGGTGCGTCATTTAGAGAGACCGTGCCGTTCGTTACGCTCAGAGTCACCGGCGCATAGTCCAGAGTGAATTCCATGCCCGTGGCTTCCAGTCCCAACCAGGAATCCCCCGAACTGTTGGTCAGGCGAATCATCTGCAAAGTGCCAGCGCCGCTAAGTGTTCCCGTTGGCGTTCCTGCCGCCACTTGCACTTGAATCGCAATGCCCGTTGGAGCAGCACCCAACTGTAAGTATGCCGCGTCGGTGCCAAGCGTCACATCAAACTGCTCTAGGGCAAAATTACCTTCAATCGACAGAAGACCGCCAATGTCGATGGTCGCCTGCCCTGAAATAGATAGGAGGGAGGACGAAATTGAGAAACCGAGATTTTTGCCGACAAGATTGAAGTAGCCATCCAGCGTAACTTCTTCGACTCCGCCCCGTCCATTGATGCCGCCAGTAACAATACCACCGTTGATTACAAATGTATCCTTGGCGGTTGCCGCTCCCACGAGGTTGTCGATGCCGGTGAAATTGATGGAACTCCAACCGGCGATGGCAACACTTCCGATTCCAACCCCACTGAGCGTCCAAGTGGTGGCTAGATCGAGATCGATGCGGATGATGTCACCAGTATTCAATACTAACGCATTAATATTGGAAACATCGTTATAGGTCGCGAGAACAGCATTGGTGGAGGCATTGATTACCTGAACGTCCAGAATGGCGTTCGCGCCGGCTTGGTTATCAAAAATGCGGAAGATCAGGTTCGGATCGCCTGCTTGTCCGGTAATAGTCCCTCCGCCAAATGTGACAGCGCCGGAAACCGAACCGGTGTTATTTGCCGAACTTCCAGCAGAGAGCAAAATTCTGACACCCGCGCCGAGCGCATCTTCCATTACTGCCAGACCGGAGTCATGGTCGTATCCCAGAACGTGTCCTACCTCGTGAATGAGAACGGTGAGAAGATCGATCCGTCCGAAGGCATCGCTACCGGACTTGGCTTGAAGGATTCCACCGACCAGTTCGAACTCACTATTTTCGCCCGGGGTGGTATCGACGAACCATCCGCGTCCGGCAGCATCCAAATCTAGATAAATTGCAGAGCCGATCACCTCACCTAAAATCCCACCATCGAGATTGGCGACCTGTGCGGTGATGCTTTGAATGAGATTTGCAAAGTCAGTTCCTGGGAGGGCGGCGGACCAGAGATTGATGGCCTCCAGAAGGAGCGCATCGACCTGATCCTGGAGGAGAATATTTGACCCCGAAGTTGCGACGGTGGCGTCGCCGTCAAACAGGAGATAATCGCCGTGTGAATGAGAATCGCCGTGTGAGTGAGAATCGCCGTGTGAATGAGAATCGGAAATCGCGGAATCCTCGTTCGGTGCTTCACCGTTTTCGGTGACAAGATCACCGGAAGAATCGGAGGTGAAATTTTCTGTCAGGGAAAGATTGAAACCAGCGGTCTCTACTCCGGAAAATTGGAGGAGAAAATCTCCGGCGGCGATTTGGCCGTTTCCGGCGGTGGTGCCTGGAGTGATCGATCCGCCGTTCGGAGCGATGAGGGAGAGAGTGTCGTTACCGCCGTTTCCACCATTGAAGGTGACTGCGAGTGGAAGGCCACCTTGGGTAAGATCGACGATCAGTGTGTCGTCTGTTTGATCGCTACCTTGTATGGTAAGGCTTGTAACACCTTGTTCGCTGAGGAAGTCAGGACGGAGATCTGAAAGATGAACTTCTCCAGTTACAAAAACCGTCAGTTGGTTTCCTGCGCTGAGCTCAGCAGCGAAGCCGAGGTAGCTGGAATTGGAATCGAGAAGTGAGTTGGAATTAGCCGCTTCATTTTGTGTTGATGCAGCTTCGCCATCCAACGCGGTGGCTTGGTTTGTATCGGAACCTGCATTTTGCATTTCCGAGTTAGTTGATGTGTGAGAAAAATTTACGTCAGGGGTTGTTGAATCGCTCACTGTCGGCGGACCGTTTGCAGCGTTCAAAGTGGTCACCAATTCGGTGACCATCGAGTCGGTGTCTGGCTCACTTGGAACCAAAATTGTTACCTCATCGTGAGTGGCAAAATCTATGCTCTCGGAGGTTGCAGTTGAGCCCTCAACAAGAGCGTCAACTTCGTCGGTTGAAGCACCTTCATTCAGACCACCGGAAGAGGTTTCGGAATCAGAAAGATCAGCCTCACCGGCCAACGCGATTGACTGCTCTTCAGCAACTGGTAAATCGGTATCGGAAAGCTCGATTGTGTCACCATAAAGATGACTGCTATCGGCCACGACTGGCTCCGGGGTATCCGAGGTTGTCGCGGGCGAATGTTGCACCATCAAATCGGAAGATGTCTGAGTCACCGGCACAGAAGAAACATCGGTAACGCCCAATGGAACATCGATCGGTGCGGCGGAAAGTAAAATCCGCGGTTCCAAAGACTCGACCTCAAACAGATCACGCCCGGCACCCGATCCAAGCGCGGATTTGCTCACCGTTCGCGAAGCGACGGATTTAGGAGCAAAGAAACGTGAGAACATGGATGGGAAAAATGAAATTAATGAATCGAAATTCAAGAGATGCAAAAAATTGTAGATTTTCCCAACAATCGTCAAGCTTCCTGAAACACGCTTACGAGGCATGTGGCTTTTTTCCTTTTAAAATCAACGAAACGGCCCGTAAAAAAAATCACTTTTTTAATTTTTTACCGGCTACGACCGGCGGCAAATCCGAGCGATCGTTGAATATCAGACTCGGACAACATCACCCCGCGGCGGCTGCGAGCCGCTTGCCCCTGGGCCAGATAATGCGACCAAGCGAGCAGCAAACGGCCTAAAAACTGCGGCACTGAACCAACAGATTTCCATCCCAAACTGCGTGACCAACCACGCAATATAAGCTCGGGCACAAAGCGCTTCAGCAACGCATCATCAGCACAGTAAATCGAGATCACAGATCCCGGATCACCTTGCCGCGCGGCACGCCCGAAGAGCTGACGATCCACTCGCTCGCTTTCGTTGGCTTCAATCGAAATCACATGCAATCCACCGAGAATTTCGACTCCCTTTTCCAGACGAATATCGGTACCACGACCCGCCATGCTGGTGGCGATGGTGATCGTGTCACGATGGCCAGCTCGCGAAACTAACAGGGCTTCTTGCCGGTGATGGACAGCATTCAAAACACGGTCACTAACGGGCAACCGATGACTCCGTAAATGAGCCGCGAGTTGCTCGCTGCGATCGACAGTTCGAGCACCAATCAAAAGTGGTTGTCCACGCACGTGACGGGACTTGATTTCATGGAGCAGCATCGCCTGTTGTTCTTCAGGAGTCGCGCAGAAACGAACACCCGCGTACTGACGTTTGCATGGTAGATTTCGTGGTATTTTCACAAACGGTGAATGATACGTATGCCATAGCTCACCAGCCGCCTCTGATAGGGTTCCACTCGCACCGGAAAGCATCTGATATTTCCGGAAATAACTCTGAAAACTGATGCGCGCCATCGTCTCCGTACCGCCATTAATAGCGAGCCCTTCCTTCGCCTCAATGATCTGATGCAAACCCTGCTGCCAAGACCGCATCGGCATGGGGCGCCCAGTCGATGGATCTACGATGACGACCTTGCCCTCATCGACCACATACTGCTCATCCCGCAGAAAGAATTCACGAGCCTCCACGGCCTGCCGTGCGAGCTGAACCCGCCGCCGTTCACTGGCCCACAACCCCCGCTTCGGGAGATCAAGTTTATCCTCCACTAGCTCCAATCCAGGCCCTAACAATTCTGCGGTGCGGCGTGAACGGTCGGTGCGATAATGAATACCGGGGTCGAAGGTTGAGACCAAGCTCCAGATGGCTGTCGCCACCTTATTCATTTCTCCAGCATCGAGAGACCGGCTGATAATCAATGGTGTCACAGCTTCATCAATTAGCGCATGATCGGCCTCATCAATGAGGGCCACATGCAAGCCGCGCTGGACAGGATTGGCACCACCGCTCTGACCTGCCATCACCGCCAATAAGCGAGCTGGTCGCAAATCCACTCCCACACTGCGCAACCGATCTCTCAAATAATCCGCGGCAGCTTCCTTGGCCGTGGTGTAGGTAACCCCACAAGCATAGGCAGCACGGCGCTGGTTATCGTCATCATCGCTGAGCACTGAGCCAACCGTTAGGCCTACGCGGCGGTAAAACGATCTGAGGTTTTCCGCATCACGCCCGGCTAGGTAGTCATTCGCAGTAAGAACATGACACGGCAGTCCACTCCAGGCTTGGAATGCCGCTGCGATACCGATTGCCAGAGTCTTGCCCTCACCGGTATCAACCTCAGTAAAAAAGCCCTGTACAAGTGCGGCCGCTGACATCAACTGGACCTCAAATGCTTTCAATCCAAGCTCACGCTGGCCCGCCACCGCTAAAGCAGCGAGTCCTGAGACCAGAATTTCTCGGTGATCATCGGGCTTGCTCCTACGCTGAGTTCTCAGCTTGACCAATAATTCATTAAGTTGCCCGTCGGATAATTCACTCAGAGCTTCGCGCTCAGCGGCGATCTCACCAGCAGTCTTCGCCAAGCGCGACGCCACCCAGGGCGCGCGCTTCACTCTTCCCAACAAGCCATCAGCCCAACGATCCAGACCTTTCTTGGGGGTGGGCGCTTTATGCTCGAATAAAACACGTTGATGCTCGGTGGGAGTCATGGCGTGGATCTAAATTTGGTAGGTTCGCTGGAACAACTGCCTGACAGCTCGCACCCATTGCCACAACAGCGGCTCGGCAGGCAGCGTCATGCGTGCAACCGCTCGCTGACCATGAATCAACTTAACCGTATCTGCCGCATCGCTATCGAGTGCGGCCCGAATCTCGAACACCGGCTGCGACGCTTTCGTCCCCTGTCCGGCACCCACCAAGCCGCGACCTGCCAGTTGACCGCCATCTCTTGAGTTGTTCATATCCACCGCAGTGCTTCCGCCACCAGCCAATCCCAACGCAGCGGAAGACAGTGATTCACGCTCGGCGGGTAATGCATTGAAATCCCTCACTCCGAGAACGATCCCCTCCTGCCCGCGCACTCGCACCTCTGTCTGATGAACCTGCTGTTTGGTGAAAATCCGTGAAACATCGTCCTGTTTGACCACGGCAGAAAGATAGAAATCACCATCCCCCTGGACAACTCCCAATTCAAGACCGCGCGACAACATCCCGCCTTTATAAAGCACCGCATCGGGTG
>Ga0209491_10004612_pt1 | contig 21049 bp, 22 predicted proteins | sample BON02_FD_187213 | JGI IMG/M metagenome (GOLD analysis project Ga0209491, IMG submission 187213) | Freshwater microbial communities from Lake Bonney liftoff mats and glacier meltwater in Antarctica - BON-02 (SPAdes) (version 2) | ecosystem: Environmental > Aquatic > Freshwater > Ice > Glacier... | reverse complement strand
TTCGCACTCACATCATTACAGAGTCAGGGGGCAGGATGCACCCCTCATTGTTAACCTGGTTCCTTCATTGTCGTGCCGATTTAGGCTGATTTTCGCCCACTAATTTTCCTGAAGACCCAAATATTTAGGGGTATTGTGTCGAAAGATTGTTGTGCGCAAAGATAAAGTTGCGCAACGTCGCAGTGGACAGGAGGACTGAACAATGAAGCGTACGAGCGGCTACGATTTGTTCAAGCGCATTAAAGAACGCAGAATTAAGTGCCGATGGGCGTTATAACGACACAGCGCAGAACCTATGACAGGGAATAGGAAATGGCATCGATCAGCGCAATAAGCTAGTCAGTCGTTTAATTAGCAGGAACAGCAGGAAACGCATTAGTAAAAATGAGCATTAAGCAATAGACGACTGAACGAAACCAGGTGGGTCTTGAGACTTCAATACAAGCCTTACTTGATCACTGTTCAACACTACTAGTTTAAACGGAGTGCATAAAATGACAGTTATTAATACCAACGTATCAGCAACAATAGCCAGTAATTCACTGATGCGTAATGAGAAGGCTATGACCACAGCGATGGAACGTCTATCGACGGGCTTACGTATCAATTCAGCGAAAGACGATGCTGCCGGACTCGCCATTGCATCACGAATGACGTCACAAGTTAAAGGGTTGAATCAAGCTATTCGTAATGCCAACGATGGTATATCGATGATGCAGACGGCTGGCGGTGCCATGACTGAGGTGTCTAACATGCTGCAGCGTATGCGAGAGTTAGCTGTCCAATCGTCAACGTCAACCAACACTGCTGCGGATCGCGCCACGCTGAACGCCGAAGTGCAGGAGCTGGTTGCGGAAATCGACAGCATTGCTAAAAACACCTCTTTCAACAATAAGTCATTGCTTGATGGCACTTTTGGCAATCAAAACCTGCAGATTGGTTACCAGGCAGGCCAGACCCTTAGCGTCAGTATGGGCAGCTTGAGAACTAATTCTATTGGCGCAGGCGTTTCAACAGCATTGTCGGCATCCGGCGATTTCGCTGCTCTCGCGGCGACCTTGGAAACTAACCGTGACCTCAATTCGGGTGACCTGGTAATTAACGGTGTGGTAGTGGGAGCTACTGCCGACGTCGACGATTCACTCTCCGTGGATGCCAAGAGTGCAAGCGCCATCTCCGTAGTAGCAGCCATCAATAGAGTCAGCGACTCAACCGGCGTGCAGGCAACGGTTGGCACAACGATCTTAGAAGGCACAACAATGACGGCTGCCGCCTTTACGGGTGCTATCACGATCAACGGCGTGGCCACTGAAAGTATCACTACCACCACTGACGCTGGCGCGAGCCGGGCGCTTGTTACAGCGGCCGTCAACCTTGTCAGCTCTCAGTCTGGGGTAAGAGCAGTAGACACAGGCAGCGATACCGGCGGTATCCAGTTCATTGCGGATGATGGGCGCAATATAACGGTTGCGCTTGGTGGTACTTTGACAGCCGCAACCACTGGAGCTACAGTAGGCGTGCAATCTGGCTCTTACTCACTGCAAAGCAAGACCGGTGACAACATTACTATTTCATCGACGGCGGTAGCCAGCACAGCGTTGGCCAAGTCTGGGCTATCAGCGGGTACTTCTGGTTCTGGCAAGGCAACGTTAACCAGCGCAACTCGTGCAACTGGAGATGTAGCACCTGCTGCGGGTACTACAGGGTTATTGGCACTGGGTGATATGTCGATTAATGGGTCTTCCATTGCTGGCGCCATAGCAACGGACGACACGGCCTCAGACACGACAGCGACTTCGTCCACCAAGGCGGCAAGTGCTATTGCTACTGCTGCGGCTATAAATAAGTCATCTGAAACCACAGGTGTTACCGCAACCGCTAACGCCAATGTTATCGTGGGAACCGCATTCACGGCCGCGGCAAATGCGGCTATGTTTGTAAATGGCGTTGACGTAGGCGCGTCACTGGCCACCGATACGCGTGAGACTTTGGCGGTTAAAATCAACGCATTCAGCGGACAAACCGGTGTAGTTGCAACGGACAACGGCACGGGCTTGACCTATACTGCGGCTGATGGGCGCAATATTTCTTTGGCAACTACAGATGGACTCGCAGCGGGTATGGGTGTGACCGCTACAAACCTTGCCACGACCGCGACAACTGCGGCATTAGCCAGCACCACCTATGGCTCTATCACACTGAGCTCGGATAGCGGCTTTACTGTTGATCGCGCCACTAATGAAAAGGCCTCCCTTAACGCTTTGGGCTTCAGTGCAGGCTCTTACGGCGCAGGAGAATCTGGTGGGCAAATTGCGAATGTCTCATTAGCAACCGAGGCTGGATCAATTTCAGCCATTAGTTCGATTGATGCGGCTCTTAGTACCGTCAGCACAGCTCAAGGTAAACTGGGCGCGGTCGAGAACCGCCTAGACTATACGATCAATAATCTCTCTAGTATGGTGGCAAACGCATCGGCGTCGCGTAGTCGAATTCAGGATGCGGATTACGCAAAAGAGACCACAGAGCTGGCGCGGACGCAGATCATTGCGCAGGCCGGAACAGCGATGCTGGCGCAGGCCAATCAGGTTAAGCAGACTGTGCTGTCCCTGCTCAAGTAAACTACTTGGTGATGCAGCAAAATCGGCATGAAGTATAGTGCCGATTTTGCTCCGATCCCCAGAGTCCTAATTGTAATACGGAGTAATTATGTCAGTCATTGACACCGGTGCGGTAACTTCCACCAGCACCCCCCCGGTTACGCAGGTGTTCGCTCCGAAACCGGTTCCCAAAGTGGATCAGGCGTTTAGAGACATTCGTGCAGTATCTGCTAAATCTGAGCAGGTAAATACCGAAATGGCTCAGCAAAAAACCCGTTCAGCAGAAGAAATGGGCAAAATGCAGGCCCGCCTGCAAGATGCCATTAGGACCCTGAACGAGTCTATTGATCTCAATCCGAATAAGCTGCAGTTTTCAGTTGATTCGGTATCCAATAAGGTCATGGTAGTGGTAACAGACGAGGTCACCGGGGAGGTTGTTCGTCAGGTGCCCGCCGAGGCACTGCTTCGGGTGGCGCATAATCTTGAGGCCATGAAAGGCATTCTGTTCGATAAAATGCTCTGAGACATGCGCTGAGATATCAGGATCGTTAAATTAGGGATCTGTATTGCCCTCAGGGCTTACAACAATGCTGTCAAGCAGGCGGTTGAGCTCCTCACGTCTCTCGACGCTCATGCCCGCTTCAGTCTCAAGATGCAGAATCAGCTGGCTTGAGCTCTGCGAAATTGAGGTGAATTCATACATGGCGGCCGCAGCACGGAGGCTCTTGAGCATTGGACTATCCTGCTGGCGTTGGTCACTCCAACACAGAAGATAGGCAATATTGAGTGCTGGAAAGTCACGCGCTAACGTAAACAGTAGATCCCAGTTTTCCTGCCCCAGTTGCTCGGGACACGGAATCAGCAGTAATTTCTTCGCTTGCCCGGATACCGGATTCTTCATCGCCAGCTCCAGGGAAATCCCTTGTGCCAGCTGGTTAATCAGCTCCAGCAGATCCTGGTCCTCGTGCACTTCCACCACATTTGCGTGCCGGTGCCGAAGTTGCGGTTTCATCAGTTCGAGGTAATGGTCCTTTAACAGAGTACTGGCGAAGTTTAACCAGCACACAGCGCTGGTGGTACTGGAGAGATCTTCCATCAGTTGCTTGCAGGCCTGAGTGTGCTGTACTGAGAGAAAAAGGGGATGCACGTCAGGGGCGGGGGTATCGTCTTCGTGGGTGACTTCGACCACTGTATTCGCACGGGCATCATCTGTGTTCAGTGCCTTCGCCTGCTGATCTTCTGGGGCAAGTGCAACCTTTTTCTTAGTCGTTCTAGTCATTTTTCTGTCATTGTTTACGGTTTTTTCCATAGTGTCAGTTCACATCCTCAATCCGTTCACCTTTTTCGTTATAACGCATTGTCGGCGGTACTACCGCTGCAGGTCGGCGTATTTTTCGACCCTGCCGTATTGCATAGTCTACGTTAAAGATATATGCGATCACCTCCGCGACCGTGTGATAAAGTGTTTCTGGAATATAGTCGTCTATTCGAGTGGAGAAATAGAGTGCCCGCGCGAGCTCAGGGGCCTCAAACAGCGGCACCTGATGTTCTCTTGCTTTTTTGCGGATCTGCTCGGCCATATGGTCAATACCTTTAGCCACAACACGTGGTGCTTCACTGGTGCCTGGGTTATAAGACAATGCCACCGCAAAATGTGAAGGGTTGGTGATGATGACATCAGCGGATTCAATCGCCGTCATCATTTTATTATAAGCAATTTCGCGCTGTCGCTGGCGCAGTCTTGCTTTGACTTCCGGGTGCCCATCACTTTCTTTCATTTCATCTTTAATTTCCTGCTTACTCATCCGCAACTTCTTGGTGTGCTGAGCCAGCTGGTAGGGAATATCAATGAAGGCAATGATAAACAACGTCAACGTTATAAGCACCATGCTGGCAAGCAGAATGCCACCAGCAATTTTTAGTGCGTCTCGGTAGGGAATAATGCTGAGCATGTTCAGTGTGTTGCTGTAGTAGCGAATCACCAGAAAAATGGTTGCCGCTATCAAGATGGTTTTCAACAGGTTCTTAGTAAGCTCAAACAGAGCGTGGGTGCCGAACATGCGTTTAAGGCCGGTCAGAGGATTTAGTTTGCTGAATTTTGGGGCCACTGCTTTAATACTGAAGCCCACGCCGCCAAACAAACCGGCGCCAATTATTGCATTTAGCACGGCTACCACTAGCACAATGGCAAGCACCGGTAGGACAATCCCCATCGAACCAACGATTTTGCCAAGCATCTGATTCGCATCACGTACCACGGCGCTGTCTACGGTGAAATTATACTGCAGCAGGGCTCGCATTGTGCCTGCTATCAGGCTGCCGATCATCATTATCAGCACGGCGCTGCCAAAAAGAATGACGGCTACTGAAAAATCTTGCGAACGCAGAATCTGCCCATCCTCTTTCGCCTTGTCTAGGCGTTTCTGGGTGGGCTCTTCGGTTTTACTCTGGCTGTCTTCGGACGATTCCATCGCTTATGCTCCGGCTAGACTCTGCAAGACCTGAATGGCAAGGCCCCACAATCGCTGGATGGCGTAAACCATGCCTACTATATTCAGGTTCAACGCTAGCAGACCAATCAGCAGTATGGCTGGAAAACCGACAGCTACGATATTTAAGGCAGGTGCAGAGCGAGTCACCACGCCTAAACCGATATTCAGAATCAGCATCGCAGTCATCATGGATAGGCCCACGTTAAGTGCCCCGGCAAATATATAGGGCAGCCAGGCAAACAGAATGGACAGCCATTGTTCCAGAGGCGGAATCTCCCCGATGGGAATCGTCGTGAAACTTTCAAAGAGCAGTTGAATAACAAAAAGATGTCCGCCCAAGATCAGGAAAATGAAGGTAGATAGAATAACCAGCAATTGCGAGACCACCGGCACATTACCCATATTTGGATCGACCATAGTGGCAAAACCAAGGCCAATAGAGTTGGCGATGGCCTCGCCGCCCATGACCACAGCTGCACCGACTATCTGCAAAATGAACCCCATGATCACGCCTATAAAAATCTGAACCAGAATTTGCCACAGGCCATCAGTGGTCATTGGGTCTATGAAGGGAACCTCAATGGCATTGTAGGTAAACACGGTCAGCATCAAGCCAATCATGATGCGAATGCGTAAATTGACGGCATCCAGCGAGAATAGCGGTGCGGCGAGCAGGAAAGCGGTAATTCTTATCATAGGCCAAAATATCAAGGTCAGCTCATTGACTATCTCATCAATGCTGCCAAAGTCCATCATTGCAACATAACCGGTATCAGCAGGAGCACGCGCTCAAAATAATCGGTGAACACGGTAATCTGCCAGTTTCCGATCAACACCAGTATGACGACAATAAAAATCAGTTTGGGGACAAAACTTAAGGTCATTTCCTGAATCGATGTGGCGGCTTGAATAATACCAATCACCACACCCACCAGCAGAATTGCTCCGAGGAGGGGACCAGCCAGCATCACTGCAATCCACAATGCCTCGCGCCCAATCATGATAACGTCGCTAATTGTCATGTCAGTAGCTCATAAAACTGGCACTAAGGGATTGCATGATCAGAATCCATCCATCAGCCAGCACGAACAGCATCAGCTTAAAAGGCATAGAGATCATCATTGGCGACAACATCATCATACCCATTGCCATCAGCACACTGGCCACTACCAGATCGATAATCACGAAAGGAATATAAATCATGAACCCGATAGTAAATGCAGTTTTTAACTCTGAGGTCATGAATGCGGGAATCAGCACTGTAAGGGGTACCTCGTCATAGCCCTGTCCGGTCTCTACCTGGGCAATATCCATGAATACATTCAGATCTTCTTCACGGGTCTGCCCCATCATAAACGCACGTACAGGCGATTCAGCTGCACTTAAGGCTTCTGCTGCGGTGATCTCTTCATTTACATAAGGAAGCACCGAATTGTCATAGACCTCTTGAAATACGGGCGCCATGATAAACAAGGTCAGAAACAGAGCAATGCCGACCAGCACCTGGTTGGGCGGAGTCTGTGCGGTACCGATGGCTTGGCGCAGCAGGGACAGCACGATAATCACGCGCACAAACGATGTCATCATTATCAGCAGCGACGGCAGCAGACTGAGCGCGGACATCAGCAGCAGCACCTGCAGCGTCAGACTGTATTCGGTGGCACCATCAGGATTCTCAGTCATGCTGACTACGGGCAATCCGGTTTGTGCCAGTGTACTGGCGGATAGCAGCAGCAGCGCGAGTGCGGCAATGAGTTTCAGTAGAGTTTTTGTCATAGCAGCCATTGCAAAGGGATTAACTGGATTTTTGGGTGTCGGGCCAGGTGGCGAGAACCGTAGTTGAATCATGAGAGACTGCAAGCAGCAGGGTTTTTTCTTTCACGTTCACCAGCATCAGGCGCTGGCGATAGCCAAGGCTCAACTGAGATTCTATGGATAGATCAGTGCCTTGTTGAAAAAGAAATTTGCTTTTATATTTATTGAGCACATAGAAAAAGGCCAGCATGAGTGCCACGACGGCAATCAATGAGACCACTGCGTCTATACTTATATAACTCATGATTGTTTGCCCGTTGGCCTTCAGCCGTGTCTGGATCAGATATGTTTTATACGTTCAGCCGCTGGGATCACTTGTGTCAGTCGTATACCGTAACGATCATTGACCAGCACCACTTCGCCCTGAGCGACTAGGGTGTTATTGACCAGCAAATCCAGCGGTTCACCGGCAAGACGGTCCAACTCTACAACTGAACCTTGTGTCAGCCGCATCAGATCGCGTATTTTCAATGAGGTTCTGCCGACTTCAACTGAAATTGTAATAGGAATATTATTCAATACATCGGAGTTAATAGATGCTCGGTTTATTATTGAACTGTCATCTTTAATGGCATGTTTAGCCCCGCTAGGAAGTAGAACATTTTCTTTAGAATCAGTCATTTTATTAATCTCTTGTTTTTTCCGGTTGATGCACAAATTTGTCTATTTGCACTGCTGCGTTATTACCTAGGGTGCCTATTTCTGCAGTGAAAATTCTGGCTCTATCAATTTCTGCCCAGGCAAACTCTGGTTTGTTAAAGTACAGGATATCGTCGACATTAAGTTTCTGCAGTTCACTGATGGTTGAAGAGATTTCCACCAGATTAACGGTGAGGTCCAGCTTAGCATGTGTGCACGCATCACTTAGATCCTCCCGCCATTGATTACCTTTGGCGTCATTATCTTCGCCGGTCTGAATGCGGCTGCGCAGCAGATCGCGAATGGGTTTAAGCGAAATGAACGGGGTCACGATGCTGATACAGCCCTCAGTTTGTGCGTCCAGCGAGAGTACAAACCGGCTCACAATCACCAGATCATTTTCATCTGCAATCTGAGCAAATTGTGGATTAATCTCTGAGGCGGTCGGAACAAACTCCAAACTGATAATGGGTGACCAGGCCTCTTTAAGAGAACCAAAGATAATGTTTAGCATAATACGGACAATGGATGTTTCCGTGGGCGTAAACATACGTCCAGGTGACAAGGTGGAGTGGCCTTTGCCAATACCGCCGAAGAAGTTATCCAGTGAGGCAAAAATCACAATAGGGTCGATGACTATCAGAGAATAACCTCGGAGTGGCTCGAATTTCACCGTATTGACTGATAGCGGTGCCTGCAGACCTGATAGATAGGAGCTGTATTTTTCAATTTTTACGCGCTCAATCTGAATTCGAGGAGTGGTGCGCAATACATCTACCAGACCAACACGCAATTGGCGGGTAAAGCGCTCGTTGATCATGTCAATGGCGGATTCATTAAAGCCCAACGAGGTTTCTTCACTGGCCAGATCATGTTTGACGACCTGATAGGCTCTGCCGTGGCCATCCTCACTCATGCTGGATGACATGAGAGATTCGTCCTGCAGGGCCTGCAGCTCCTCGCGAGTCAATTTGTTATCGGAATTCTGCATAATGGATTCTCAATACCTCTTACGGGATCTGACGAAGCGTGTTGTATTTACTGGACCAGAAATTCTGAAAAATAAACTGACTCAACGCCTCCGAAATTTTCATGACGCTCAAGTACGGAGTTTATAGTCAGACGTAGCTGTTCGGACATGACATCTTTGTAGCCCGGGTCCAACAGATCTTCGTCACGGGTATTACCCAGCACGGTCAACAGCGCTGATCGGATAGACAGTTCATGTTTTTGGATATTATCTACCACCATTTGGTCGTAATGCGTCATCACGGCAAGGGTCACCTGCATGACTTTCCGTGAACCGGCAAGATTGGCAGTCAGCGGGCGAGCCATTTCGTAGTACAGAGTCTGCAGTCGTGAAGGATTAGGTGTGACCATTAAAGTTGCCGGCTCAACGGGGGCAGCATCAGAGCCGGTGTCCTGTTGCTGTTCAATATTGTTTAGTTCGGCCTGTAGTTCTCTGTCTGAGAACGAGCCGGTCATCAGCAGTGTGGCGAACACAGCACCTGCCACGATCACGATAACAAGTAATACCCCAATCAGAATTGGCAAAATTGGCAGTTTTTTCTTGCTTTCCGAAGCTTCAATATTCTTATCGTCTGCCATGATTGTTCCTCTTTAAACCGTGTTTTAAACGTAAGTATCGATAGATCCATCTGCTCCGCTTGTAGCAATAGTCGGGGCTGATTTGGGTTCATCAATTGTGTTCTGTGCGGCATGGCCGCTTGAGTTGGATGACTGCTCATACCCCGCCGGCTTTGCTTCGGAGTCACTTGCTATCGTGACGTTAACCTGATTCATGCCAGATCCGGACAGCAGTTCACGTAAGGCTGAACTGCTGTCACGAAGCAGCTTCGCAACTTCCTCACTTTGCACAAGCAGATTAATGGTAATGCTGTTACGGCCTTCCACGACCTCGGCTTCAATAGTGCCCATATTCTCCGGAGTTAGAAAAATACGCATCCTGACCATACCGTCAGAGCCACGGTCCATGACTGCGCGGTGAATCACGGAATTTAAATTCCGGCTCAGGTCATCATAGGCCATCCAGCGTTCAGTAAGTCGCACCGGTGTCGATTCTGTTTCAGGCACTGGTGCAGCACTGCCTGAATTGAGGCGATATGCGGCGAGCGACACCAGCGGCTGATCAGGTGATGCGCTCGCAGGCTGCGCTGCGACAGCGTCGCGCAGTAATCGGGCATCTGCAAGAGGGGGCATCGCGGTAGTACGCAGGGTCTGCCACTGAACCTCATCGCTACCCGTTTCACTGTCAATATCTGTTGGACTGGTGTTGCTTTCGGCAACTCGGTTTATGCTTCGGGTCACGCCACTTTGCAGCCCGCTCATGGGTTCTGCAGTTTTGCGCGCAGTGTTAGTCACATTGTTATCATCAAGTGCGCTGGCCAGTGCAGCGCGGATCATTTCATTGCCTAGCGCACTTTGCAACTCCGGCATGACGGGAACCGCCATAGCCGAACTTGTTATAGGCGCTGTGGGCACTAAGTTCACTGCGGTTGCCGTTGCCGGTGCAGTTACTGCGGTTATAACCGGAGTTACCAAGGTAGCGTTTGCTGTTGCGATTTTTTTAGGTGTCACCAGATTCGAGGTTGCTATTGGCGCTGCGGGCGTTGGGTTGCTTACGGGTTCTGCAGATGCTGTGGTCATATCAGGCGTCACCGGTTTGGTGTTCGCTGCTGCGGGCGTTGGGTTGCTTACGGGTTCTGCAGTTTTGCGCGCAGTGTTAGTCACATTGTTATCATCAAGTGCGCTGGCCAGTGCAGCGCGGATCACTTCATTGCCTAGCGCACTTTGCAACTCCGGCATGACGGGAACCGCCATAGCCGAACTTGTTATAGGCGCTGTGGGCACTAAGTTCACTGCGGTTGCCGTTGCCGGTGCAGTTACTGCGGTTATAACCGGAGTTACCAAGGTAGCGTTTGCTGTTGCGATTTTTTTAGGTGTCACCAGATTCGAGGTTGCTATTGGCGCTGCGGGCGTTGGGTTGCTTACGGGTTCTGCAGATGCTGTGGTCATATCAGGCGTCACCGGTTTGGTGTTCGCTGCTGCGGGCGTTGGGTTGCTTACGGGTTCTGCAGATGCTGTGGTTATACCAGGCGTCACCGGTTTGGCGTTCGCTGCTGCGGGCGCAGAGGAAAAGACCAGAGAACCTGTCGAGGGTGCGACTTGATCGGAAACAGCGCGCGTAATTGCCAGCGGAAGTGATGCAGATTCGCTTTCTGCTGGAGCTTGATTCTGAGTACTCCTTAGCGGATCACCTTCGCTACTGGAATTGCCTGAACGGGCCAGTGACCAGTGCTCGGCACTCAGAACCTGAGCGGCTATTGGAATGTCTGATGTTACGCTGCTGCTCCCGGGAGTGGGTGGGGGCAGATTCGCGGTGGAGGGTTGTACAGAAATACGTGTGGTTAGCACCGAACGCCCGTTTAACAACTTTACGGTCTCAAACATCATTCTCGGATCAGCGTTGAGATCACCATCGAGGGGATTAGCGTAAGCAATGTAATCATCTGAACTCGGCAGATCCATGCCACTTTTGTTCAAAGTGGCAATCGCTGTGGCAACAGGCAAATCAGCCTGATGCGCCTGTGCTTTGTCCAGTAAAGTTAAAAAATCGGACTGGGGCGGCCCTGTATCGCGGGTAAGCCCGCTGTGCTTGATATCGCTTATCGATATCTTGCTGATAATGGAGCCCAAATTAAATTCTGGATGCATCTTCATGTCGCTGTGAACATTCCTGTTTCTGCTGGTTGCTCGGGTCTTATTAGGTCAACAAGCAATAAATATGCCAGCCTTTTCACTGACGGCCGAAACGCCTGTCAATATTGTATTTGACGATATTTGATTCATCCTGATGGCGGGACTCAAGTTTGACCTCCGCTGCCAGTCGGCTTTTGACTGCCACGGATTTAAGCTTGCTGTATTTATAAATTTCCTGACTGTGTCTAGCCAGCACCTGACGGTTCTCTGTAATAATCTCGGATAACTCTTCTTCTTCCGTTTGAAGGTTTTCTTTGATTTTGAATAGCTGCATCATATACGCGGGTATGCTCAAACTGCCCTCCTTGCCGGTGACAGTGCTGTCTACGTCCAGTTTCCGAGAGTACTCAGCGAGAATATCATCAAGATATTGTTTTTTTGCAGTAATGCGCTCGTACTGATCCAGGATATTCTTGAGGCGGGTTTTTGCCACCATGGAGCGCGACTCTTCTTTATTTATCAAGGCTTGCCAGATACTTTCTTTCATGGTTTGGTGTCCAGGATATTACTTAACAGCTGCCATGATTCGCGCATTGAATAGCTTTCGGCATCACGCTGCTGCAGGAATTTAACTATTTTGTGGTGGTGCGCAATTGCCTCATCTAGCTCTGGGTTGCTGTTGGTGTCATAGGCGCCAATCTGGATGAAATCCTCTTTCTCAGCGTACAAGGTCCATAACCGACGTAGTTTTTGCGCCAGACGGACCTTTTTTTCGTCAAGCAGCATGTTGGCAGCCCGCGAAATAGATCCCGTCAGGTCGATAGCCGGATAATGGGCAGCATCCGCCAGTGAGCGGCTGAGCATGATTTGCCCATCCAGAGAGGCGCGGGAGATATCCACAATGGGATCATTGCTGTCGTCGCCTTCTGCCAGCACCGTATAGAAACTGGTAATCGAGCCCACCCCGTTTTTGCCGACTCCAGGCCGTTCAATAAGATTCGGGAGCATGCTGAATACGGAGGGGGGATATCCCTTGGATGTGGGTGGTTCGCCCATTGCCAGTCCAACTTCGCGCTGTGCATGAGCTACCCGTGTCAAGCTGTCAAAGAGCAGCAGTACATGTTTGCCCTGATCCCGAAAATATTCGCTGATCAAGTGACTCAATTTTGCTGCCTTGATGCGAGCCACCGGTGAGGAATTCGCAGGCGCAGCAACCACTACCGAGCGCTCCATGCCCTCGCGACCCAGAGTATTGCTGATAAAATCCTGTACCTCTCTCCCGCGCTCGCCTATCAACGCGATTACCACCAGATCGGCGGCTGTATTTTTAGTAAGCATACCCAGCAGCACGCTTTTTCCGATACCCGATCCAGCAATTAGGCCAAGACGTTGGCCACGCCCGATGGTCAGCGCAGTATTGATAACTTTGATACCCGTATCGAGGATACTGTTTATCGGACCGCGTTCCATAGGATTAAGAGGCACTCCATCGAGGCTGGCACTTGACTCATAAGCAATAGATGGCCCCCGATCCAGTGGGTTGCCGAAACCATCAATTACCCGGCCGATTAGTTCGTCGCCAAGCCGTCCCAATGATTGTAGTGACTTGACTGACACTCGCGTCTCCGGTCTTAAGCCATCAATGCCGGCATAAGACATCAGAATCAGTGTTCGGTTAGAGAAACCAATAACCTCTGCCTCCAGACCGGCACTGCCATTCTCTGTTTCAAGAAGACATTGGGCGCCCACAGGCGCAATCACGCCTTCGACCTCAATGGTCGTCCCGGAAACCTTGGTAATCCTGCCATAGGCCCCAATTTCAGGTAGTTGGTAGTGTTTACTGTTTGCTTGGAAGTGCTCGTCCATCAATGCCGATAATCTCGGCAGGTCTTGCGTCCGGGCACGAATCACAGCGGCGTAACCTCGGCGGATACGACCACTTCAGACGATGGCAGTTTTTGTTCACTTAGCAGGGCATTGGTCAGAATCTGTAGTTTATGCCGCATGGTTTCATCAATTTCCGTATAACCCATTGCCAGTTTCAGATCACCGGGCTTTAAGGATTTATCTTTGATGAAGTTGACGGATTCGCTGTGGGATGCCTGCAGCGCCTGGGTTAACTCAAAATCCTGCAGGCTTATGCGAATGTTGATTCTGTCATTACCATGACGGCGAATTTCTTTGATGCAGCGCTCTGCAAGGTCACTGATAAAATCCTGGCTGTGGATCAATTCAACGCGCAAGGCCTGTTCTGCTATAAAAACAGCCAGATTAACCAGTGCTGTGTACTGACCTTGCACATCAATATGTTGGTGATTAAGCGAGTCAATCAAACTTTCAAGTTCCCGCTCCTGTGTCTGTATTTGATCCAGCAATTGCTGACGGGCCTGCTGGTAACCTGCATCAAATGCAGTTTTGCGAACGCTCGCGAGCTCCGTCTTCGAGAGAGTTTCCCCGCAGTCTTCAGCGCTCTGCTCAACGGACTGCTCCGCATCTGCCGGATGCTCATCATGAGTCAGATCACTCTCCTCCAAGGCTGTGTTATGCGGGACCTGTTCATCTTGCACCAATGTGTCGGGTGCCGCGCCGCCTAGCGCCAGCCTGCGAGGCTTCCAGGGTGCGAATTCGACAGCCAGATCTGGCTTATTATCCTGTGGCTTCATGGCATATTGCCTGGACTCACGGTCAGCGGACAGTAGCTGATTGAGTTTCCAGTCGATGTTTGACAGCGGCTGATCAGACAAAGTCGTCTCCCCGGCCTGCCAGCACAATATCGCCTTTGTCCGAAAGCTTACGCGCTATACGCATGATTGCTTTCTGTGCGGCTTCTACATCGGTAATTCGCAGTGGACCCTTGGCTTCCATTTCGTCGAGGAACATAACTCGAGCTCGCTGTGACATATTGGCCATGAACTTGTCCTTGACCATTTCGTCAGCCCCCTTGAACGCAGTCATTAACTGTTCGTTGTCGATATTGCGCATCAAAGTCTGGATGCTGCGATTATCAAGTCCGCTCAGATTATCGAAGGTGAACATATTGTCCTGAATCTTCATTGCCAGCTCTTCGTCAAGCTGTAACACCCCGTCCATAATCTTGCCTTCCAGTTCGACCTTGGTGAAGTTCATGATCTTAGCTGCAGTTTTAACGCCGCCGAAGTTGGAGGACTTCGCACTTGAGCTGCTGGAGAACTGCTGCTTCATAATGGTTTCGAGTTCGTCCATAGCGGTGGGCTGCACCGTATCGAGCATGGCGATACGTTGAATAACTTCGGGTCGCTGTTCGGGTAACAGAAAATTCAGCACATCGGCAGCAATATCGTACTCAAGCACAGACATGATGATCGCGATAATTTGCGGGTGTTCACCCTGGATCATTTCTGCAATTGAGCGAGCATCCATCCAGCGCAGTATTTCAAGGCCTTTGCTTGATGAACCGGGCATGATTCTGCCTAGAATAGTAGCAGCTTTGTCTGCTCCGAGTGCACGCTTGAACACATTTTCCACGTAGTCAGCAGTGCCAAGACCCAGACTGGTTTGTTTCTTGATAGTTCCTACGAAATCGTTAAGCACGATGTTGACGCTTTCCTGCGAAAGATCAGCTACGGACACCATGCATGCGCCTAATGCCTGCACTTCGCGCGGAGACAGGTAGCGAACAATATCGGCTGCCTGTTGTTCGCCGAGCAGCAGCATGATAACCGCTGCCCGGTCTGTTGTTGACATCAGCTCGAGCTCTTCCAGCACGTTATCAGGCAGTTGCGGCTGACTTTCGGCTGGGATTTTATCGTCTTTTTTGGGGGCGGCCATGGTGATCTCGTAACATCAAGCTGGTTTGATAAGTTTCTTCAGAACGTTGGCAACGCGTGCAGAATCCTCCGCCACCAGCAACCGTATAAGCGCCACCTTGTCGTCGTAGGTGTTTGCAGTATCCAGCATATCTGCGGAGATCGACGATTTCTTCGGACGCAGCTTCGCTTTGATTTCATCCAGACCTGCAGTATCACCAGACGTCAGCATGGCTAGTTCTGCAGGGCTCAGGTCATCTTCGTTGAGCGTTTCGTCGCTGAGCTCAAGTGTTTCTATTTTTTCTGGTAGATAGAGTTTTACAACAGGCCGGATCACAATCACCATGAATAGTATAAAAAGCGCAGCAACCAGCGCATATTTTATCAGGGACATGATGGAAGGGTCTTCGTAAAACGCCTGCTGGTTCTCGATAATTTCAACAGGGTGAAAGCGTGAGCTGATAATATTAATTATATCGCCACGCGCTTCATTGTAGCCAATGGCTGCCCGCACCAGACTGTTGAGTTTTTCCAGATAGGCTTGCTGATAGTTGGCAGCCTCGGCTTCGTCAGTGACTCCCGGCGGCACACTGGCTTCATTCAAGGCGCTCTCGTTGATCGCAATAGCCAACGAAATTCGACTGAGCACACCGGCTTGATTCTTTACGTGACGAATCGATCGGTCCAATTCATAATTGCGAGTGGTCTGGCTGCTTCTGATTTGGCCGCTCTGGTCGACAGCTGCACCTACACCTGCGGCAGCCTCATTAGCCAGAAGAAGAGTGTCATTTGGTGCTACATTGGTAGTTCCACCGGGCACACCTTCCGCCACTGCGTTAGTGGACATGTCGACACGTACCATTTCCGAACGAGAAAGTGGCCCGCTGCCATTACCATCAAACTCCTCAAAGGTTGATTCCAACTGTGTAAAATCCATAGTGATATCGATATTGGTGCTGATATTCGCTAGGCCCAGCAGAGATGTTAAAAGACCATCAACCCGATTTTTGTACATATCTTCTACAGACTGCAGGTAAGTCAGCTCTTCAGTAGCTTGCGACAAGCTGCCAGTGCTTGAGTTGGTCAGCAGATTGCCGTTGTGATCGACTACCGATACGTCGGTGGAGGCCAAGTAGGGCACGCTGGAGGCAACCAGATTTATAATAGCCTGAACTTGGGGTTGACTGACACTGCGCCCCGAGAATGGCGTGACGACTACCGATGCTTTGCTCGGGGCTCGGTTGCGGATAAAAGAACTCTGTCTTGGGGTTGCTAGGTGCACCCGTGCAGATTGAATGGTGGAAATACGGACTATACTTTTGGCCAGTTCATTTTCGATGGAAGCATTGTATCGGGCCTCCTCCATAAATTGACTGGTAGTCATTGATGATTGTTCATTGAAGAATTCCAGGGAGCCGGTATTGGCATCTCTGGGCAATCCCAATGAGGCCAGCGCCATGCGGGCGTCGTAGTACCTGTCCACTGGCACTGACAGTGCGCCGGTAGCGCTATCGAGTCGCACGGGGATAGTGGCGCCCAGAAGCCCCTGCATAGATTCGGAGCGATCAACTTCGCTCATGTCAGGATAGAGGGTGCGGTACTCTCCGCCGTCGATCCACATGTAAATCATAAGCAGAACAATAAATATCAGCATGACGCTGATGGCGGGCAAGGATTTCCTAACTAGGGGTTGCGATATAATCTCTTTTACCGTGGGATACCCTGCAGATTTTGCGGGCAGCCCCTGCGAATCCCTAATTGCTGGATAGTTGCTGCCCGAGTCTTTGTTCATCAGGGGTTGGTTTGTTTGCGGCCCCGTGTTTGAATCTTGTACGATATCCATAATTATTCCTAGCGCTTATCAGACGGGCATGTTCATGATGTCTTCGTAAGCTTTCATCACTTTATTTCGCACCTGCAGAGTTGCTTCAAACGCCAGTGAAGATTTTTGCATGGACAGCACAACGTCAGTCAGCTCAACATCTTCACCGGCCTCAAACCGTGCGATCATAGACTTCGAATTGAATTGCAGCTGGCTAACGCCATCCAGAGAGTTTTTCAGTGCATTGGTCATCGTGCTCGCGAAGTTAACGCTGCCAATACCGCTGGTTTCTGTCGCACTTCCGGCAATTTCACTGCGAACCTGTTGGATGGTTGACTGGTATTTTTGAATTTGTGCCAGCAGGAACTGAGTGCTGGAATCATTTGCAATTTTCATCATGTTCTCTCTTATCTCGCGTATGCATCAGGAACGCGATGTCCATCTACACGGTACATTTGTAATTTATGGCGTAAGGTTCGCTGGCTGATGCCTAGCTGTTTAGCGGCATCAGCCCGGGTTCTGGATGCGCGCAATGCCGATAGGATGCTTCGGAATTCCACATTTTGCACCGATTCGTACAGCGCAGACTCTGATGACAGAGCTCTCTCCCGGACGTGCTGATTGACAGACTCGGTCATTAAGCTGGCGCCAGGCGAACAGGCGGTCTGGTCAATCTCATCAACACAGTCAAAGATCATTTCATCGGCAGTCATCAGGTCCGTGTCACTGAGAATCAGCGCGCGGGATATAACATTTTCCAGTTCGCGGATATTACCTGGCCAGCTGTGCCTCAGCAGTTTGTCGATGGCACACTCAGACAGCTCAGGCAACTGCGCGCGGGTGCTGTATTTTTGTATCATTAGACAGGCCAGAGGCTTTATGTCCAGTGGGCGGTTTGCCAGTCTAGGCATATTGAATTTAAATGCACTCAGGCGGTAATACAAATCTTCCCGGAAGCGGTGATTTTTAATCTCTTCCTGCAGATTCACATTGGTTGCTGCAACCACTCGTACGTTGACGTCGATCTGCCGGGTGCCGCCGATACGTGTGATCTTTCTCTCCTGCAATGCCCGCAGAATCTTGGGTTGCAGCTCAATGGGCATTTCCCCGATTTCGTCCAGGAAAAGCGTGCCATTGTGTGCCTGTTCAAAAAATCCCGGCGTGCTTGAGGTCGCGTTGGTGAATGCGCCCTTTTCGTGCCCGAACAAAAGATTTTCAGCCAGTGATGTTGGTATGGCAGCACAGTTAACAGGTACGAAGGGGCCGTTTGCGTTGTTAGAGGTCTCATGGATGACCTTGGCCAAGATCTCTTTGCCTGAGCCGGTCGGACCAGTAATCAGTACGGGTATATTGGCGGCTGCAACCCGACAGGCCAATGCGAATATCTTTGCGCTCTCTGGGTCGAGAAACACAAACGGTTGCTTGTCTGATGGGTCTTGTTCACTCATGGCATCAACGCTCGATCAAATATTTTCCGATATTGGAGATACCAAGCAATTTACGGGCCATTTTTTAAGCCATTGAAATTAAATAATTTTTTTGGAGGTTGTTAATTTATTGACAACAATCTGTGCTTTGTCACAAATTTGACCAAGAAAAGGGCTGAGTGAATTTCCTATGCTGGGACTGTTTGCGGGATTATAAGAAACTTGAGGAAATGTTGTAGCGAGCCATTTTCTGAATCAAGGTAGTGCGTTGCAATTGCAGTAGTGTCGCTGCTTTAGATATGCTGAGATCTGACTGAGTCAGCGCTGCTTTAATCAACTGAATTTCAATATCAGCAATGATTTGTTTTGAAGCAATGCCGGTATTGGGGAGTATTCCCACTGAACTGCACAGGCGAAGAACATCTTCAATCGTTTCTGGTTTGGTGAACTCTTCTGCTGGCATGCAATCGTCATTTGGTGCCTCAAAATCTATGTGATGATCCCGGTATTTATCGTCGACCACCAGCTTATGTTGAGCCACAATATTGTTTAACTGCTCAGATAATGCGTACATTGGTACATTGCTAATGTCTATCTGCTGGCCGCCGTAAAGCACGCTAAAACGCATGATCAGATTGGAAATTTCTCGTACATTGCCCGGCCACGCATATTCTTGTAGAATTTCTGCGGATTGTGGCGTGAACGTAATGGGTCGCCTCTCCCCATTGGCATGTTTCTTTGCAAAGAAATGGCAAAAGTGCGGGATGTCTTCTTTTCTTTCGCGAACGGGTGGTATTGCCAGCGGAATCACGTTAAGCCGGTGGTAAAGATCTTCGCGAAATGTACCTTCAGCAACCATTGCATTCAGGTTGCGATGGGTTGCCGCGATAATGCGCACATTAATGGCTTTTGATCTGCCACCGCCCAGCGGTTCGACAACCCTGTCTTCGAGGACTCGAAGCATTTTTGGCTGCAGCTCCAGTGGCATGTCGCCAATTTCGTCCAGAAAGAGTGTGCCGCCGCTGGCAAGTTCAAGGCGTCCGATTCGGTCTGACGATGCCCCGGTAAATGAGCCTTTAGTGTACCCAAACAGTTCGCTTTCGAGCAAGGAAGCAGGAATTGCCGCGCAATTTATTGGTACTAGTGGCCCTTCATTGCGGGAGGAATTCTGATGCAACTCGCGGCATAATACTTCTTTGCCCGTACCAGTTTCCCCAAGAATCAAAACTGAGGCATCGCTTCGCGCACACACCAACATCAGCTGTTTGAGCTGAACCATGGCGGCATTGTTACCCAAATAAAAACGTGTTGCGTTTGCCATAGTTGAGAAGACTAAAAAGGGGTGAAGATTCTGTTTAAACACCCAATAACGCAGAGGGGGCCTGTAACAATTGCAGTCTATGGCAGTCTAATGCTTTCCAAAAATCATCCGAGGAAAATTGCAAGAGCAAGATTAACATGGTTTATGGAAAATGTAACTGCGCTTTGCGCCGATGTTAGTGCCAAGTAGTAATGTCCCCTATCTCCCAAATAGAAATGTCCCCTGAGTGATTACACTCAGCGCCTGTAAAAACCAGAGGCGGGCATTTTTGAATGGATAAGATGATGAGTCAAAAGGAAGCAATACGGGCGCAAGTGATGGAGCTACTGACGGCAGGTAAAATCGACCAAGTGGAAGCGGGCAAACGGATTGCGGTCAGCGGCGCTGTATAGCGACAAACACAGCATCTTCCGTATCAACGCCAAAGAGGCCGATCCCGAGGCGGAAACGCAGTTCTCACGCGCAGCACGGGAACTGGGCATCGAATGTATCCACGCCAACAGCCCGCAGGCCAAGGGGCGAGTCGAACGCGCCAACCAGACGTTGCAAGACAGGCTGGTCAAGGAAATGCGTCTGGCAGGAATTAACAATATGGCAGAGGCCAACGCTTGGTTGCCAAAGTACATTGCTGCTTACAACCGGCTCTTTGCAGTCGTACCCAAAGACCCGCAGGACGCGCATCTAGCCTATCAAGGCACAGCGGAAGAGCTGACACGCACACTGTCGGTACAGGTCATAAAAACACTGTCGAAGAATCTCTCTTGTCAGTACCAGGGAGAGTTGATACAGGTCGAAACAAGAGGTACAGGACTGGCCATGCGAGGTGCCAAAGTGGCACTACATCAACACTTTAACGGCACACAGGAACTACGCTGGCGCAAGCGCAGGCTCGTCTATACAGTGATGACAAAAGAGCAAAGACAAACGGCAGAAGCCGACAGCAAGACCGTCAATGAACGGTTAGATAAGGTGATTGCAAAGCGCAGCACAGCAAACAAGGGACACAGGCCAGCAGCAAAGCACCCATGGAGAAATATGCCCATCGGCAAGTCCGCCACCGATGGAAAAAGCGTTATACGGTAACGGAAGCGATACAGGCAAAAGGGACATTTCTACTTTGCAGGAAAGGGGACATTTCTATTTAGCGTTGACACTGCGCTTTGCGCCGACCGAGACCACGCTGGGTTACATGCACGCCCTGCATGATCACATCCTAGGGAACCTCTGAACAATCCTGAATCTTTATAAAATATGCGGAAAAATTTCCAAATTCTGGAATTATTAGACGATTTTATGCTCTTTGGTTGGTAATTTGTTCCGCCTGACGCCATTTCGGCGAAAGGCGGACGCACCTGTCCTACGTGAGCAGGTATTTTTTCGCCATCATCATGTTGGCAAACCCGGATAACACATGCAGCCGGTTCATATTCT
>Ga0209491_10004607_pt1 | contig 21067 bp, 19 predicted proteins | sample BON02_FD_187213 | JGI IMG/M metagenome (GOLD analysis project Ga0209491, IMG submission 187213) | Freshwater microbial communities from Lake Bonney liftoff mats and glacier meltwater in Antarctica - BON-02 (SPAdes) (version 2) | ecosystem: Environmental > Aquatic > Freshwater > Ice > Glacier... | reverse complement strand
TTGCCGCGTCCCCGGCGCTTCCCGGCACCACCCGGGCAGGCCTTCTGCTTGCTGGCCTCTTCCATTCCGCTAGGCTTGCCGGGCTTGATATCCGGTCGGCCCTTCAGACCTTTCAGCCGGGAAATCTCATCGCGTTGTTCGCCGATGGTCTGCTTCAGGGACGCAACTTCGCCAAGCAGTTCCAGCACAAGTGCTTTCAGATCGAAATTCGACAGATCATCGAGGGCATGAGAGGATGGCTTGACCATCGCTCGATAGAGACAGAAATCGCCAGGCTTGTGAATCCCACCCCAACCAGATGAGTCAATTCGACGCAACAACGACGTGGCCCGCAAACCTCAACTTGCCCAAGGTTTTGCCCCTGTTACTCCGCTGCTGGTGGAGCCGTCCAAGGCCATGGCGTTTCTTTCAGGGCTCGGGCCGCGCATCACCGGTCGGCAGCTGCGCATGGCGGGTCTTGAGGTCGCCCCCGAAGATCTGGCCCATGCAACTTTGCCCGCCCGGGTTGGCATCCTGACCAACGGTCTGGCCGAGCAATATCAGCGCGAGGGCCAGACGCCGTTCGCGCTGCAGGACGGCATTGCAGTGATCGAAATCTCCGGCGTGCTGGTGCATCGTGGGGCGTGGATCGGGCGCTCGTCCGGGCAAACCTCCTATGAGGGCATCGCGGCACAACTCGCCGCTGCCGCTTCGGACCCCATGGTGCGTGGTATTGCGCTTGAGATCGACAGCTTCGGTGGTGAAGTCGCGGGCGTGTTCGATCTGGCCGACGCGATCCGCGCGGCGCGGGCGAGCAAGCCGGTCTGGGCGTTCGTCGCAGAACATGCCTTCTCGGCAGGCTATGCGCTGGCCTCCCAGGCCGACCTGATCATCCTGCCGCGTACGGGGGCGGTGGGCAGCATTGGCGTCGTGGTGATGCATGCCGATTTGAGCGGCCAGCTTTCGGATGCGGGCGTGACCGTCACACTGATCCATTCCGGCGCGCATAAAGTGGACGGCAATCCATACCAGCCGCTGCCCGAACCAGTGCGCGCCCGCATCCAGGCCGAGATCGACAGCATCCGCGCGCTCTTCGCGCAGACCGTCGCGGCGGGTCGCGGTCGCAGACTGACGGCCGAGGCCGCGCTGGCCACAGAAGCGGAATGCTATCGCGGCGCAGACGCCGTGGCGGCCGGGCATGATATTGCCCTTTTGTCGCAGCCGCGCGTCATCCACAGCACTGTCGACCCCGACCCGGGCCTTGCCCGGATCCTTGCGCCCCGGATCTTCCGGTTCCAAATGCTTCTCCAAACTGATGGCTTGCCACCCTTTGCAGTATCGCGTCCTCAATGATCACCGGTGTCGCGGTTTGCTTTTCCACCCTAAAAGCCACTTTGGCCACCATTAGCGGAGCGACGCGTGAAGGTCAGAGGATCCGTGTATCGCGTTCTTGCCGCGCCAACCTTCACGCCATCACCTCAACCTAGGCGCGGTCGACCGGCGTGGCCTTCATCTTCTAGATGCCTAGTTGTTTGTCTTGCGCCAGGTAGACGGTCAGCGCGGTGCGGGCTTTCAGGTGGGCGAACTACACGTTACTGGCAATCTGAGGTGTGAAAACATCAGGTTACTTGGGAAATGCGGGATTAAACAGATAGGCACCTCGGTCGCAATTTCGTCAGAACAATGCGACCCAATTGCAAATTGATACGTGCTGTTTGGGCGGATCGGGGAGCGCAGGCCGTCCGGACGGCTCCCCAGCATTGACCTGCTGCCGATCCTTTAAGCACGTTCGCCGCACTTTTGACCTTAATTTCGGGAACTTCTGGGGCTAGGCACTCTTTTTTCTTCGGATTCCAATTGACGGTGATGTTTCCATTGACAGAACCAACACATCTAGAGTTGGATGCAAACCAATCTTACAATGGTTTCATTCATGAAGTTACCCCGCCGAAACCTTACCGTCACAGACAGTGCCAACGTTGTTCGGGCACGTCTGCTAGGCATGATCGAACGGGGCAGCTTGCCTGTGGATGGGCAGCTGCCCACGGAACGCGAGTTGAGCGAAAGCATGGGGGTGGGACGGCGCGCGGTGCGCAGCGCGTTGGATACACTTTTGGCCGAAGGATTGATCTGGCGCAAGCAGGGCAAGGGCACATTTGCCGGACAGGCCCCGGACAAGACCCAAGCCTTGGCGGCCGAAATTGTCGGGGAAACCAACTTTGCCGAAGTGTTGGAGGCGAGGCTGTGCATCGAACCGACATTGGCCGCAATGGCGGCACGGCACGCGCTGCCCGCCGATATTGAACGCATGCGCAATCTGGCCCGCCGCACGGTCGAGGCGACGGACGCCGAGTCGATCGAGATTTGGGATGGCGCTTTGCACAGGTTAATTGCACGGACGGCCTGCAACAAGCCGCTGTTGACCTCCTTTTCGATGATCGACGAAATCCGCAGCAATGAAAGCTGGCGGGGGTTGCGGTCACAAGCGCGGTCGCTGGAAACGCTCAAGATCAGCGATGGCGAACATCATGCCATCATTGATCAGATTGAGGCCGGCAATCCCCAAGCTGCCGAAGCCGCGATGCGGTGCCATTTGACGACGCTTGCCACTAATCTGAAACGCATTCTGCACCCTTGACGTATGAGGCCTGACGTGACGCAAACGGACATCAACCTGGACATGATCGCCGCTGCAGAGCGGCTGATGGGGGTCAGCTACAGCCAAGATGAACGCCAGCAGATGCTGGACAACCTGGAGGGGCAGATTGCCTCAGCCCTGCAGCGCCGGGCGGTCTCCATTGCCAATTCAGTGCCGATGGCGTTGCGGTTTGATCCGCGCTTGCCGGGCTTTGTCATGCCACATGCGACGAACGCACTGCGTCTGTCAGCCGTGACCGCGCCCTTGCCTGCGACGGATGAGGATATCGCCTTTGCCCCGGTCACGCATCTGGCGGCGTGGATCAAAAGCGCTGCCCTGACCAGCCGCCGTTTGACGCAGATCTATCTGGACCGGATCGCCAGCCTTGGGCCGAAGCTGGAATGTTTCGCGGTTGTGACCGCCGATCTGGCCATGGCCGAGGCCGAGGCCGCGGACGCCCTGACGCGGGCGGGCGTCAATCTGGGGCCGTTGCATGGGATTCCTTACGGTGTGAAGGATCTGTTCGACACCAAGGGCGTGGTCACCGGATGGGGGGCGGAGCCGTTCCAAAACCGGGTGCCAGACTCCGATGCCTTTATCGTCACGCGCCTGCGGTCGGCGGGGGCTGTGCTGTTGGGCAAGGTGACGGTGGGGGCGCTTGCCTATAACGACATCTGGTATGGTGGCGTCACCCGCAACCCGTGGAACCTGAATGAAGGCTCAAGCGGGTCAAGTGCGGGTTCGGCAAGCGCCACCGCCGGCGGGCTTTGTGCCTTTGCCATTGGAACCGAGACGCTGGGGTCGATCACCTCGCCCAGCCAACGCTGCGGCACCACCGGCCTGCGCCCGACATTTGGCCGGATCAGCCGGGCGGGCTGCATGGCTTTGTGCAATTCGCTGGACAAGATCGGGCCGATTTGCCGCTCGGTCGAAGATACCGCCGTGGTGCTGGCGGCGTTGAACGCGGCAGATATCAACGACAGATCAACAATCGCCGCCCCCTTCGTCTTTGACGCGGGTGCGGGGATCAAGGGGCTAAAGGTTGGTTACCTGCCAGAAGCCTTTGGCGAAGGCGCCACGACGGTCGATCATGCCGCCCTTGCGGCTGTTCGCGCGCTTGGGGTCGAGGTGGTCGAGGTCAGCTTGCCCGACCTGCCTTACGGCGCGCTGATGAACATCCTGTTCGCCGAAGCCGCCGCGAGTTTCGAGGATCTGACCCTGTCTAACCTTGATGCCACGTTGACCTGGCAAGATGCGGCCGCTTGGCCCAATGCGATGCGCAAGGCGCGGTTCCTGTCGGCGGTGGACCATGTGCAACTGGACCGCCTGCGCTATCTGGTGATGCAGGCCCTGGACGGGCTATTCACCCAATGCGACGTGCTGATCGGCCCCTTCATGACCGGGCCGATGCTGATTGCCTCCAATTATACTGGCCATCCTTGCCTGCATCTGCGGGCGGGGTTCGAGGATCTGGGCACCCGCAGCGCCGCCTCCCTCGCCTCCGGCAAACTGACCACGGGCGAGGCGGTTACGACGGGCCAGACCTTTTGCGTGCCGCAGGGCATTTCGCTTTGGGGGCGGCTGTTTGACGAGGCACCGATCCTGAACCTTGGAATGGCGCTGGAACGCGCCCTTGCCGTGGCTGACCGACGCCCCGGTTTTCCAAGCTGAGCAGACAAGCCGACCCGCAGGAAATGCGGCATTTTCTTAACCACAGGCCACAATGGCCATCCAACATGGAAAGTTCGGAAATGAGACGCAGAGACTTCCTTCACAACACCACCGCGATCCTCGGCAGCGGCATTTTTCTGGGCACCAGCCTGCCCTCAGCTCTGTTTGCCCAGGAAACGCCGGTCTCGGGGGGCACCCTGATCTGGGGCCATTCGGAAACCACCCAGAATCTTGACATGCACCAGACTGGCACCGCCTCGTCCGGCCGGGTGCTGCAAAACATCCACTCGTCGATCGTGACGGTGGACAAGGATCTGAACGTCATTCCCGGTCTGGCCGAAAGCTTCGAAGTCGCCTCCGATGGCCTGTCCTACACCTTCAAACTGCGGCCCAATGTGAAATTCCACAATGGGGCCGTGATGACCTCGGCCGATGTGAAATACTCGTTCGAGCGTTGCAAAGACCCTGCCACCGGTGCCGTGAACTTCGAAGTCTTCAACAACGTGGCCGCCATCGAAACCCCCGATGACCTGACTGTGGAGATCAAGATGAGCGCCGTCAACGCGCCCTTCTTGTCGCGTCTGGCCGAAAACGGCGCCGGCGTGGTGATGCCCGTGGATTCCGGCCCGACCCAAGGCACCAACCCGATGGGCGCAGGCCCCTTCAAATTCGTCAGCTACGAGGTTGGCACCGTGGTCAAGATGGCCCGCCATGACGAATATTGGGAAGGCCCCGCCCATCTGGACGCCGTCGAAGCGCGCGAGATCACCGAACCTACCACCCGCCTGACCGGCCTGCGCACCGGCGAATTGCACATGATCAACGACATCCCGCTGGACCGGGTTGGCGAATTGCAGGGCAACGCCACCTTGCAGGTGAAAACATGGTTCCCGCTGAACTTTGACTTCGTGAACATGAACCACACGTTCGAACCGTTCAAGGACAAGCGGGTGCGCGTGGCCTTTGACATGATCATCGACAAAGAAGCGCTGATGCAGGGCGCATTGTGGGGACAGGGTGCCACAACCGCTTCGCCCAGCTTCCCGACTTCGGCCGCATTTAATAAGGGCCTCAAGCAGCGCCCGCAGGATATTGAAGGCGCCAAGGCCATGCTGGCCGAGGCAGGCTACCCGGAAGGCAGCCTGAACGTCGTGTTCAAGGCCACGACAAACTACCCCTACCACATCGAAGCGGCGCAGATTCTGGTCGAATGGTTCAAGGCAGCCGGCGTTAACATGACAATCGAGCAGCTGACTTGGGCCGATTGGCTCAGCCAGTGCTGGGTCGACAAGGACTATCAGATGACGATGATGAACTTCTTCACGCTGTGGGAAAGTGATTTCCTGTATTACAGTGTGTGGAACTCGACCGGCGCCTTCAACTACCGCGCGATCAGCGATCCGGTGATCGACGATCTGACCACCAAGGCCCGCATCACGGTCGACGACGCCGAACGCGCCAAGATCTATCAGGCGGTGCAGCAGCAGATCTTGGATGAAAGCCACGACATCGTGCTGTGGTTCCGCAATGGCACCATCGGGGCGCAGCCTGCGGTCATGGGGCTGGACACGGTGGTGCATCCCAACGGCTCCAACCTGAACTTCCACAAGGTTTGGCTGAAAGCGTAATCTGTCGCGGCGGGCCTGTTCGGGGCCCGCCCCTTTGCCTTTGGGATGCTGCCGATGACCTATGTGCTGAACCGGCTATTGTCGGTGATTCTGACCCTGTTTCTGATCACGCTGGTGACTTTTGCCGTGACAAATATCTTGCCGGGGGATGTGGCCATGATGATCATGGGCACGCAATCCAACCCCGAGGCGTTAGAGGGATTGCGCCAAAGTCTTGGCCTGAACGACCCGTTGCTAGTGCAATATGCCCATTGGGTTGGCGGTATGGTGACGGGCGACTGGGGCAATTCGCTGATCTTCAAGAAACCGATCATTGAACTTCTGGGACAAAAGGCCGTGGCTTCATCCATCATCGTGGTGATGTCGATGGTCATCGCCCTCGTTTTGGCTGTGCCCTTGGGCGTCTGGGCCGCCGTGCACCGCGACAAATGGCAAGATAACGTCAGTTCTTCGTCGGCGCTGATGGGTGTCAGCCTGCCGGATTTCTTTTGGGGGATCGTGATGATCCTTGTCTTTGCCCGCTGGCTGGGCTGGTTTCCGTCGTCGGGTTTCGTCGACCCTTCGGTGAATTTCTGGGGGACGCTGCAACACGCCTTTCTGCCTTCGCTGGCGCTTGGACTTGGATTGATGGCGCATCTGACGCGGATGACCCGCTCTACCATGACCGGTATCTTGTCTCAGGAATTCATCCGGGTTGCCCGCGCCAAGGGTCTGGCCGAACGCACCGTCATCTGGCGCTACGCGCTGGCCAATGCCATCGGTCCGGTGATCACTATTGCCGGGTTGCAGATTGGCTACCTTTTCGGATCAATCATCGTGATGGAAAGCCTGTTTGGCTATACTGGCATGGGCTGGCTGACCTACCAGGCCCTGCTGAACCGAGACTTGCCGCTGATACAGTACACGGTCGTTGTCATCGCCGCCGTGGTGATGCTGACCAATCTGGCAGTTGATCTGCTTTACGTCGTCATTGATCCTCGCATTCGGTTGGGCTGAGACATGAAGCGTTTCAAAACCACCAAAGGCCTGATCGGGATCGTGCTGTTGCTGCTGATTGCCTTGGTCGCCATCGTTGGACCCATGGTCATTCCGCCCGATGCTGCCACCGCGATGGACATGCTTGCCCGTCGCGCGCCGCCCAGCCTGGCCCATCCGTTCGGGACCGATCAACTGGGGCGCGACCTGATGTACCGGGTCATCCTCGGCACCCGCACCTCAATGGAAATTGCGGTGTCGGCGGTGCTGATGAGCATTGTTCTGGGCCTGCCCCTGGGCCTCATCTCGGGCTATTTCGGCGGCTTCATCGACAATGTGCTGATGCGGCTGGTCGATACGCTGTTGGCTTTCCCGGCGCTGTTGCTGGCGCTGACGATCAGCGCGGTGCTAGGCCCAAACATCCAGAATACCATCATCGCAATCGGCGTCGCCTTCACCCCCTATCTTGCCCGCATTATCCGTGGCGAGGCGCTGCGGGTGGCCCAGATGCCTTACGTCGAGGCTGCGCGGTCTTCGGGGACGACGGATGGGATGATTATGCTGCGCCACGTCCTGCCCAACATCCTGCCCGCCGTTATCGTGCAAGGCACCATCAGCCTTGCCTTTGCCATTCTGGCCGAGGCGGGCCTGTCATTCCTCGGCCTTGGCACCCAGCCCCCTGCTGCCAGTTGGGGCCTGATGATCCAGGCCTCGCGCGATCAGTTGGACATCGCCCCATGGACCGCTTTGGTGCCCGGCCTTGCGGTGGCGCTGACCGTGCTGGGGTTAAACATGTTCGGCGACGTGCTGCGTGACATTCTTGATCCGAGGGCGAAATGAGCGGGGGCAAAATGAGGGGGGCAAAATGAAAGACATCGTTTCGGTCGATCATCTGCGCGTGGAATTCGCCACCGATGGGGGCACCGTGGTGGGGGTCGAGGACGTGTCCTTCACCATCGCCCCCGGTGAAACCCTGTGCGTGGTGGGGGAAAGCGGGTCGGGCAAATCGGTGACCTCGCTGGCGCTGATGCGCCTCGTCGAATTCGGCGGCGGCACCATCACCAAAGGCGCGCTGAACTTTGTGCGCTCCGATGGCTCCATTCTCGACGTCGCCGCCGCTTCACCGCAAGTCATGAGCCGCGTGCGCGGCAATGAAATCGGCATGATCTTTCAAGAACCGATGACGGCGCTGAACCCGGTTTTCACTATTGAACGCCAGCTTACCGATGGGCTGATGCTGCACGAAGGGTTGAGCCAGAGTGCGGCCACAGCCCGCGCCGTGGAGCTGTTGAAAAGCGTGCGCATCCCCGAACCCGAGCGGCGGTTGAAGCAGTATCCGCATGAACTTTCGGGCGGCATGCGGCAGCGGGTCGTGATCGCCATGGCGATGGCCTGCGAGCCGAAACTCTTGATCGCGGATGAGCCTACAACGGCACTCGACGTCACCATTCAGGCCGAGATTCTTGCGCTGATCAACCGGTTGAAACGTGAAAAAGGCATGGCCGTGCTGTTCATCACCCATGACATGGCTGTTGTCGCACAGATGGCGGACCGCGTGGTGGTGATGTACCGGGGCCGCATCGTGGAAACCGGCACGGTTGAACAGATCTTTGAAAATCCGCAAGAAGACTACACCAAGGCCCTGCTGGCCGCCGTGCCAAAATTGGGCGACATGAAGGGTAAACCTGCGCCTGAACGCATGCGCCTGATCGGGGATGAGGCTGCCCGCGCCGCCGTAACCGCCGCCAAACCCCGCAAGCCGCAGGTGCTGTTAGAGGTCAAGAACTTGACCACCCGCTTTCCGGTCAAAGGCGGCATCCTGCGCCGCACGGTGGCGCAGGTCCATGCGGTGGAGGATGTCAGCTTCACACTGAAGGTCGGCGAAACCCTGGCGCTTGTCGGTGAATCCGGTTGCGGCAAGTCCAGTTGCGGGCGGTCCATCCTGCGGCTGATTGAACCGACCTCGGGCGAGGTCTGGATCGGCGGACGGGATATCGGCGCGCTGAACCGGCACGACCTGCGCCGGGCGCGCGCCGGTATGCAAATGGTGTTTCAGGACCCTTTCGCCAGTCTGAACCCTTACCGTCGCCTCAAAGATCAGGTGGCTGAACCCATTCAAAACTTTGGCCTCGCCTCGGGTGCCGAACTTAAGAACCGCGTCTTGCAGCTTTTCGACCGCGTTCATCTGCCGCGTGCATTCATGAATCGCTTCCCGCATGAACTGTCTGGCGGGCAGCGGCAGCGGGTGGCGATCGCCCGTGCTTTGGCCGTGAATCCCAAGCTGATCGTGGCCGACGAGGCGGTGTCGGCACTGGATGTCTCGGTGCAGGCGCAGGTGTTGAACCTGATGATGGAGTTGCAAGAAGATCTCGGCCTATCGTACCTGTTCATCAGCCATGACATGGCCGTGGTCGAACGCGTCGCCCATCATGTCGGCGTGATGTATCTGGGCCGCATCGTCGAAATCGGCCCGCGCGCCGCCGTTTTTGACAACCCGACCCACCCCTATACCCAATCGCTGCTGTCTGCCGTACCCATTGCTGATCCGCGCCAGCGTCGCTTTGTTGATGATCTGAAATTCAAGCCGATCAGTTCGCCAATTTTTCCATTGGGCCACCAGCCCGCTCCATCCATCTACACCGAGGTCGCACCGGGGCATCACGTCCTGCAGGCCTGAAAGGAAAACCATGCCGATCAAGAACCGTCTTGCCGAAATGCAGGCTGAAATCACCGCTTGGCGGCGTGACCTGCATAAAAACCCCGAGTTGTTGTACGAGGTCCACCGCACCGCCGCGACTGTCGCCGCCAAACTGCGCGAATTCGGCTGCGATGAGGTGGTCGAAGGTATCGGCCGCACCGGAGTCGTCGGTCTGATCAAAGGCAAGACCGACACACGCGGCCATGTCGTAGGCCTGCGCGCCGATATGGACGCCCTACCCATCCTTGAAGCCACCGGCCTGCCCTATGCATCAAAAACACCCGGCAAGATGCATGCCTGCGGCCATGATGGCCACACCGCCATGCTGCTTGGCGCCGCCAAATACCTCGCCGAGACCCGCAATTTCGATGGCGCTGTGGCCGTGATCTTTCAACCAGCAGAAGAAGGCGGCGCGGGGGGCGAGGCGATGGTAAAAGACGGACTGATCCCGCGTTTTGGCATCAAGGAAATCTACGGCATGCACAATTCCCCCGGCCTGCCCGTCGGCCATTTTTCGATCAAATCTGGCCCGTTCTACGCGGCTACCGACAATTTCACGCTGCACCTGTCCGGCAAGGGCGGTCACGCCGCCTATCCGCACCGCACCATCGACACCACTGTCATGGCCAGCCAAATAGTGATGACCTTGCAAACCATCGTTTCGCGCAACATTGACCCGCTCGAATCCGTCGTCGTCTCGGTGACGTCGCTGCGCACCGAATCCGAGGCTTGGAACGTCATCCCCGAACGCGTCGAAATCCGCGGCACCGTCCGCACCTTTGACCCCGGTATGCGAAAAATGGCCGAAGAACGCCTGAAGACCATCGTCACCAGCACCGTTCAGGCTTTTGGCGGCAGCGTCGATCTGGAATGGAAACCCGGCTATCCTTCGATGGTCAATGCCGAACGGGAAACCGCCTTCGCCGCTGAAGCCGCCGCCAAGATCGCGGGGCCCAACTGCGTTGACACAAATTGCCCTGCCATCATGGGCGGCGAAGACTTTGCCTATATGCTGCAGGTCTGCCCCGGCGCTTATATTCAGGTTGGCAACGGCAATACCGCCGAAGTCCATCATCCCGCCTACAATTTCGACGATGAAGTGATCCCCTTTGGCGCATCCTATTGGGCCGAACTGGTCGAAACCCGCATGCCTGCGGCGTGAAAGGACAAATGATGAACTGGTCAGACTATCTTGATGCCAACCAATCGCGTTTTGTCGATGAGCTTCTTGATTTTGTCCGCATCCCATCGGTGTCGGCGTCATTAGCCCATGTCGCTGATGTCGTCACCGCCGGGAATTGGGTGGTCGACAGGCTCAAAGCCGCAGGCGTGGAAAACGTCCGCATGATGCCGACCGAAGGCCACCCTGTCGTCTATGGCGACTGGCTTCATGCCGGGCCCGGCAAGCCCACCGTGCTGATTTACGGCCATTTCGATGTGCAGCCTGCCGAACCCTTCGATCTGTGGCAAACCCCGCCCTTCGCCCCCGAAATCCGGGACAACAAGGTCTGGGGCCGGGGCGCGTCGGACGACAAAGGCGGCATGTTCATTCCGATCCTGTCTGTTGAAGCCATGCTGAAAACGACCGGCCACCTGCCAGTCAACGTCAAGTTCTTCTTTGAAGGGCAAGAGGAAATCGGCTCCCCTCACTTGCCACCCTTCATTGCGGCCAATGGCGCGCTGCTGAAAGCCGACATGATCTTTTCCGCCGATGGCAGCCAGTGGGGCGAAGATCAGCCCAACCTGATCACCGGCCTCAAGGGCCTTGTCGCCGCACAGATCACGGTCACGGGGGCCAAGGGCGATCAGCATTCCGGCCAACAGGGCGGCGGCATCGCCAACCCCATTCAGGGCTTGTCGCACATCATCGCCTCGATGAAGGGCTTGGATGGCAAAATCAAGGTCGCCGGTTTCTATGACGACGTGATCGACCTGACCGTCGAGGACCGCACCGCTATCGCCCGTGTTCCCTTCGACCCGGCGCAATATATCGCAGATCTGGGTGTTGCCGACGTTTTCGGCGAAGATGGTTATTCCACCCGTGAGCGTCTGTGGGCGCGCCCCACATTCGAGCTTAACGGCATCTGGGGTGGCTGGCAGGGCAACGGCATCAAGACCGTTCTGCCGGCGCAGGCCTTTGCCAAGATCACCTGCCGCCTTGTCGCAAACCAACGCCCCGACACGATTTTCGCCCAACTAAAGTCGCATATCGAGGCGCATTGCCCACAGGGCCTGCGGGTGCAGGTCGAACGCCTTGCGGGCAGCGCCGACCCCTTCCTTGTGCCCTCTGGCCACAATTCCAGTACCGCCGCGGCAGAGGTTTTGACCGAAATTTACGGCAAGAAACCCTATATCACCCGCTCCGGCGGTTCGATCCCGGTGATGACCATGCTTTTGAACGAGCTTGGCATTCATGCCACCGTCTTTGCCTTTGGCATGAACGACGAAAACCTGCACGCGCCGAACGAATTCTTCCGGCTGTCCAACTTTCGCATCGGCCAAACCGCTTATTGCAAGCTTTTGGAAAGGTTGGGCTGAAACGGCGGCGCGGTAAGCCTGGCACTATTCGGGTGGACAACGGCCCAGAATACATCAGTGAAAAGCTGAAGAAATGGGCCGATAAACATGGGGTTACAATCCAACATATCCAACCCGACCAGCCCCAGCAGAACGCCTATATCGAGCGCTACAACCGCACCGTCAGGCACAAATGGCTAACCAATACATCATCGAAAGCATCGAGGAGGCTCAAGATCACGCCACACAATGGTTATGGACTTACAACAACGACCGCCCCAACATGGGCATCGGCGGCATCACATCCGCACAGAAACTGAAAATGGCTGCGTGAATTCTACAAACGCACCCCGCTAAAAATGGGGCGCGGATTCAACTCGCCAGTGCAACTTTACCCACGATATGAAGCGTGAGGCAGCGATGCCCAAGTGCTTCTCACCGTCGAAAGTAAAGGAACACGAATGCGAGCCTATCACCGCCTCACTGAGGGGCAGCGTAACCAAGTTTATGCATTGAAGAAAGCGGGTTTGACGCAATGCGCGATTGCGGATCAGATCGGCGTCAACAAATCGACGATTTCTCGGGAGTTTAAGCGCAACACAGGTCTGCGCGGATATCGACCAAAGCAGGCGCATCGCCTGGCTTGCGCACGCCAGTCACAAATTCAGCGGAACCGTATCTCGCATGCGACGTGGACTGAGATTGAAGAGATGACCTGCATCCCGGGTCGGAAGTCTCGTAGCAAGCCAATCAAATACGACAAGCGCCGCAATAGGATCGAGATCATGTTTGGAAGATTGAAGAACTGGCGTCGGGTTGCCACCCGATACGACAGGTGCCCAAAAGTCTTCCTCTCCGCAGTCGCTCTCGCCGCAACCGTGATGTTCTGGCTATGAACTCAGAATGAGTCTTGGCCCTAGCATTACAGTTGCATTCTTGATTTGAAGTGTGCCTGTTGGGCTACGGCCTGATGAGCGCGTCGCCAGAGTGACCATGCAAAGACATGGGCGGGATGAATCTGTTGCCGTGCGAGGCTGGTGGCGATGCGGCGGATTTCCTGCATCGAGCACCGGATCAGTTTGCGGTCTTGCGCCTTGCTGACCGCATTGTTTTTGGGGGATCCGAAGGAGGTGTGTTGGCGGATACGCGAATAACGGCCATCATCGCGAAAGCGAGCATCACCAGCGAGACGTGGCGATGCCAGCCATGCCAGGAGCGGGTTTCGTTGTGGTCGAGGCCGAACTCATTTTTGGCGGTCTCAAAACTATCTTCGATCGCCCAACGATGCCCCTCCACCGTCACCAGTTTTTCCAGAGGTGTGCCAACCGGACACCATGTCGAGAAGTAGGCGAGGTCGCCGTCGGCGATATTGCGGCGGATCAGTAGCCCGCGTGTCCAGATGCCTGCGAAAGTCGCGCCGAAATCATCGGCGTCAAGATCAGCGAGATCGAGATAGGCCCAGTCCCTGACAGAGGGGGGGCATGCAGTCTCGCGCCCTTGGTTCCCTCGCCTGCTGACAGCCGCCGCCAAGCATTCTCGGGCAAAGCTTCAGCGATGTCCTTCGCAGTTCCGTTTACGGCCAGCGGCTTGCCCCATGAGCGGAACGAATGGTTGGCGTTCACACCCAGCACATAGCCTTTGGCTGCGCGTTTGAGCGCCATCTCGATGTCTCCCACGCCATAAACGCTGTCGGCTGCCACCCAGGAAAACGGCACGTTTTGAGCAATCGCCCGCTCGATCATCGTGCGCGCCAGTGCTGGCTTGGTGGCAAAGCGAACGCTTTCTGGCACATGGGCTGCCGCCAGGTGATCCCGGTCATCCGCCCAGCCCTTTGGCAGATAGAGCGCCCCATACAGGTTCGGCGGGGTCTATGAAGGCATGACCATGCCGGGAGACATAGGATGCGAACACACCGATCTGGCAATTGGTGATCTTGCCAGCCGAACCTGTATATTGCCGAGCGACACCGCAGGACGCCTTGCCCTGCTTGAGAAAACCGGTCTCATCAAGCACGAGAACGGCATCGGGATCCGCCAATGTCTCAAGCGCGTAATCGCGCACGATGTCGCGCAGGGCATCCGCGTCCCAGCATCCGCGACCCAAGATCGCCTGTTGCCGCCAGGGGCCGAGATCGCCAGCCGCTTCCGCACGCATCCATCCCGTTTTGCGTCTTTCTTCCCCCAGCAAGCCGTCCAAAAAATGGCCCGCTGACGCCGCCACACGCTCCTGCGTGAACAACGGCCGCATCCGCGCCTTCACTTCCCGCAACGAAGACGCCCAAAGTTCAAGCGTCGCCTCGATTGATGCACCTGTCATCCATGACCTCCGATTCATCGAAACTCATAGATTCAGATGTTGGAAAAATATGCAACTGTAATGCTAGGCGCTTAATGCGATGATGTAATTCGGCAACGGGCCTGTAATCCCACGCGTCCGCGAACTGGCTCGGGTATCTTCATTCTGGGTGAAATACCCGTTATGTCATTAGCAGAACCCATCAAATCTCGGATGGTCGACTGCCAGTCGGTCAGCGCATCCTGTCGCGCGCGATGCGACCGTCCTTCATCACCAGACGAACCGTGACCGCCGAGTGTTCAAAGATCGACAGATCGGTCATCGGGTCGCCGTCCACCACGATAATGTCCGCAAGTGCGCCCGGCGCGATCACGCCCAGCTTGCCCTGCATCTGGACAATTTCCGCGTTGATCGAGGTAGCCGAGCGCAGCACGTCTATCGGGGCCTGCACCTGCCCGCGCAGCATCAACTCGCGACCTTGGGTTTGCAGAAATTTGTCGCCATGCAGGTCACACCCAAGGCCCAGCTTGACGCCTGCCGCAGCGCAAGCCTCGACGGCTTCCAGCGTGCGGCGGTTGACGGCCATGATTTTCTCGGCCGCCGACAATGGCAGGCCAAGCGCTGTGGCATTGGCACCGATCAACTCGCCCGCCGACAGGGTGGGCACCACAAACACACCGGCGGCGGCGATTTTTGCGGCGGTCGCAGCACCGATCAGGCTGCCGTGTTCGATGGTGCGGATGCCAAGATCGACACAACGCACAGCACCCTCATCGGTGTGGCAATGCGCCATGACATATCTTTTCCGGCGCGCGGCTTCCTCGACGGCGACAAGCAACTCGGCATCGGTGAAATGCGGCATATCCAGCGGTGCCAGATCGGTGGACACGCCGCCTGACAGGAAAACCTTGATCTGGGTCGCGCCATTGCGCAATTCCTCGCGCACCGCCTTGCGCATCTCGTCAGGGCCATCGACGGCGCGGGCGATCACCCCCGAATAGGCCCCGCAACCGCACAGGTCGATCTCGCCGCGACGGCGCATGTCGCCATGCCCGCCGGTCTGGGTCAGCGCGCGGCCGGGATAGAAGAACCGTGGCCCGTCGATCAGACCCGACGCCAGCGCCTGCGCCAGACCGACATCGCCGCCGCCTGCGTCGCGCACCGTGGTATAGCCCCGGTCCAGCGCCCCGGTCAGCAGGCGGTTTGCATGGCTTGCCAGCAAGGCCGGGTGCATCCTGTCGGTGCCGAAGAAATCATAGCTGGGCGTGTTGGCGTGATAATGCGCGTCGATCAGGCCGGGCATCAAAAAGCGGCCGCCACAGTCGATGCGGCGATCCGCGTTCGCAACATCTTCGCCGATGGCCCGGATGGTGTTGCCTTCAACGACAACCGTGGCTTTTTCAATGATCTGCTCCGAATGGCCATCGAACATTCGGGCGTTGTGCAGGACGGTCAGGGTCATTTTGATAACTCCACCCGGCCCAGCCGGTCCAGAAGTGCCGCCCCCGTGCGGATACCCGCATGGAACAGCGTGATTTCCAGATTTTCGTTGGGGGCGTGATTGGCCTCATCCGCGTTGGCATAGGGGGTCACGAACGCCGGAAGACCCAGAATCTTGGTCCAGACATAATCCGGCAGGCTGCCGCCGACCGAAGGGTACAGATAAGGATCCACCCCGCGCGCGGTCCGGATGGCGTCGATGATTGCTGGGGCAAAGGGAGTGTCTAGCGGCGTGCGCGACGGCAACATTCCGCCATGTGACACCACCTCAACCTCGGGGGCGTGCTCGGCCACATGCGCGCGCACACACGCCAGCGCCTGATCCGGTGTCATGCCTTCGACCAGCCTGATGTCACATTTGGCAATGGCCGAACAGGGCAGCACGGTCTTGTTGCCGGGGCCACCATATCCGCCGTGCAAGCCGTTGATCGTAAGCGTGGGGTGGAACATCAGCCGGTCGTTGAACGGCCGGTCGGCTGGTTCGTCCAGCCGCGACAGGCCCATATCGCGCAAATAGCCGGGAATGTCGGCGGGCAACGCATCGGCTGCTGCCCGTTCGGCATTTCCCGGCGGCAAGATGGGATCATGCAGCCCGTCGATGGTAATGCGTCCGTCGGGGGTTTTCATCGTTGCCAGCAGATGCACCAGTGTCCAGATCGCGTTCGGCATGGTGCCGCCATGGTTGCCGGAATGGGCATCGGTGCGGCCGGTGCGCACCACCAGATCAAAGCTGAACACCCCCCGCACCCCGAAGGTGATGATCGGCGTGCCCGAGGCATGCAGCGGCCCATCCGCCGTTACCACCAGATCGGCATTCAGCAGATCGCGATGATCGCGCACGAATTTCGCAATTCGCGGACTGCCGATTTCCTCCTCACCTTCCAGCAGGAAGATGACGTTGCACGGCAAGGTTCCATGCACCGCCAGATGGGCCTCTATCGCCAGAAGCTGGGCGAAATGCTGGCCTTTATTGTCACCAATGCCGCGCGCATAGATTTTACCGTCGCGGATTGTGGGCTCGAACGGCGGGCTGTCCCAAAGATCCAGCGGATCAGGCGGCTGAACGTCATAGTGCCCATACAGCAGCACCGTGGGCTTGCCGGGCGCATCATCGCGTCGTCCGATCACGAAGGGGTGGCCTTGGGTGGGGATTGCCTTGCCCTGCATTCCAAGTGCCGTCAGATGATCGACCAGCAAGGCCGCAACCTCGCGGATACCGATATCATGGGCGCTGATCGACGGGTGGCGGACATAATCCATCAGCCGGGTCAGGTGGCTGTCCTGATGGGCGTCGATATAGGCCAGAACGCGGTCAAGATCGGTCATTTCAGCATCAGTCATGCGGCATCCCCCTTGTGCAGAAGGATCGCCCCGGACAGATGGACAACGCCAGTCCAGCCCGGCGCCACCAGCGTTGTGGTGTCCAATTGGGTGATGATCGCGGGGCCGGTGAAGGTGGCCCCGGCGCCAAGTGCCGCGCGCTCATATACCGGAACATCGGCGGGGCCGTCCGCAAAGGCCACAGTCACGGTGGCCCCCACCGCAGGCATCGCCCCTTCGGACAGGATCACGGGCGGGGTCGGGTGGCTGGCCCCCGTCGCCTCGACCCGCAACGTCACAAGTTCAATGGGCGCGTTCAGCACAAAGCCATAAAGCGCCTTGTGGGCGGCGGCAAAGCCTTGCTCAAGCCCGTCACGGCTGTCAGTCCAGCCAATCGCCATTTCAGCGCCTTGCCCGCGATAGCGCATAAGTGCCACGCGTGCAGTGCGGCGGTCTTCGGGCGGCACGCCCTCGGCTTCGAACCAGGCGGCGGCCTGACCTTCCAGCGTGTCCAGCCAAGTGCCTGCCTGAGCCACATCGGCGGCCCCGGCGCGCGGCAGGGCCTGGCTGAATTCAGCCTTTAGATCGGCGGACAGCAGGCCATCGGCGCATAAGATACCCGGTGCAGGCGGCACCAGAACACGGCGGATCCCCAACAGATCGGCCAGCGCGCAGCCATGCAGCGGCCCGGCACCCCCGAACGGCACCAGCGTAAAGGCGCGCGGATCATGGCCGCGTTCCACCGACACCACCCGCAAGGCGCCCACCATATGATTGTCGACGATCGCCAGAATGCCACGGGCGGCTTGTTCGGGCATCAATCCCAGAGGGTCGGCCACCCCCTTGCGCACCGCTTGCCGCGCGGCATCGGCATCAAGCCCCATCTGCCCGCCCAAAAGCCGGGCGGGCAGATGGCCCAGCACCACATGCGCATCGGTCACGGTGGCTTCGGTGCCGCCATGGCCATAGGCGGCAGGGCCGGGGCGCGCACCGGCACTTTGGGGGCCAACCGACAGCTTGCCGTCGCCAACACGCGCAAGCGAGCCGCCGCCCGCCCCTATGGTCACCATATCCAGCATCGGCAGCGGCAACGGCCATTCACCGATCTGCCCTTGTTGCGTCAGCCCGATCTTGCCACCCGAGATCAGGGCGATATCGGCGCTGGTGCCGCCGATATCGACCGTGATGATATCAAAGATGTCGCAGGCGGCGGCAACAGCCGCTGCCCCCACCACGCCGGCCGCCGGACCCGAAAGCGCGGTCAATGCCGGGGCGGCGCGGATTTTTTCGGCCCCCGCCACCCCGCCATTTGATTGCATCAGCAACAGCGGTCCGGGCACGCCTTGCTCTCGCAGGCGGTCTTCCAGCCGCCCGACATAGCGGGTGACGCCAGGCATCACGATGGCATTCAGTACCGCTGCCAGCGAGCGTTCATATTCGCGCACCACCGGCAGCACGTCGCATGATGCGGTAACGGCAACGCCGGGCAGCAAATCGCGCAGCATCTCGGCCACCCGGGTTTCATGCACGGGATTGGCGAAAGAGTGCATCAGGCACACGGCAACGGCCTGAATATCCATTCCGCGCAAAGCCTCTGCGGCTGCGATGACCGAGGCTTCATCCAGCGCTTGCTCGATGATACCGCCGGGCAGGATGCGTTCGGTCACTTCGACCACGCGCGATGCGGGAACCGGGCGTTCCGGTTTTATCCAGTTGTACAGGTTGGCCTTGCGCGGAATATCCTGCCGCCCGATGGCCAGCACATGGCGAAAACCGCGCGTGGCGACCAAAGCCGCGCGCGCGCCCTTGCCCTCCAGGATCATGTTGGTGGCGACCGTTGTGCCATGCAGCACCTGCGCCAGATCGCCGGGCTGTTTTCCTGCATCGGCCAGCGCAAGGGCGATCCCTGCCAGAAACGCCTCGGACGGATCGTCAGGCCGTGAGGGCGTCTTGGCGCGCCAGGTCTGGCCGGTGGCGCGGTCCATCAGGGCCACATCGGTGAAGGTGCCGCCGATATCGACGGCGATCGTCAGTCCGGGGTCAGAGCGCATCAAGATATTCTCCGCGGTGAAATTCCTTGGCGGCGGGACGGTCCGCGCGCAGCGCAGCGGTGGCGGTGGCATTGGCACGGGTGCCCGCCATCACCACGCCGTAATCGGCAGCAGCGGCGGCGGCGCTGACGATGCCCGCCCGGACATCTTCGGCCACCAATTCGGCGTCGCGGTCATAGGGGTGCCCGTAGCCGCCGCCCCCCCCGGTTTCAATCCGCACCACATCGCCGTTTTTCAGCATGTTACCATCCGACAGGGGCTTCAACTGGCGTTCATCGGGCGTGCCGGGGTTGACGATGATCCGGCCCGCGCGCGGCTATGGTCGCATGTGGATGATTTGCTGCATGCGCTGTGGGCACGGACCAAGGCGCATACCTCGCAACGCAGCGCGTTGGAGTGGATCAAATATGGAGAATGGCGTCTGATGCGGGCGCGCATGGCGCTAATACATCCGCAGTTCGAAGAAAAAGTCCGAATAGCCGTGGGAGGGGCATGATGATGAAACGTCTTGGAAGCGCCAGTCAGCCCATGGAAGAGACGATCGAGCAGGTGATCCGCGACGCGCCTTTGTTCAAGGGTGGGGCCAATGTAACGTATTGCCCGGTATCGGGTGGAATCTCCAACGAGAATTGGCGGGTAAAAGACCTTTCGGGTGGTGGCGATTGGTTTGTCAAAGTGCCAGGCAACGGCACTGAAATGTTCATCGACCGCGTGGCGGCGATGGACGCATCCAAAAAGGCGGCGGCGGCCGGACTCGGCCCGCGCGTCTATGACGACCTTGCCACACAGGGGGTCGAGATCAATGATTTCATTCCCGACAGGCGTGCTTCGACACATAGTGATTTTTCGGACCCGACCAAGCAAAAAGCCGCAGTTGCAGCCTTTCGTAGAATGCACGCGATTCCGGCACTTGGCCTGACCAAGACGATCTTCGACATGATTGAAGAGCATACAAAGCAGGTCGCTGATCTGGGCGCGCCGCGTTTTCGCGATGCGGATTGGGTTTCGCTGAACGTCCAAATGGCCAAGGATGCCATTCACGCCTCGGGATTGGACCTTGTTCCAAGTTTCAATGACCCGATGCCTGGAAATTTCATGGTTGGCGCGGATGGCTCGATCATGCTGATCGACTATGAATATGCGTCCATGAACGACCGCTGCTATGATTTGGGAATTTGGTTTGGCGAGATGTTTTTCACTCCCGACCAAGAACTGACCTTGATCGAAGAGTATTTTGGCACTGTTCGCAGCGAGATCGTCTCGCGCATTACCGTACATAAGGCGCTTGCTGATGTGAAATGGGCACTGTGGTCCATGGTGCAGCTGCGCGTCTCACGGCTTGATTTCGATTTCCACAAATATGGGATGTGGAAACTGATGCGGTTTCGAAGCATATCTGGCCGATACGACTGGCCACACCATCTACTCAACCTTTAGGCCCGGCAAATCAATTCGCCGAAAAAGATCGTTCGAGGCTGTTGTTGCAGGTTGATTGTATCTTGATTGAGCCGGAATTTAGGGTCGCCACCGGCTGCTGGCCGAGGGGATTGCCGTGGACAGTCTGCGTATTCCGGGGTAATGCGCCCACCGATTCCGATCTGATGCGCCCACCTGTTCCGATTTCATCCGCCCACCGATTCCGAGGTATCCGCCCACCCCTGTGATGTCCTGCTGCGAGGCAATCTGTAACCGGCTACCTTCCGCCTTTTTGGCACGAAGGAAGCCCGATGAAGAGATTGCCGATGCGGAAAATACGAGATGTTTTACGGCTTTCAGCCGAAGGGTTGTCAACGCG
>Ga0209491_10004606_pt1 | contig 21068 bp, 27 predicted proteins | sample BON02_FD_187213 | JGI IMG/M metagenome (GOLD analysis project Ga0209491, IMG submission 187213) | Freshwater microbial communities from Lake Bonney liftoff mats and glacier meltwater in Antarctica - BON-02 (SPAdes) (version 2) | ecosystem: Environmental > Aquatic > Freshwater > Ice > Glacier... | reverse complement strand
ACCAACGACCATCTTGACGGCCCGCTCCCTCAGCTCCGCGGGGTAACGCTTGTTCGTCGCCGGTTTCCTGTCCATGCCCCATCCTCTTCCAAGGTCTGAAGCCTCCGGGGAACCCGGTCCGATTCACAGCCTGAAGGGCAGCAGCGGCAACCTGGGCGCCGCGACGATGGCCGGGCTGTGTACCGAGCTCCAAGTCGCGGCGACCAGTCACGAGCTGGCCGGTGGAGCCGACATCCTTCAGCGGCTGGAGACTGAGTTCGGCCGCGTCCGACCGGCGCTCACGGCCGCGTTCCCGAAGGCACCCCGATGAACCACCAGAGTCTCGCGACCGCACGCAGGCGTCCCCTGGTGCCTCTCATTGCCGGGCGACTCACCCGACTGTTCCAGGCCCCATCGGTGACCGTCGCCCCGTCCTGCCGCACGGCGCTGCTCGACCTGGCCGCGGACTTCGACCGTCGGATCGCGTAGCTGGTGTAGCGGGGGGTGATGATCGCGCCGCAGCGACCGACGCCGCGACCGACCAAGAAGGCGTCATGCCCCCCGTCGACAAACGCCGTGACCAAGAAGCGTCGGAAAACGCGGGTCGCTGTGCCCGATGCAACTCGGACCACGTCCCGTCACTGGACCACGACGTTGGCAATCGTCTCAGTCGCCCTGGAGTTTGAGGTTCACTGAGAATGCGGTCGCTGGTTCCGAAGTCTTGAAGAACTGCAACTCGACCGCATCCGATGCGGTCAACTCCGCGTCGAACACGAGGCCGGTCGCCGCGAGACCAAAGCCCCGTCGATCTGATGTCGCCGATCCATTCAGCGGGATCCTGATCGTCTGACCCTTGTCCACGAACTCCTCGTAGCCCCAGAGCAGATCGCCCTGCTGCCGTTCGATCACAAGGGCCAACGAACTGGTCGCCGAACTGCCATCGGGGCTCGAGAAGTCGTAGGTGCCCGACCATGTCCCCACCCAATCGGAGCGGAGCGGTACCGAATTGCCGCCGCAGCTAACGGTGGCGACAGCAACGGTGACCACGGCGACGGCAACGGCGAGGCGACGAAGAGTGGACATGAGCAATCAACGTAGACGCGTCGGGAACCCCCGCTGGCCACGCGCACGACGGCCTCCCTCGGATCTCTGGCCGCAAGTGGCTCGGTTGCGTGAGTTGCGGGCCCGTCGACACGAACCCGACCTGTCACCAGTTGAACCGCTGAGAGACAGGCGCGCGGAACGCCGGGACGCGACGAAGGCGGAGATTCTCGACGCCGCGTGGGCGCAGGTGCGCGCCGACGGCTTGGCGGCGCTGTCGTTGCGTGACCTCGCTCGATCGGTCGGCAGGCAGGCGCCCTCGCTCCACGGATGGCTTCCGAGGCGAGCCGCTCCCACCGTTTGTGGATAGAGTAACGACGGCTTTTTCCCCAATGTGTCGTGTTCGCGACTGGAATCGGTAGGTCTTCATGACGCTTCGGCGTATCTCCCTCACCGGGGCAGCCGCGGTGCTGCTCTTGTTCGCTCCCGTGGTCGCGGCCTGCTCATCCAGCACGGATTCGTCGCCGGCGGTTGGCACTGTGCCGGTGGTCGGCACTGTGCCGGCCGACGAAATCCGGATCGGGCTCGAGGCGCCGCTCAGCGGAAGCCAGCAGGCAGTGGGTATCGGCATGCTCGACGGCGTCCAGTTCGCGGCCGGTGAGCTCAACGCGGCAGGCGGCATCGGCGGCAAGACGGTGGTCATCGTCCCGATCGACGACGCCGCCGACCCCGACACCGGGGTCGCCGCCGCCACCGATGCGATCGCCGCTGGGCTCAGCGCCGTGGTCGGACCCTACAATTCCGGTGTCGGGTCCAAGACCCTGCCGCTCTACGAGCAGGCCGGCCTGGTGCCGCTTCGCCTCACTTCAGCGGACAACACCCAGGGGCTCGGCTTCACGCTCCAGCCCATGACCAGCCAGATCGCTCCGGTCGCCACCTCCGCCATCGTCGAATGGGCCAAGGCCGACAGTGTGGCGCTGATCTATGACGACACGCCCGGGTACACCGTCGACGCCGGTAAGGCCATGACGGCGAGCCTTGAAGCTGCCGGGGTCGACGTCAAGGCCAACATCGCGGTGAAGTCGGGCCAGGACAGCTACACCGACGCGGTGGCCGCGGCGACCGGCAGTGGCGCCAGCCTCGTCTACGTCGTCACCTACTACCCGGAAGCTGGGCTCATCGCCCAGGCGATGCTCGCATCGGGCACCTCGGCCAAGTGTCTCGCTGACTACGGCGCCTATGACAGCGGCTATGTCGCCGCCGCCGGAGCGGCCGCCGCTGCGGCCTGCCCCCTGGTCGGCGTCCCGGCGCCGGACGACTTCCCCGGCGCGCAGCCGCGGGTCGACGCTTTCGTCGCCCAGTTCGGTCGGCAGCCGGGAACCTGGGCGCCCTACACCTACGACTCGGTGAAGGTGCTCGCCGTCGTGGCCACGACCGCGGGAGGGTTCGAGGCGGTGCCGCTGAGAAACGCGCTCGCTACCCTCACCGGCTTCAAGGGCTGGACGGGGTCGGTGGCCTTCGACGCCACGACGGGTAACCGCGTGCCGGCCCCCGTGGTGGTCGTTTCGGCTTCCGAGGACGGCACGCTCCGCCTCGATCAGTCGTGGGTCACCGCGACCTCGTTCACGTTCTGATCCGGAGGTCACCGGAGACCGTGAGCGCACTCCATACCCTCCCTGCCCGCCGTCGCCTCCGCCTCCGCGCCCCGCTCGTCGCCGCGGTGGTGCTCGCCGCCGTCCTCACGGGCTGCTCGGGCAGCAGTTCGGGGCGGATCGTGACGGTCACCCATCCGGAGGTCCCTACCCCGACGGTGATCGACACCGGCGTGGCGGGCCCCTCGCCGGGCGACGAGCGCATCTGGCACTTCGATGGTGAGCAGGCAGGCGGTGGTGTCGTGCGCACCGACTGGGTGATGACCACCACCGCCATCGACCAGCCGGAGGCGGGGATCGAGTCGCGGATCGCCACCGGCGTGTTCACTTTCGGCGATCCCTCGAACCAGCTCATTCTCCAGGGGGTCGGGTACTACCCGGGCACCGGAGCCACCCTGAAGGTGTCGTCGTCCACCATCCGCTCGATCGTCGGTGGTGGCGGCGAGTACGCCGGTGCCACCGGGTGGGTGGAATCGGTGCACAACGACGACGGCACCTGGGTGCACACGTTCCACATCAACGAGTAGGTACGACGAACTCACGGGCTGGCACGGCGTTCATCGGGCTGGCGGTTCGAAGGCGCGAGGTGGCTGTGTCGACAGAACGAGGCCATCGAACCCGTCTACACGTTCTGGTTTGCGTGGGCGGCGTTCGCGCCAGGGACGACGGTGCTGCCAGCGGAATGAGCAGGCTGCTCGCCGAAGGCCGTCGGATCGGCGGCGTCGCCGGCTCCTCGGTGGTCGAGCCGGACTGGTCGTTCGTCGCCCGCCGCATTCGTGTCGAGGCCACCGACGACTGGGACGACACCGTGGCGGTCGAACGGTTCACCGGCAAGGGCGGAACCTTCGTGCGCGGCCGAGGGCGGCTCGTCGAACGCGACCTCGTCGAGGTGGGTGACCAGTTGTTCCGGGCCCGCCGTGGTGTCGTGCTGGGCACGGGTACCGTTTCCGTCATCCCTCCCATCGACGGGTTGGCCGGCAGCCCGTTCTGGACGAATCGGGAAGCCATCGCCGCCACGGAGCGGCCCGAGAGCCTCATCGTGCTCGGCGGCGGCGCCATCGGCGTCGAACTGGCCCAGGTGTTCGCCCGCTTCGGCAGCAAGGTCAGCATCGTCGAAGCCGCCGACCGGTTGCTGCCGCTCGAAGAACCCGAGTCCGGCGAGCTTCTCGCCCGGGTCTTCACGGCCGAGGGCATGGCCATACACGCCGGCGTCGCCGCCCGCGAGGTGCGCCACGACGGCTCGATGTTCACGGTCGATCTCGCGGATGGCACGAGCCTGCGCGCCGCACGACTGCTCGTGGCCACCGGCCGCAAGGCAGAGCCGGACCGCGTCGGCGCTTCGGTCGCGGGCGTCGCGAGCGATGCCCGATGGGTTCCAGTCGATGATCACCAACGGGTCACCGACGGCGTGTGGGCCGTGGGAGACCTGACCGGCAAGGGCGCGTTCACCCACATCGCCATGTATCAATCGGCGATCGCCGTGGCCGACATCCTCGGCGAAGAGCACGAGCCGGCGGACTATCGGGCGCTCCCGCGGGTGACCTTCACCGATCCGGAGGTCGGTTCGGTCGGGCTCACCGAACAGGGCGCTCGAGAAGCCGGCATCGAAGTCGCCGTCGGCATCGCCCAGGTTCCGAGCACCTCCCGGGGCTGGCTGCACAAGACGGGCAACGAGGGCATCATCAAGTTGTTCGCCGACCGCCGGCGGGAGATCCTGGTCGGCGCGACTTCGGCGGGCCCGGCCGGTGGCGAAGTGTTGGGCCTACTCGTCTTGGCCGTGCACGCACAGATCCCGATCAGCACCCTTCGCTCGATGATCTACGCCTATCCCACGTTCCACGGCGGGATCGAGGACGCGTTGCGGGATCTTCGCTAGCAGGTTCACGCCCAGGGCCGCGAACGGAGGACCTCGCTCAGCGAGCCGCCCGGCCGGGCGCGATGGCCCGCACGGGCCGGTCAACCGGCCGACGGCGGCTCCACGGTGAGCAACTCGAACCCCGCGGCGGTCCACGCGTTCATTCCACCCTCGAGATCCACCACGGTCGTGTAGCCCATCGCCTCCAGCGTGTCGGTGGCCTGGGCCGACATGTTCCCTACCAGGCAGTAGAGCACGAGCGGAGCCGACCGGTCCTGCGGAAGCCCATCCCAGTCGGCGATCTTGTCGAACGCCACGAACGAGTCAGTGCCATCGATGTGGCCCTCGTAGGGGATGTGGACGTTCACGACCGGCACGTCGGGGTTGTCCTCCATGTACCGGGCGAACTCGACCGGTTCCAACAGTTGGCTCGCCGATTCGGCAGCAGTGCTCGCCTCCTTGGTCGTGGAGGGCTCAGCCTGGTCCGAACTGGACGAGCATGCCGTGGCGAACAACACGATGGTGAGCAGGATGGCTATCGATGCTTTCGCCATCAGAACGTCCCTTCGTTGGCGACCGAAGCAACAGGATCGCATGGACGAGGAGCGCAGACCGGTCACGTTCGGGGGTCGGCGCGGTGACCGCCCTGCTCGGCCTGGTTTGCCCTCGTCGTCACTCACCTCGAGGACCTCGACGGGATTCCCGTGGCCTGCTGGCAGGCTTGCCGCTCTGGTTCAGGCTTGGCGCGTCTCGACCGTTCGTGCGAGGCGGGCGGCTCGGAACGACCGAATGGCCAGTACGAGGAAGACGCCTGCCACGACGATGGTGGACAGCTGAGCAACCAGCGCCCAGCCCGTACTCCCTCGCCCGATTGCTGATCCGGCGCTCCCGAGAATTGCCAGCACCGCAAGTGCGGCTGCGGCATGCATCAGGTGGCGATTGAGATCGGGCTTGGCCTGCCCAACGGCGCCGAGCGCAACGAACACCACACCGATGAACGCCGGGATCAGCACAGTGACGCTGCCGGAGTCGGAGACGAAACTCATGAACACGCCCACCACGATGAGTGTCGCGCCGGCAATCATCGAGTTTCGAGCCATGGGCAGAGTCTACGGTCGGCCACCCGACGCGGCCCCGGCAGGGGTTCCGGCCACCACGGTCGTGGTCGTGGTGAAGCTCATCGCCTGACGGGACCGCAGCGACTGACCTTGACCCGCTCTCCGTTCAGGCTCGAGCCGCCACTGCGGTCTTTCTCTGGCCAAAGCAAGTGATACTGAACATGAGCGCACACACCTGTGCTCACGACCACTTCTCAGTCAAGGAGCTCCCCGTGGGACTGTTCGCCAAGGTCAAGATGCTGGCCGAGAAAAACAAGGACAAAGTCGCCGACGGCGTCGACAAGGCGACCGACGCCATCGACTCGAAGACCGGTGGAAAGTACACCGACAAGCTTCAGAAGGTCGATGACGCCGCCGCCAAGTACGCGAACAAGGAGAAATGACATTTTCGTCGTGAGCCGGTCGGAGCGCATTGCTCCGACCGGCTCTCGTCGATCGGGTCCGAGTTCCCGCTGATCGGGTCGCTCGAAGCAGACGACGCCCGAGCTGCCATCCAGGTGCCCCCGGCCGACCGTGGTGTCGAGTTCACAGATGATGCGGTGGACGCGATCATCGGGTTGGCCCACGGTTACCCGTACTTTCTCCAGGAGTGGGGTTACCACGGGTGGAACGCGGCGGAGGTGAAGTCCTTGGCCCCGTGTCGAAGTGGGCTGATCTCGAGGACACGACCCTGCCCGCCTGGCGACAAGGGACTCGACAACGGCCTCGTACTTGCCCGGCCGCTACCCGATCCGTTGGGCGCCTGTCCTGGTCGGGTGGTCGGATCCACGGGAGAATCCGTCGCTCGCCGGTGACGTGGCGGGCACCGGGGGACCGCAGTGGGTGACATTGCCCCAGGGGTCGGTCTCGCTCAGCGGCGTCGTGACCCTCGACGGGCCTCAGTTCCAGATCATCCTCGGCCAGCCGAACGGCTTCGCCGAGGGCCGTGCGGTCATTGCCCACGAACTCGGCCATCTGGTCGGCCTCGACCACGTTCCCGATCCCACGCAGCTCATGGACGCCACCAACAACGGCGGTGTCACCACCTATCAGTCCGGCGATCTCAGTGGGCTGGCCGAACTCGGCCGAGGAGCCTGTTTCCCCGACCTATGAGGGCGCACCGGGCCGGAGCCGTCTCGTTTCGCCGGCCGGCATGGGGGAATCTTGCTCAGGTCACGGCTCCTCCGTGGCGGGCCTGACATCTCGTCGGACTGCGGCGTCCGCAATCGTGGCGACGGCACCGGGATGGCGGAAGGGGTCGGCGAGCTGGGCGACGTAGGTGACCGGGAAGTCCGGTCGTGTCGCGATGCCGATGTCCGACGAGTACCGGTGCAGGTGGTTGAGGGCCAGGACAGGGCCGGCCGGCCCGACCGCGTAGCCGACGTTGGCGTGCTGCAACAGGAGTTGGACTGCGACGCAGAACACGAGTGCGGCGGCGACGCTGGCGGGAAGTCCGAGCAGCACGAGCGGGGTGGTGGCGACCGCGGTCTCGAACAGCTGGTGGAGGGGGTGCTTCATCAGGCCGTTGAAGCCGTAGAACCGTTCGACGCTGTGGTGCACGGCGTGGAAGCGCCACAGCACGCTCAGCCGGTGGCTCGCGTAGTGGCCGAAGGTGATGCCGGCGTCGAGGATCAGCAGGGCGACCAGGACCTGGGCGGCGAACGGCCAGGACCGCGGCCACAGGCCGTCGATGGCGATCCAACCGACCACGATCGGCAACAGCAGCAACGATGCGACCTGGAGGGATTCATTGACCGCGGCGTGCACGATGTCGCGGCGGGTGTCGCCCCGGTCCCGGTTCCAGGGTCGTTCGTAGGGCAGGACGCGCTCGGCTGCGCACGACAGGGCGACCGCGGCAAGCAGGGCACCGAGCATCACCGGTGTCGGGCTGTCGTTGCTCGCCAGCCAGATGCCGAGCGCGTTGACACCGATCAGCATCGTCGGCAGGTACCCGAAGCGGACCATCGACCGGGTGAACCCAAGACGTTGCATCTGTGCAGCAGAAGTGTTGCGGACCATGTCGAGCACTGTTCCAGATCAGATGCGTGAATGCAACACCAATGTTGCAGACGGGGCAGGTTTCGAGCACACTTGCGGACGTGACCGTGACTGCATCACCTGATCTGCTCGCCGCGGTCGAGCGCGCCCTCGAGCTCCATGGACTCGACGCGGTCACCCTCGAGCACATCGCCGGCGAAGCTGGCATCAACCGCGTCACGCTCTACCGGCGCGGCCACACCCGTGAGGCGCTCCTCGCCGCGGTTGCGGTCGCCGCCACTGCCGAGTTCCGCGAGGCCGCCCTCCCTGCGCTCACCCATGGCGGCACCGGAGCGGAGCGCCTCCATCTGCTCATCGACGCCCTCTTCGACCTGGCCGAGCGCCACCTCGCCCTCGTCGCCGGGCTCTACGACGGTCCGACCGCGATCTTCCACCTGGGCGTCGACGATCCCGATGTGTTGACCCGTCTCGAGTACACCGAGCCGTTCCTGCGCATCCTCACCGATGGGGTCGCCGACGGGACACTCACCAGCACCAATCCCAATGAGGACGCGGAGGTGCTCTTCAACATGATCGGCTGGACCTACGTGCACCTTCGGCGCTCCCACGGTTGGTCCATCGCGAAGGCGCGATCCGCGGTGACGCGTCAACTCCACGTCACCACCTCCTGAACCGGGTCCGGACCAACGACGGGCACGACCGAGGGCCGTCCGGCGTCCTCACCGCAGGACGGTCGTCGTGCCGATCGATGAGGACGAATGGGAGGACGACGTCGACACCATGTAGGACAGCCTGGCGGAGGGCTGCGACCCCTCCCTCCTGGTGTCAGTGCCCGCTGCGTGGCCACAGCAACGGCCACACAGCGGATCCTGTCGAGTGTCAGCGCTGGGGTGCCAGCTGGCCCCTGATCGCGCCGCCCGGGTACTCCTCGTTGTGGACATTGACGTAATAGTCCTGCGGGCTGGCGAGGATCTCCGCAACGGTCTGGTCGCCCACGAACTTGCCGGCCTCGCCCTCGGTCAGGCAATCGGCGGCGTTGCCGTCCGCAGGGGCCGCCAGGTTGACCACCACTGGGCCGTTCTCGCCCTCTGCGCCCTCGTGGATGTGTGCCATCTTCGCCGGAGCGATCTTGTCCACGGTCAGCACGTAGCACAGGGTCGTCGCATCGCCGTCGACTCCGAACACGTACGCCTCACCACGGCCGTTGGGGTCACCGACGATCCGCTGGGACGCGCTCGTGGGTTGGGGGACTTCGTTCTTGCCGCTCAGCTTCGCCTCGAGGACCTGGTTCTCGTGGCCCGCAGACGCGATTCCTGCGCCTCCGAGCACCAGTGCCGATACCACTACGGCTGCGCCGAGCTTCGTCTTCGTGGATGTCTTCATGGATGTTTCCCTTCACTAGTCGTTGGACTCTTCTCCGTCGCCTAGGGCCCCTTCAGATGGCCCGCGTCCACAAAAGCGGGGAGGCCCTGTGGCTTCCCGAACCCTTACCCCGCGCATCCACGGATAGACGAGAGGGAACCTGCCGCGCCGGGGTGGCATCCCGAGGCCGCTGGATCGGATGATCTGCTTCCACTCCGGGATCGGTCGGCCGTACTTCGTCTCGATCGACGGGAAGTAGGAGGCTGGTCCCTTGACCTTGTTGGGCTCGTTCGGAGTGAACATGTGAGCTCCTGGTTCGTAGGGGCGTCGGGGATCTACCTCACCGTCGACGCCACCCGGCGGGCCACGGCGGCGCAACGCTGGGCTCGCTCGACTGCCTTGGTGGCGACGGACGGTGCGATGTCGTCGGGTTCGTACTCGGCCTTGGTCTTGAGCGGGAGAAGTCGACGCAGCTCGCGCTCGACCTCGGTGCCGTCGGGGCCGGCCTGGCGAAGCAGGACGAGCACCTGGTCGTGGTCGTCGCCGGCGGCTCGCTGGCCGAGTCGGGCGCCGCACACCGCGTCGGCGGAGTTGATGCCGGCGTGGATGGCCAAGCTCGTCGCCGCGATGTTGCGGCCGGCGGCCAGGTCGCTGGCTGCGGCCTCGGCGAACTCCTCGGCCTTGGCTGCGTACGAGCGGACCTGCGCGGCCGACACCGGCTTGGTCCGTCCGGGCCTAGGCACTGCGGACGCTCGCAAGGCGATCGAGGCTGAGGCCGTGAACGACGCGCCCCTCGCGCCGGATGTCGGCCCACACCTGGCTGCGGCCGGTGAGTCGTGACGCGGCCTCGTCGTCGCTCACCTCGAGCACCTCGACGGGATTTCCCGTGAGTCGGCGCACGTCGCGCCGCCAGTTCTCGATCGACTCGGCCCATGCTTCGTCGTCCTCGTCGATGTGGTTCGGGCGCACGACGACGATGTCGATGTCGCTGTCAGGTGCTGCTTCGCGGCGGGCGAACGAGCCGAAGACGATGACGCTCACCGGGGGGAAGGGGAGAGCCTGAGCCATGCGGCCGATCTCGTCGAGGACCGTGTCGGCGGCGCGGGCGAGGTCGAGGACGACGCGGGCCGCGACGTGTTCCGGGACGAGGCGGAACAGCGAGGAGGGGGGCACCTCTCGACGCTCGACGACCCCGAGGTCGACCAGCCGGGGCAGGACCCGTGATGCCTGGGCCTGGCTCACCCCGGACAACTGGGCGATCGTGCGCAGGTTCAGCTCGGCCGTGGTCTCGGCCAGGACCGCGAGCACCCTCCCCTGGGCGCCGGGCATGACCGCCTCGATCGGACGCACGAAGTCCATGACGGGAGGGTACCGCCCTAGACAGCAGAAATGGAACACTCCTTCCATATTTACTGGTAAGAGGGGGCCCGGGTCTCGTTCGCTTCTCACGGGTCTTTGGGTTGGTGCGTCGGTCACATCACTGCGTGATCGAACGCCATGGACGGGACGTCGTTCGGGGGCGGCGGCCAGGAGCAGTTGAGGTGGTAGCGCTTCGTTTCCACGGCGAGGGGCGCGACGACGGCGTGCACCGGTGAGCCCGTTCCGCAGCCGACCACCAGCCGGTCGACGCCCTCTGCGGCGAGTTCGGCGCACCAGCCGTCGAGCACGGCGCGCAGGGCGTCCTCTCCGCCTGGCTCCAGTCCGATGTCGAAGACGATGGCTTCGCGGGTGGGTCTCGTTCGGCCCCGGCGGCCGGCGCTCCAGGAGCGCCCCATTGAGCGCGCTGAACACGCCGGTCCCCTTCGTGATCGGATCGACGCGGGTGTGGCGGATGTACCGGGATGGCTGCGGCTCGCCGTGAACGAGCAGATCGACGGATGCGTCCCCGTGGACGCCCACGATGATGCCGTCGCGCTCGGCGATCACGACCGATCGGTCGTCGGCCATCGCGGTGGCCTCGAGGTAATCGGGGCCGTAATCGATCAGGAACCAGTCGTCCCCCACGCTCATCGGTACGCGTCTCACCAGTTCGGCGATCCGGGGGCCGTCGGCGGGTTCGGCATGGCGCAGGACCACCCCCGCCGGTGGGGCCTTCGCCGAGCCGACGAAGCCGAACTGCCCGGTAGCGGTCGTGGTGGGCGTGACGAGGCCGGGGGCGTCGTGTTGTGGCCCACCTCGAACGCCGCAGCTGAAGGGGGCAGCGTCCGCTGGGCTGTTGTCCAGGCAACACGATTGACGTACCCTGCATGCGTGAAGCGTGAGCAGATGACAACACGAAGGGCAACGGCCAGTGTGGCGCCCATCCTGGCTGAGCTGGAGTTGCGACAGCCATCGGTGGTCACGGCGGATCTCATGGCGGACGTTGTCGCAGTCGCGGGATCGCATCTCGCCACTGACGCGGCTGTCGAGCGCCTGGTGCGGAACGGGTGGTTGTTCCCACTGCGCACCCAGGGTGCCTGGGAGTTCATCCCGGCCTCGCGTGCTGGGCGGTACCCCTCTGGTGATCCCTGGATCGAGTTGCACGCGCTCCTCTCCCGGCGACCGGGCGCACCCGTCGCCGTGGCCTTCGCCTCCGCGGTTTGGGAGCTGGGGTTCAGCAGCCATCAACCTTCGCGCCCGACCTTTGCTCACCGACGCGGGTGGCGCGCTCCGCGGGCGCTCGGTGCCGCTCGATCGGTCAGCTACGACTGGCACCTCCCAACCTGGGAAAAGGACGGGCTCCCCATCTGGCATCCCGCCACCGTTGTCGTCGCAGTGGCCGATCGTCCCGACGCGCAGGACGATTGGGGCAACGCCGACGACTGGCTTCCGGAGACGATGCGTGCGACCACCCCGACCGACGTCCTGACGGAGGCACGGGACAGGGGTCCAGCGACGCTTGCTCGGCTCGCCTACTTCGCCGAATGGTCGGGCCGGGATGACATCGTCGAGGCGCTGACACCTCTCATGCCCGAACGGCTGTCGGTGACCTTCCTCGGATCTCGTGACCCTCGTGGTCGGTGGATCAAGCGCTGGAAGCTCTACGACGCGCTGTTGCCGGCCCGATGATCACCGAGGGGTATCTCGCTCGACACCACATGGGTCGCAGCGGAATGACGGGCCCGGCGTTGCTCGACGTCGCCCAGGACTACGCGCTGCAGTACCTGTTCAAGCACGAGATCTTCGACCTTGGCGTTGTTCTGAAGGGCGGCACCTCGTTGCGCAAGTTCCGTGCTGGAAACGCAGGACGGTTCTCCACCGACCTCGATTTCGCCGCGCCTGACGCGGACACAGGTGAGCTTCTGCTCAACACGCTCGACGGTGCGGAGATCGAAGGCGTCACGTTCCACGTCACTGGGCGAACGGCGCTTCGCGGCAAGCTCGACATCGAAACCCCGCTCGGTCGTCCAGACATCCCGGCCAGAGTCGAGATCACGCCGCGCCCGCTGTGGCTCCCCCCTCAGCTGCTCGCACCAGTCCCTCTGCCGGTTCACAAGGGGTATGAGTTCCCGCTTCCGATTCTGCCGGCACCCGCGCTCGAAGAAGCGCTGGCGGAGAAGCTCGCCGCCTGGCGCCGACGACGCAAGATCCGCGACCTCTACGACCTGTTCTGGTTCGGTCAGGGCGCGTTGAACGAGGCACTCGTGCGACGGATCTTGCTCCTCAAGGTCTGGCACGACGTCGTCGACGACGGGCTCGGCAGCGGACCCTTCGACGGAGCCATCCTCGTTGAGGACTTCGACACCGATCGGGTCCCGACCGAAGACATCGGCCTCCTCACCCAGCCCGTCGAACCGCGCCGTTGGCTCGATTCCGTGCGTGAGCGGTATGCGTTCGTCACGAATCTCGACGTGGATGAACGCCAGGTCGCCCGCTGCAATCCCGGCGACCGGTGGAGCGTCCAGCAACTGACGAAAGCCCTTGTCGCTCAGCAGGGGTAGACCAGCAAGCGGGGCAACAAGCGACTCGACGACGGGTGCAGCCCCCTACTCTGCTCTCTTGGTTGCGGGCGAAGGCGATGACAACGAGCCGGACCTCTTCGCCGAGCTCAGGTTCGATGACGGTTTCGTCCGAGGCGCTTCGATCACCGAACTGAGTGCCGAGGCGCGTCTGACGCGCATCGCTCGGATCCGCGCCGAGCACGATCGGATCGCCGCCAGCGCGGAGGCGGAACGGTGCTCGGTTCAGCGGAGGCAACGGCGAAAGCGGTGGAGAATTCCTTTCGTCGTGGCGGCGATCGGGGTGGGGCTCGCGTTGTTCGGTTGTTCGAATTTCTCCGACGGAAGCAGCCCCACCATCGCGTTCGGGCCCCAGTTCTTTGGCCAGGATGCCGGCGGCTCTCAAGTTCGACTGGCGGGAGGACAACCACCGGCGGGGGTAGGGGCATCCCCCACTCCTCTCGGCCGACCCGCTCCGGTGGTTCGGTCATCTCGGGCCTATCGCTTCATGGCGACCCAGCCCGGCTCCGCCGCTCCGGTGGCCTTCGACCCGTGCCGGCCGATCCACTTCGTGGTGAATTCGAGGACGGCCGTGCCGGGTGCCGATCGGATGCTCACCGAGGCCGTGGCCCAGGTCAGCAACGCCACCGGGCTGCAGTTCGTGTTCGACGGCGCGACCGACGAGGCCCCGACGAGGGATCGCTCTGCATACCTGCCCGACCGCTATCCGGGTCGTTGGGCGCCTGTCCTGGTCGGGTGGTCGGATCCAAGGGAGAATCCGTCGCTCACCGGTGACGTGGCGGGCACCGGGGGACCGCAATGGGTGACATTGCCCCAGGGGTCGGTCTCGCTCAGCGGCGTCGTGACCCTCGACGGCCTTCAGTTCCAGACCATCCTCGGCCAGCCGAACGGCTTCGCCGAGGGCCGGGCGGTCATTGCCCACGAACTCGGCCATCTGGTCGGCCTCGACCACGTTCCCGATCCCACGCAGCTCATGGACGCCACCAACAACGGCGGTGTCACCACCTATCAGGCCGGCGATCTCAGTGGGCTGGCCGAACTCGGCCGAGGAGCCTGTTTCCCCGACCTATGAGGGCGCACCGGGCCGGAGCCGTCTCGTTTCGCCGGCAGGCATGGGGGAATCTCGGTCAGGTCACGGCTCCTCCGTGGCGGGGAAGATGGTGGAACCGGTAGAGGTGGCTGAGGCCCCCACCTCCTCCGACGAAGAGCGATCCCTTGGTTGCCGATCTCGACGTCTGGCCGTACAGTGGCCGGACAAACCGAGGAGAGGCCGGGATGGCGACGACACGGTTGCGCAGCGAGCGGCTCGAGGTTCGCACCACGACAGACGAGCGGGCATTGATCGACCGTGCCGTTGCCGAGCAGGGGACCGATCTGACCGAATTCGTGGTCTCGAACCTCACGGCGGCGGCTCGGCGCGTACTGGCGGATCGAACCGACTTCGCCCTTGACGCGGAATCGGCTGAAGCGTGGGACGCGATCAATCGCCGGCGAGCCCGTGACCTGCCGGGCCTGCGTCAGCTCATGGAGCGCCCCTCGCCGTTCATCGCGGAGTGATCGGCAGCTATCGGCCACCGGCGCTGATCCGAGCGGAGCAGGAGCTCGACGGGTTCGAGTGTCGCTCCGAGGAGCAGACCGATTGGCTGCGCCGCTATGCTCGCCAGTCCTCAAGCGCCGGGACGACTCGGGTGCTGGTGGTGACGCCGGTGGACTCGAACGTGGTGGTCGCCTACTACGCCTGGTGCATGGCCAGCGTCTCGGTCGCGGATGCGCCGGCACGGGCGCGCCAGGGGAGCGGTCGCTACCCGCAGCCGGTCGCTCTGCTCGCTCGTCTGGGTGTCGACGTTGGTCACGAGGGTCGGGGCATCGGAGCCGGGCTGGTGCAGGACGTGATCGCCAGGACTCATGCCCTGGGCGAGCAGATCGGTTGCCGGGGCCTGCTCGTGCACGCCGAGACCCCGGAGGCGAGGGGCTTCTACCGACACCTCGTGCCGGAGTTCGAGGTGTCGCCCACCGACGAACTCCACCTGTTCCTGCTGATGAAGGACATCCGCCGAACGTTGAGCTGACGTCACCCCGCGCTCGCGGGGTTCACGACGATCGGGAGTGTTCCCGGGCGTCCAGCCGGTGCGTCGGTCACGTCACCGCGTGATCGAACGCCGCGACTGGAGGCTCTCCGATCAGCTCGGTCAGGACCGCAGGTCGCGCCAACGCCACGCGGAGTCCTCGATGAGGAGCTCCGGGTCGCCGGTCCACAGGGCGGCGTCCTGGGCGACGGTGAGGGCCGCGGCGAAGGCATCGGCATAGGCCATCGGGTGGTCGGCCTTGATGCGGGCGGCGTCGAGGACGAGCCGTTCGTCGGGGAGCCGGGCGTCGATCACGTCCCGCAGGTCGCGGACGGTTTCGGTGGCGTCGTCGTCACCGTGCAGGCGCCGCAGCACGTAGTGGACCTCACCGAGATTGATCCACGACATGAGCGGCTTCTCGTGCTCGAGGAGGTCCGCCAGCGCCTCCGCCGCCGGGTCCGCGTCCTCGAGGTAGCGGAGCACCGCCCACGAGTCGAGGACGACGGTCACCGCCGGCTTTCTCGGGCGCGATCGGCAGTCCGTTCACGCTCCAGCTCGTCGCTCAGCGCTGAGCCCCGGAAGCGGCCCCGGAGGGGTAGGCGGTGGTCAGCCCGGCGGACCGCGACGTGGTTGTCGTGGAGCCAGAAACTGACCTCGTCGCCCGGCCCGACGCCGAGCTCGTCACGGAGCGCCTTCGGGATCACGACCTGGCCTTTCGGCCCCATTCGATGAGTCATACTGTTCAGTATAACCATCGGGATCTGCTCGCGCTGGTCCAGTTTCAGGCGACTGACGAGCTCCGAACCCAGTTGGCGCCGGTCAGGTCGGCATAGAGCATCGGCGCTATGTCGTGGGGAGAGGTCGAGTTCGAACCGGAGGTTCGGGATTGGTACACCGCCGAGGAGGACGACTGATGGGAGCCGACACCGAGCGCACGTCGTGGGCTGAACTCAAGAAGGCGACGCCTCGAAGCAGCGCCGCCGATGGTGCCTCCGAGGACGAAGCCCGCATCGCCGCCTTCCGTGAGCTGGTCCACCGGCTGCGCGCCGAGGCCGGCCTCACCCAGGCCGAGCTTGCAGACCTGATGGGAACCACACAGTCGGCCATCGCCCGCATGGAGGGCGGCGGCACCCGACCCACGCTCCACACGCTCGAGAAGCTGGCGTCTGCTGTCGGAGCCGATCTCGTGGTGGGTGTGGGAGAGAACCTCTCGGCGAACCGCTCCATCGCCAAGCTCGAGCGCGATGGCCACGCCGTGGTCCGTCGAGCGGGCTGACCCGATGACCGGCCCCACCCGACAGGAGGAGCACGACTTCTACGCTCGCTCCGAGAACCAGGAACCTCAGGGCCCAGCTCGTCGCCGCTCGAAGCTCACCGAGATGGTTCCGGTGCGGTTTCCACCGGAGACCCTCGAGGAGGTTCGCCGTCGCGCTGGTGCCGATGACCGGTCGGTGTCGAGTTGGATCCGGCGAGCGGTGGAGCACGAACTGGACCAACCGACCGGCTGAGCGGCCACCGCAGCGCGGTCGGCCCCGGGGTGCTCAGGACGGGCGGCGGGGACGGGGGAGGAGTTCGCCGCTGCAGTTGGGGCAGGTCGAGGTGAGGGCTTCGGCACAGCCGGCGCAGAAGGTGCACTCGTAGCTGCAGATCATCGCCCCGCCGTGGTCGAGCGAGGCGTGGCACCGTTCGCAGGTGGGTCGCATCTCAAGCATCGTGTTCTCCGTTTCTCGGGTGAAGGGCGATGACGGCTTGGAGCTCGAGGGCCATGTCGGCGGGGAGGGAGTTGACGCCGACGGCGAGGCGGGCGTGTTGGCCGCGAGTGGCGAAGACGTCGACGAGTAGGTCCGAGGCGCCGTCGATCACCGCGGTGTGGTCGACGAAGTGGGGGGCGGCGTTGACGGTGCCGGTGACGTGGAGGATCTGTCGGACCCTGGAGAGGTGCCCGAGTTCGGCGCGGAGGGTGGCGAGGAGGCTGAGCGCCGCGAGTCGTGCCGCCCGTGCTCCTTGTTCGGTGCTGAGGTCGTCGCCGAGCTTGCCGGTGATCAGGGCGGTCCCGTCGAAGGGAACGTGGCCGGAGGTGTAGAGCGTCGTTCCGTCGATGACGGCCATCACGTAGCTGCCGAACGACGGGAACGGGTCGGGGATGGTGAGGCCCAGCTGGTTGATGCGCTCATCGGGGTTGGTGGGGGGCATGGGTCCGCCGTCTCGTGCCGTCACCGCGCCGTCACCCGCCCGGCCCGGCGGGCCCTGAGGCCCGGCTGCTCGACGTGGTTCATGCCGTCATCATGCGCGCTGGGGCCTTGGCTGGTATGACATGTTCATGACCAAAACTGCCAACGCTGGTTCTCGGCCGATCGTGATCGTCGTCTACCCCGGGGTTCAGGGTCTGGACGTGATGGGGCCGTGCGACGTCCTCGCCCAAGCGAACGTGCATCGACCGGGGACCTACTCGATCGATGTCGTGGGAACCCGCCGCCAGGTCACCACCTCGGCGGGTGTGACCCTGAACGCTCGCCCCTTCGACGACGGCGTCGGGGCGAGCGTCGACACGCTCGTCGTGCCCGGAGCCCCGGCGGAGGCCCTGGTGGCGTTGCTCGCCGACGGATCGGTGCTGGCGTCGATCCGGACCGCTGCCGGCAACGCCCAGCGTGTCGCCTCGGTGTGCAGCGGGGCGTTCGTGCTGGCCCGGTTGGGGTTGCTCGCCGGGCGAAGAGCCACCACCCACTGGTCGGGGTGGGATCTGCTCGCGGCGGCCGACCCGACGATCGTGCTCGAACGTGACCGTCTGGTGGTGCGCGACGGCAACGTCTGGACCTCGGGCGGGGTGGCGTCGGGGATGGATCTCGCGCTGGCGCTGGTGGAGGAGGACTGCGGTGCCGACGTGGCGTTGGCGGTGAGCCGAGACATCGTGATGCCGCTGCGGCGCCGGGGCCAGGCGGCCTACGCGGCGACCGATCGGCCCGGCGCCGGCGACGCCACCGAGTCCCCCGTGCTCCGCGAGATCCATCGCCAGACCCGCCGGCGGATCACCGTCGTGGAGCTGGCCGAGGCGGTCGGCATGTCGCCGCGAACCCTTCATCGCCATTGCCTCGAACACCTCGGGTCCACCCCGGGACGACTCATCGTCGACGCCGCTCTCGATCGGGCCAGGGCCGAACTCATCGCGTCCGGTTCGTCGATCAAGCAGATCGCCCAGCGCACGGGTTTCAGCGACGAGTCGGCCCTGTCGCGAGCCTTCGCCCGTACCTACGGGATGACCCCGCGAGCCTTCCGCGAGTCGTTCCACTCGGTGTGAGCGCTTGCGGTGGCCCGGGACCTGCAGCGGCACAGTGGGGATCGTCCGAAGCCCCGTGGCAAGTCTTTCGGCCGTCTTCGTTGAGGTCGGTTCAATGCGCCCGGCGGCTTCAGCGCGTCCACCGTGCGCCCGATAGCTTCTCGGAAATCCAGGGCGAACCGCGAAGGGGCGACGGTGGGAATCAAGATCTCGATGTCCGACGCGTACTTGCGCTCGCTGGACAAGCTCGAGCCGGTAGAAGCGAGCAAGGTCAACAAGGCGTTTCGCAAGTTCTCCAAGGACCCGGATCATCCATCGTTGAACCTGCACCCGGTCGCGACCGATGCGGCACAACGGGTGTATACGTTCCGAGCCAGCGATGAGCTCCGGGTGATCGCGATCTCGCTCGGTAACGACACGTGGGTGATCCAGGAGGCCGGGCATCATGAGGAGATCTACCGGCGGGCGTTGGACGGCAAGTTCGTCGGGGGAGCGGATGGGAACTTCGTCGGCTTTTTCGTTGCCGGCGAGGAGCCCAGGGAACCGATCGACGGCCGCGTCGCCCCGGCACCTGATCGGGAGCACATCCAGATCGATGTGCTCTCGCACTGGACCGATCGGGAGCTCGAAGCGGTGGGTTTTCGGCTGGAGGAGATCGCCGAGATCAGGGGCTGCCCCTCGCCCAACGAGCTACTCGATCTCGACATCGACCAGGAGAAGGTTCTCTTTGCGTTCGACCTGATCGAGCTGACCCCGGAGTCCTATGAGGATCGGAGGGAGACCGGTTTGCCATTGCGGGCGACCTCTGAAGAACTTGTGGCGGAGGTCGAGGAGGAGGGGGCATCGTGGGGCCTCTCGTCATTTCTCGACCCAGACGAGCTCGACCGCCTTCTCGAAGGTTCGATCGAGAAGTGGATGCTGTTCCTTCATCCCCGGCAGCAGGCGTTGGTGAACCGGCAGTACGAGGGGCCGGCACGAATCGGCGGTCCGGCGGGCACTGGCAAGACGGTGGTGGCGCTTCACCGGGCCGCTGCGCTGGCGCATCGCCTGCGTAAGGAGGATCCAGCCAGCACGATCCTCTTCACGACGTACATCAAGTCACTCCCCCCGGTGTTCCGTTCTCTCTACCAGCAGTTGCCGAATGCGGTGCCGGGTGCTGTCGAGTTCGTGCACGTCAATAGGCTTGCGACACAGATCTGTACGAAGGCCGGCGTACCTACCCGTGTCGACGAGAAGAAGGTCGACGCAGCCTTCGATCAGGCCATGGCGGAGATCGTCACGCCAGCGACCCCGCTCGGACGTATGAAGATTCCCGGCGACTACCTCAGGGCAGAGGTCGACAATGTGCTGAAAGGCCGGGACATCGCGAAGGTATCCGAGTACCTCGAGCTCGAACGGACTGGCCGCAAGACCCCGCTCCTCCCGCAGCATCGTGCGCAGGTGTGGAAGCTCTATGAGCGCTACGACGAGCTGATGACCAAGCAGGGTCTCGTGGATTTCCCCGACGTCATCCTGAAGGCACTCCGGATCGCCGAGGCAGAGCCGAGCCGCTACCGCGCTGCGATCATCGATGAGGCTCAGGATCTCTCGCTGGCGAGCCTGAAGCTCGTGCGTCGTCTGGTGAACGGCGACGACCCAGACAAGCCGGACGGCCTCCTGCTGGTAGGTGACGGGGCCCAGCGCATCTACACAAGCTGCTTCACGCTCAGGCAGGCGGGCCTGGAGGTTCGAGGTCGTTCGACCATCCTCGAGCAGAACTACCGAAACACCGCCGAGATCATCGACGCGGCCATGGCGGTCGCCGGCGATCGGGAGATCGACGACCTCGGTGAGGAACGAGCCCGACGCGCGGCAACTGGTAGCGCGCTTCCGTCTGGCGACCGTCCCCGACTCGTCTCGGTACCCACGATGAGCGCCAGCAGTGACTACATCGTTCAGCGAGTGTTCCAGCTCCAAGACCAGTACAGGATCCTCCCTGGTGACGTGGCGATCCTCGCCCCCACGAACCGCATCGTCTTCGGTGTGATGAACGCGCTCGAGTCGGCGGGCGTGGCGGTGTCTGAGCTGAAGTCTTTCGACGGGCTGAGCGGGCCGAGCGTGAAGGTCGGCACCTACTGGCGAGCGAAGGGTCTGGAGTTCAAAGCCGTACTACTCCCTGGGTTGGACCGGTATCCCAGAGCCCAGAAGAGGGAGGAGTCCGACACGGCATTCGAGGAGCGTCTCGACCTCGAGGTCAGTGCCCTGTTCGTGGCCATGACCCGGGCCAGAGAGGTGCTCGACCTCATCGCCGTGGGTGAGCCGTCGGCCCCGGTCCTCGCGGCCAAGGAAGCGTTCGCAATCGAGGGCCTGCCGGCGTCCCTCCTGTGACTGTGCACGGATCACGTCACACTCGGGTCCTCTACGAGCGTTGTTGTCGAGTCGTTGTCCGCACGCAGCCGTCTTCCGATCGGTCGGCATTGGGAGTTTGACTTGCCGATGGTTGAGGTGACTGACCGGGGCAACCTGCTGCGTCGCCTTCACAGAAGCTGACTGGACGCAGAGCACATGCACATGGAACTTCATTGCTCGATCGCCTGGGAGCCTGCAGGACCCATCACGCTCGAGGCCGACAAGCTCGTCGTGCCTGCCTGCCTGCCTGCCTGCCGACGACGGCCGGCGTGTATCAGTGGGTCTGGAAGTAGCCCGGGTTGACGGACATTCGACCTGAGGCGACCGTGGTCGTCTCAGAAAGGAAGTCCAGATGCCCAGACCACATCCGCCCGAGTTCCGTCAGCGTGCTGTTGAGTTGGCCCGGATGGGCGAGAAG
>Ga0209491_10004605_pt1 | contig 21076 bp, 17 predicted proteins | sample BON02_FD_187213 | JGI IMG/M metagenome (GOLD analysis project Ga0209491, IMG submission 187213) | Freshwater microbial communities from Lake Bonney liftoff mats and glacier meltwater in Antarctica - BON-02 (SPAdes) (version 2) | ecosystem: Environmental > Aquatic > Freshwater > Ice > Glacier... | reverse complement strand
ATTCGTCCAGGGTTTCTTTGCTCATCGTGGCGGGCATTCGCCACGGTGTCCGCTATTATGAGGCAATGGAACCCATCCGCTCTTTCCCGAGATCCCGCTTCGGTGTCCTCTTCAATGAGGCAACACGCTCATGACGGGGAAGGATAATTGTCGTTGACCAGCGGCCCTCTCCGAGCGAGCCTGCGGAGTTTTTGCGGCAACCGCCAGTTTGCGCCTCCCATTGGTACCAAAACAGACTGTTCTTCGGAGAGATCTTGTTACGAATCGAGGGGCACGAGCGTTCGTGTGCTTCCCGTGCGCGCGCAGGTTCGCCCGGAGGGCTCTCCCCACCTTGCCCCACGCTTTCAAACACACCCTCCCATCCGTCACCTCCCGGAAGAATAGCGGATGGACAGCGCCGGCTTCATTGCCGCTCTTTCCGGCGCTCCAACAATCTTCCGACCTTCCGTTGGCCCGCAAGAAAACCAACACCCTCACGGAAGGCGAACACCGCATCATGGAAGTCCTCTGGCAGCTCGGCTCCGGCACCGTTGCCGAGGTCGCCGAGAAGCTCGACGGGGAGAACGGCTCCGCCTACACGACCGTCCTGACCATGATGCGCATCATGCGGGACAAGGGTTATCTCGCCTGCCGCAAGGACGGACGCGCCCACGTTTATACTCCCAAGGTCAATCGCGAGAAGGCCGCGCAAAAGGCCGTCCGCCAGCTGTTGACCAAATTTTTCTCCGGGTCGCCCGGAGAACTGGTGCTCAGTTTTTTTGAAGGATGAAAATTTGAGCGAGGACGAACTCAATGAAATCAAACAGCAGATCCGTGACTCTGCAAAAACCGCTTCCAAGAAATAAATCCCGAGATCGAACAGATGACGCACGAACTGGCCGCCGCGCTCTTCAACGGAGTGTATCAGGGCATCGCGCTCGCCGTTGTTTTGTGGGTGGGCCTGAAGCTGTTCCGGGGCTTGAACGCCGCCACCCGCCACGCGGTCACGTTTGTTGCGCTGCTCGTCGTCGCTCTCCTGCCGGTGTTTCATCTGGTGGCCTCGGCCTCGTTCATCGACAGAAAACCGGTGGCGGTCGCCGGTGAAACAAATGTTTCGGCGACGCCCGCTGATTTTTCGCCTCCCGCGTCGTCCAGGTTTCCAATGGCAGCACCGGCGATTCAAAACGCCAGCGAAAGCGCGGAGCGTTCGCACGAAAAAAACCTTACGCATGTGGTGTGTCTTTCCACGGCCTTGCTCATGATAATCGGCGTCGGTTGCAAACCGGCGGAACCGGTCGGGAACACCCGGCACATTCGCTATGTTGTCGGCATTTCTCCGTTTCTCAACGAGGACGCCGCCAACGAATCATTCCGCCAGATTGCCCGGCTTCTGTTGGAGGATATGCCGCTCAATTCTTCACTCTGGCTTTACGACGCCTCCCATCTTCGTACCGTCGCGCAGGTGGAAATTCCGAACAAACACGCGTTCGAAAGCAGCCGCACGCGGGCAAACCAGTTCAGTGATTCCATCCAGAAACTGAAATCGTTTCTCGCCGTCCGCAACGAGCCTCCGGTGGTTTGCGAACTCGATTTCAATCAAGCCGTGCGGCTCCCGCAGTTCATGGATTTCATCGGTGAGAATCTGAACCAGACGAACCTGAGCATCGTCACGCTCGTGCTCGGCAGTCCGCTTTATCAGGACGAAAAGGAACCGGCGTTTTCGATGGTCGATGACTATTTTCCATCCGGCGGTCATCTGCTCGCTGCGCCCGAACAATCCGTCTACGGACGGACGAACACACCCATACTGCTGAGCGGCATCACGGTTCACCTCGATTATTTCGGCGATCCTTGGTCAAGCGATCTGCACCGCCAGAAAGTGAGCCGGTTCTGGAACCTGTTTCTCAAATCGCAGGGAGCCCAACTCGCCACGATCACCAGCGATCTGCCCACCATCTTCAACGCGATCCGAAGTCCGTCACCGTCGGACACGCTTCGTGCTGATCACGATGAACTTGATCGAACGCAGACAAAGATCGAGATGCTGCGTGTCGCGCGCGACGTGCAACTCGTCGATTGGATTACGCGAGACCTTTCTTCGGATCATCGTTCACCGTCGCCCACCACCCTGATCGGTCCGATGAAGATCGGTATCCTCTGGCAGGGCGACGTCGATCTCGACCTCTACGCCCGGGCCCACGACGAAACGGAAGTTCTGTATTTTCAACACACGCACGCGCCGGAAGGCTATTACTACAAGGACCACCGGTCCTCGCCCGAGCGCGAATATGAGTTCATCGAATTCACCGAACCCGTGGACGTCCGGCAGGCGCAGGCCAGCGTGAATTTCTACGAAAGGCGTACGCCCGGAGGAATGAACGGCGAGATCCTCATCGAGTTTCAGGGACGCATTTACACCGGCCAGTTTGAGCTGGCCGGCCGATCACGGCAACCACGGCCGCGAAGGCTGGAGAGAGAATTCTGGGACGCCAGCGACATCTTGAAAGTGCTGGGCCTGCGGTCCTCAAGGATCACCGCCGATTTCTGATTTCCGCGATGGCAGAGTTCTCCGCATCCTCGCTGATGGCCGACCCCTAAATGGTCGTTCCCATCTGATCCCCCATCTTCGCATACAGCTCGCGACATTGGCGGCTGTTCTCGATCAGATCCTCATCGAGCTGAATCTTGCCAGGTTCGAAAAGAGTGATGGTTGAACTACCGCCAAATTCGAACCGGCCTTTTTCATCGCCCTTGTTCACCGGCTGATCTGCGTTGAAGGATTGAATGATACTACCCACACACGTTGCGCCCACTTCGATCAGCAGCACGGTGCCCATCGTCGCGGTTTTCAATCGTGTGATCTCGCGTTTGTTCCGCCATAAATAGGCGAGCTGTTTTCTCAACGCGATCGGATTTACTGAGAAAAGGGGGCCGCTGATCAATCGCGGTGTCGACGGCGTGCCCACAGATGGAAAATGAAATCGATGATAGTCTACCGGGCACAAGCGCGAGAGCACCAATGATCCTTCGCAATAGTTCCTCGACAGCTCGCGGTCACCGACCAGTTCTTCGACATCAAATTTCTGGCCCTTCACGAACACGCCGTCGACTTTCGCCACATTTTGAAAACCCAGATGGCGACCGTCCGCGGGAAACACCACCGATTTGGAATCCTCATTGATCGGCCGGGCTTCGGGCTTAAGTCGCCTGATGAAGAAGTCGTTAAAACAAGGAAAGGTCGCAGGATCATCGGCGAGTTCGTTCACGTCGGTTCCGTACTTCTGAATAAACGGCTGGATTTTCGACCGACTGGCGACGCGTTGCATGCGCCATCCGTACCATTTCGAGAAGAACGCGCGTTTGACAAACCCGTGAAGAGCCAAGCGCCCCAGCGGATTCATATACGCCCAACGAAGGAAGCCCTCGCCGTAGACCGCTTCAGTCTCCACTCGTCCCGTGGAACGGTTGAAAAACTGAATAGGTTTCATTGAATCCGGCCCGATGCAATCTTTAGTTGGCCGCCCTTTGGTCCACTGATTCTTCAACTTTGTCGGGATCGACCACCGGCAGAAGATAACAGGCGGCTTCACGATCAGTCCGGACAAGCAACAACTGCCCGGCGAGCGCGGGCGGGTTCCATAGCTTGTGATTAAACGCGGTGAACCTAGCCAGCTCTTTCGGCTCATCAGGATTTGGCTCAAACAACACAACGTCCCCTTTTTCGGTGGTGATCAGCATGAGGTCCCCCACCACAAGCAATTGACCATGCCCATATCGACCCTCCTTCCAACGCCGGCTGCCATCTTCCAAGTCCAGGCAGGCCATGATGCCGTCGTCCATTCCGTAGATAAAATCACCGACGCGCGCGACGTTGCAGAACTTGGCTTTCATCCGAAGGGATTTCCAAACCCGCTCAGCGGCAAGGTTGCCGTCGGTGCTGACCTCAATTTTCAACAACTCGGAACCAACGCCATAGCCACTTGATAGAAAAACAGTGTCAGAGCTCACAATTTTGGGAACCGCGACGTGCGGGTTCCCGGTGCCCCAGGGATATTTCCACAAGACCATACCATCTGCCACAGCGTGGCTGGAAACTCCCGGTTTGTTGAAAATGAGCACCTGATCTGTACCGGCGAGATTCGCAAGGATGGGGGCGCTAAAACTCGCTCGGTCGTCTCCGCCTCCCCAGATCTTGTCACCGTTTTCAGCGTCATATGCGACAAGCGAGTTCCCATTCGACCCGCCGACACTCACAATCACTTTACTGCCAACCACCAATGGCGAACCGGCAACACCCCAATCGGGCAATGATGCATTGTTGATTGTCAGAATATTCTTACTCCAAATCGAACGGCCATTCGCTAAATCAAGGCACGTCAGAACACCCGTAGCCCCCAGTGCGTAAACTCGATTTTCCACGATGGTGGGGACGGTGCGGGGCCCAATCCCGCCAATACCAGAATCGAACCGTGCTGAATAACTATGCCGCCAAACTGGGTTGCCGCTCAGGAGCCTGTAACAGCTCACGACTTCGTTCTCGCCATCCTGTTCAATAGTCACAGCAACTGAACCCGATGTAGCAAAACCAGCCCAACCCCCACCAACGGATCGTCGCCAAATCTGTTGTGGCGGCTCAAATGTCCAATCTCGGGCTAGAATCACTCCCTCAATAATGACATCGCGATCCGGCCCGAGGAACTGCGTAAAGTCGTAAATGACGATATTGTTCGAATCTCCAATCTCATTGACGTTATTCGTTGCTTTGGGGGGATTAACTCTCTCCATCGCGACATTCCATTTCCAGTCGAACTGTGGAATCATGTCGCCGCTAAAACTTCGGAATTTCAGAGACGACCAGAGAGCAGTCAGACTCAGAACCAAGAGTAGAATTGATGATAAACGAAACTGCCATTTCAGCCGAGAAAGTAGCAGGCACCAAACAATAGAGAGAATCAGCCCCACAACTCCAGCGACCGCAGAGTGTATAAGTTTATCCTGGCGCTGAATATCACGAACAGCCCAAGTAAACACTGTATAACCGAGCACAACCGATACTATCAAGAGCAACGGCCACCAGCGCACACCGCCTTTGGTGGAGCTCGCGAATCCTGGCTTCTTGAGGCGAACGGTAGGCTGATTGGGACGTCCTGTGTTCAAATTCTTTCCAACAACTTCTGCAATGTCGATATTCGATTAACTCCGGAGTGAAATACAGTTCTCTTGAGTATTTTCAAGAATCGATTTGGAGAATACGACTGCGAGATATCGGGTGGGTCTGATGAGGAACTAAACAGAAACGCGATCAATCTGTTCCCAAAACTTGGGATTTTCCTCCAGGGCCTTGTCTTCCCCGATTGTTAGATTTGACCGATAGAAAAAATCCTTTAACGTGTTTTTTGTTAGGATTCTGTGAACGACGACCCCTAATTCGTGTCGTTCAAAATAGACACGGTAGTCACCCAACCGGTAGCGATAGAGTTTTCGACCCTCTTTTTCGATCTTGCCAAACTGATTCAACGTCGAGGACACCATTTCCTTGGGGAGCCCACGAAACTCCCCAAGTATCTCCAATTGAAGCCGTTTCGGCATCGATGCCAATTCCGCGGCGCTGGTTGAATTGAATATGATCTGAAATAGACTCATTGCGGAAGATGGTAGCGCGTACGGGAATCGAACCCGTCTTTCAGCCTTGAGAGGGCCGTGTCCTAACCGATGGACGAACGCGCCAAGAAAATAAAAAACCGCTCAGTCAAACTGAGCGGTTTGTGATTATGAAAACAAACTATTTCTTGCGGCGGAACCAAAGAAGTCCAGCACCGGCGATACCAAGCATGATAACCGAAGGCTCAGGGACGACAGTAGTCATTGTGAATCCTTGCAACCCAACCAAATCAGCAGGCAACCCAGGAGGGCTTCCCGCTCCGCCAGTTAACAACGTTAACTCTGGTGATAATCCATACTGTGTACCAACTGCGCCGTTCATTGCTTCAGTATAGGTTCCGTAAGTCGCGGACCATGCCCGCATCTGAATAGTAGCAAGGGTGCCTGGGACTACTCCGAGGAGATCTCGCGACGTACTAGCCCCAGTGGTATTGAGAAAACTCGCTCCTGCTCCGTCCCGGAACGGAAGCGCCGCTCCAACCGCAGCCCAAGTGCCAGCGTTACTGTACCAGAGCTGCCCCACAAACCCAGAGTTTGCAGCCGCACCACCGTCTTGCAACACGGGCGCACTGACACCGGAAGCGAGCACGCGATTGTTAAAATTGACCGTTCCCTGAGCATACAGCCCAGATGTCACCAAGCAGAGGCCTAATATTAGCAGTGATTTCTTCATATTGTTTTAGTTGTTATCGGCCGAATATAGTTAGTTATTAACACTGAAAGTCCGTGTCCAGTTCGCTGCTGAGATCTTATTGACAAAGAAAGACTCCCCAACTGAAGGAACCGGAGGAGTACTCCAGTCCCCGAAGTCAAACGCGTGAATTGTGTAAGCACCGGAACCGTTGTCAAATAGATACACAACATCCCCGTCAACAGCAGGAAAACCGAGAACAGTGTCCAACTGACCTTCTTGCGGAACTTGGGATGCTTGAATCGAGAACCCACTAGGAAGGGCCTGTGAAAGAGGACCCTGCGGTACTTCGCCGACGAACGTTGCTGTAACCGAGGCACTCAGCACGTTTATGAAAACGCCTTCACCCGGGCTCAACGTCATGTCAGGCAGAGTCCATGCGCCGAAGTCAACTACATTCAGCGTGTAGGAGCTAGTAACCGGGTTAAACTTGTATATCGTTGTTCCCTCCGTAAATTTGGCAGGATCAAGCAGTGCTCCAACAGTGTTATTGCCCGCCCCTGCGTCCAGCGGATTAGCAATCATACTGAAACCGACTGGCAGCGTCAGATTCACATACCCAACCGAATTTACCGAATAAACCGTTTGTGCGTTGGCAGCCACTAGACCAACTGCCCCAACAGCAGCTGAAAGAAGAAGAAGTTTTGTTCTCATAATACTTAGTTTGGTGTTGCGTGTGTCTGAGCGAATTAATCAAATATACAAGACACTGTCAAATGGTTTTTTGAACACTATCCAAGCTCGGGAGGTCCCGCCCTGCCCCTGAGCACTTACATTCCTAGGAAACACGTGATTTTACCTCGTTCATGCTATTTTCTAGATTGCTTGTTTTGGCTTGATTGATCGGGGTGGCTATAATTCCCAAGGATCTCGTTGATCCGCCCATTTTGACAATGTTTTCACATTATTGCGCCTGTGAGCCCGGCTTCGTAGTGGCCGCCTGTTCCCTGATTCGATCCAAGTTCCGTTTCGCAACGGTGTCAGCAGGATTGGCCCGCAGGGCTTCCATGAAACTAATTTCAGCGTTTTGCGTGTCGTCCTGCCGCAAATACACCAATCCCCGGTAGCCATGAGCCATGTAATTATCCGGATTCAACGCCGTGGCCTTCCCGAATTCCTCCAACGCCAATTCCAGCACACCCCGCTGGAACGCGATCAACCCCAGATAGTAATGAGCCTCGTCCAGCTGCGAATCAATCTGTAGCGCACGCAACAAGTCCTCCGCCCCCTGTTCCAGTTGTCCCAGCGAGAGATGGCCCGTTGCTTTTCGCAGCCAAGCCATCGCGTTATTGGGTTCGGTTTTTAGCAGCACATTGTTGTAGGTGATCACCTCTAGTGCGGTCTTGGGCAGCAATGCTAGGTTCATCGCCAAACGATCTTCCTCAGATTTCATCCGAAAGATCATCCACAGTTCCGCCATTTCATTCACAGACTGCAGCCCATAAGTGACCGGCTCAGGCGGACTGGAGGGGTTCGCCGCGTTGTTTGTGGAATTGTCGTAAAAATACCGCATGCCGACACGGGTTCCGGCAGGCAGTCGAATTGGTTCGCGATACCAGTATTCACCCTGCCAGTTAAAGTCCCATTTCGGAATGTTGATCAACCAGATATTGCTTCCATCCGGAAGCGTCGCGACCCCCTGCATCTCCTTAGCCACGTAGTGGGCGTGCGGAAGAATGCCCAACAGTTCGACATCAACCGGTAGCACGAACGCATCTTCTGCCAAAAAATTTGTCGTTCCAGGCGGAATCTCCAGCTCATAGCTGCTGAGCCCGAGTTTAAACGTGATGTCTCTTGCCGGTTGATCTGAAAAGAAAAAACCAACTTCACTTTGAATACTTTCTTTTTTCCCGGTCGTTTGCAGGTGCAACTGCAGCACCAACCACGAATTCGTCCCTACGCGCCACGCCCGTTCATCCGCTCCGCCCATCGGCAATTTACCAGGCTGCCAGCTGAAGAACTGTCCGGCGGGCACGAGAGCTGACGAAGGCGCGTGCATGCCCCCAAATCCAGGGCCCTCTTCCTTGGCGTCCACGCGGGCCGATTCCTTCGTTTCGTCGATTGAAAAAAATGCATGATGAACCACCCGCGAATTACCAGGCCGGAACTCCATTGTACTGACGTTCCGGACCCGATCATTCGGGATCGGGATCACAAAATTATGATATAAATCAGGTCCATCAGCGGGTATTTCAAACGGCTCGGACATTTTAACAATGAGGTCAGGTTCTCCGAGATGCCATTTACTGGAGTAGGTCGGGGGAGGTGTTAAGTCGAGTGAATCGCCTTCTGGCGTACCGGCCGCAACCCATTTCTTGATGGTCTCAATCTGCCCTGTCGTCAGCACTCGCTCGTTCTGAAAGTGGTTGTAGCCGACCCCGGGAAGCCATGGAGGCATATAGCGCGACTCCACAACCTCTGCTATTTGGCGCGCGCGTTTGCTCACGTCCGCGTAGGTCAACAACTCGAACGGCGCAGTCTGACCGGGGCGATGACAGTAGGAACAGTTTTCATATATGATGGGCGCGACATCACCCCTGAAAGTCGGACCTGATACCGCCGACTCGGACTCGGGCTTGCCGCATCCCGACGCCACGACCAGCAATCCACCGATCAGAATCCAGAACGTGGTGTTTTTGAGAAAGTACATAGAACTCCCGAAACATAGAGCTGAGCGCGGGCGAGCTCAAAAGAAAAACATGGCCGCCCTCAGCAAAAAAGAGACACGCGCCACCATCATTACGACAATTTCAGACTGGCAATTTTCCCTTTTCCAACCAGTATCGACGGTTCACGGACATACCGGACAATGAAGAAGCGCAAGCAGAATCAGGCAACTCATCGGAAACCCACTGTTCCCGGCACCACGGGCAACAAGTCATCCAACGCGATGATCTGGATTATTGTCGCCCTCGTGGTAGTCGCGTTTGCCGTCATCCTATTCACTCCCAAGAACGCCTCCACGGCAGTTCAGACCGCTGGCTCAAACGTCGAACAACCCGCAGCCGGTTCCTCCGTTCCCTCAAGCAATCCACCCCCCCCCACGCCGGCCCCCAACGCTCCAGCCGCCGCCAGCCCGACACTTTTTTCCGGTGCTCCGGTCCTCCCGGAAATCGAAGCACCCAAGCCCGAGCGGCAGCTCGACACAAACAGCCTGGTCGACATGTTGCAGGCGGGAAATTATTTTCTGGCTGACGGCAATTTCGCCAACGCGGAATCCGCTTATCGGAGAGCGGTCGAAATCAACGAGGAAGACGAAGACGCCCGGTTCAATCTGGGGATCGCGCTCGCCCGGCAAAACAAGGTCGATGAGGCGATCGCCGAGTACAACGTCGCGCTTGAGATCTACCCGGACTACGTCGAGGCGCATCAAAATCTGGCAAACCTTCTGTATGCCACCGGCAAGACCAATGAAGCCATCGAGCATCTGGAGGAGTCGCTGGCCCTCGAACCGGACTACGCGTCCGCGCTCAACAACCTCGGGCGCATCTACGCGCTGGCATCAAATTTTGAAAAAGCACTCCCCCTGCTGGCCCAGGCCGTCGAACTCGATCCGGAGAATCCGGATTTCAACTTCAATCTCGGCTCGGCAAATTTGCGCAACGGAAATTTCACCAACGCGATTGAGTCACTCCGAAAAGCATCCGTGTTAAACCCGTCCCACATCATGACGATCAATCTGCTCGCTCAGGCGTTCGCGCAGAACGGACAGCCGGAGGAGGCCGAAACGTTGTTCAAACAGGCGCTCGAAAATTACCCGGCCAACGTCGAAATCCGGTTCAATCTCGGCCAGATTTATCTCCATTCGCACCGGTCCGTCGAGGCACGGGAGCTGTTTCTACAGGTCGTCCAGGCAGCACCGCAATTCACCGCCGCCCGACACTCGCTCGCGCAGGCCGAAGCCGCCATCAACCAGCAAGTCACCGCGCCTGAACTCCAGTCATCCAAGCCGTGAACTCATTCATCCGCCCTTATCGAGTGACAGCCTCCGGCATTGGTGCTGTGGCTCGTTGATCGCGCCGACCTATTCCCGGGGTGCAGGCGCCCCCCGCCGGGCTCCGATCAGTTTCTAAATCCCGACTGAACTCACAACTTCGCGGAGCACCTCATCATCTATCTCGACGAGATGACATCGTTCAGGGAAACGGCCTTCCTTCACGTCAGCGATGTATTCGCCGAAAGCGGCGATGCGTTCTTTTTGTAAACGTCGGTTTTCTTCGAGGAAATTGCGGTAAGCCTTCGCGTGTCGGGGGAGTCGTTCGTCGTAGTCACCGAGGATGTCGTCGGAGAAAAGGAACTGTGTGTCGCAGCCGCTGCCGGAACCGAGCGACATCAGCAACATCTTCGTCTCGGAACTGAGGAACGTTGCAAGATTGTGTGGCACACATTCGAGCTCGGCGGCGTAGGCCCCGGCGTTCTCCAGATCCTTCATCTGTTGATACAATTTTTTCGCTTCGTCCGCTGTCTTTCCGATGGCCCGGTAGTTCGTCCAGGTGACATGACGTGGAATCATTCCGAGGTGGCCGACAACGGGAATGCGTTCGCGGGCCATGCCTTCGATGACAAACGGGCTCGCCGAGCAATAGACTGAACTCGCTCCCCTTTCCAAAGCCTTGAAGCCGATGCGAATGGCCTCCTCGGGGGTGGCGAGACCATGAGGGGTTGCGCACGACAGAAAGCTGTTGGGTGCTGCGGCGACCAATGCGGGCAGCCGTGCCTGTGATTCCGGTGAATCAAAACTACAGCTCATCAAATCGATGCCGGCCTGCTCGGCGGCGGTGGCTTCCTCGGGTGACTTGACGTGGATGTGCGTCAGGACGCGTTTGCCCTTGAACTGTTGCAGGTCGTAAACCGTGTATTTCTTTCGCGGTCGAAGCATGGGCAAAGCGTCGCAAGAACAGGCCCGGTAATCAATGTCCAACAGCGGACGAAGATGTGAAGAACGATGCGAATACGCGCTTCAAAACATCCAATACGCCTTCGCGAATTTTGGTGGTGCCACCCTCCTGTTGTTCGACGGACCATGACGCGAGATCGCTCTCAAAATCATCGCGATGAAGCAGTTGCTCAATGACGTATCCGGCGACCGAACGCTGCTTCGTCGGCTTCGTGTTGTTCTCCAATTCTGTTGCAACCAGCTCGATCGACTTGATCGTGGGCGGCGTGCCGCCCGCTTCAGACGGCGATCTTCCTGAAGGGTTCGCCTTCGTTGAGCGTGGGGCGTTCGGGACGGCCTTTGTAATTGTAGACCAACCCCATGTTGTCGAGACCGAGCAGCCAGAGGATGGTTGCGTGGAGATCATGGACGTGCAACCGGTCTTCGACGGCGTGGAGGCCGAGATCGTCGGTGCTGCCGATGGTTTGCCCGCCCTTCACCCCGCCGCCGGCAAACCACATCGTGAACCCGGTCGGATTGTGATCGCGGCCGTCGCCTTTTTCACTCATCGGTGTGCGGCCAAACTCGCCGCCCCAGACCACCAATGTTTCGTCGAGCATGCCGCGTGCTTTCAAATCGCGGAGCAGCGCCGCCACCGGTTGATCCATGCCCAGGCAGAGCGCGCCGTGGTTCTTTTCCATGGCGGTATGCGAATCCCATTTGCTGCCGGCTCCGTGATAAATTTGCACGAATCGCACACCGCGCTCGACCATCCGGCGGGAGAGCAGACAGAGGCGTCCCATGCTGGCAGTTTCCTTGCGGTCGAGTCCGTAGAGGGATTTGGTCGCTTCACTTTCACCGGCCAGATCGACGGCGGATGGCGCAGCGGCCTGCATGCGATAGGCGAGTTCATAACTGGTCAACCGCGCGGCGAGTTCGGTCTGATCCGGGAACCGCGCGGCGTAATTGCGGTTCAACGAATTGATGAAGTTCAACCGGGTCTCCTGCTGCTCCGGCGTGTAGGCATCGGGTGTGTTGAGATTCGGAATCGGTTCGCTGCCGCCCTGCAAACGTGTGCCTTGATACACGGCGGGCATGAACCCGGCGCCCCAGTTGCGCGGACCGTTCACGACGCTCGATTGATTGTCCTGCAACACGACGAACGCGGGCAGATCGGTGTTCTCCGTGCCCAGACCGTAGGACACCCAGGAACCGAGAGAAGGTCGTCCGCCGAGGATGGACCCGGTGTTCATCTGGCACACCCCGGTGCTGTGATTGATTCCCTGGGACCAGCACGATCGAACCACCGCAAGGTCATCGGCGCACCCGGCGATGTGGGGCAACCAGTCGCTGATCCAGAGACCGCTTTTCCCGTGTTGTTTCCATTGTCGTTGACTGGCGAGCAACGGCGATTTGCTTTCGCCCATGGCGGTGAGGACCGAGCCGAAACTCTCGGGCAACGGCTGGCCCGCCAGTTTATTTAACAAGGGTTTAGGATCGAAAAGATCGAGATGGGACGGGCCACCTTCCATGAACAGAAAGATGACGTTTTTGGCGCGCGGGCGAAACTGTGGTTGAACGGCTGTCAGCGGCGAGGCGGGCGAGGTCAGTGCCGCCTTTGATTCACTGGCGAGCAGGCTTTGCAGTGCGACGGCACCGAGCCCGACGCCCGAGCGGTAAAGGAAATCACGTCGGGAAGTCGGGCGTTCGTAGCGATGGCAACGTGGATCGTGTGTGTTCATTCGAGGTACAGGAATTCGCTGCTGTTGAGCAGGGCGTGACAGAAATCACCGAGGGCGGCTTGTTCGGGGGAAAGGGCTTCGACCGGTCGCGCCGACGGACGAGCAAGCGAGTGACCGTGTCCGCTGGCATCCGCGAAGACATCCGGCTTGGTTTCGAACCGCCAGTAACCGAGCGTCGTGTTGCCGACCGATTCCATCGTGTAAAGCATGCCTGCGGCGGGCAGCGCGGCGTTGGAAAGCCGCACGTCATCGATCATGCCGTGAAATGAATTGGGGTTGGAGCCAGACCGCGCGCCGATTGTCAGCGGCAGGTCATTGCTCCACTCGCCGGTCAGCTCGTGTTCAACCGTGGCGGTGAGCAGTGGTTCGTCGTCGTTGGAAAGATCTTTCAACGCGAAGAACACTGTGCCCGGCGATTTACCGGTGGCAGGAGAGATCGCTGCTGCGACAAAGTAGGGCTTGTTCATCTGCACGCTGAGATCGGAGAACACAGGATGTTCACCCCGGTGTCCGTCGCGGTGCCTGCCGATCAGTTGCAGAGCGAGGATGAGCGGCTTGCGACGCGAACCCTGCCCGGTGATTCCCAGCGTCCAGCCCGCGCCCTTATTATCGCCGTCCCATTTGGCGATGATGGTTCGCAGGCTGCCGGATTTCGCCACGGATCGCGGCACGATGAACGCCTCGATGGTGAAGGGGCCTTCCAGGGGCAGGGCTGCCGTGTCTTCAACGCGAAACATGGTTTGCTCGCTGTCTGGCTCCAACAGTGCGGCCTGCCCGTCACGATACGGAACATTGCCCGGTACAAAACTGGCCTGACCGGAAGTCAACCGGACCGCGTCGGACAATGCGGCTTGCTCCGCCAAAAATTCCGTCGCAGTCAAAAGCTCTTCTGGAGATGCCTTCCTTCCGAACGCCAGCTTGTAGGCGAGTTGAATCTGCGCGACCGCTTCCCCCGGCTGCGCTTTTTCCAGTCGCTCAGCGAAGGCCCGGCCGTGGGCGCGCAGGGCGGCGCTGTTGGCGAGCAACAATGATTGAACAGGTGTGGTCGTGGTGTCACGGGAGGCGGCGCTGGTGAACCACAACGGCGCGTCAAACACATCAGCCAGCGGATCGCGCGTGTTGCGCATGAACCGGGTGAAAATCGTGCGACGCGGCTGATCGGGAGGAACCCCGGGGCCGCCGGTGACGATTTCCAATTCACCGCTGACCGCGAGCATCGCGTCGCGCAGTTGTTCTGCTTCCAAACGTCGCGGTTGCCAGCGCCAGAGCAGACGGTTTTGTGGATCGGAAAGTTTTCCCGCTTCCGGGTCCGGGTGTTCACTGCTGCGACGGTACGCCGCGCTGGTGACCAGCAGTCGATGGAGCTTTTTCAGGGACCAGCCTTCCTCCACAAACCAGCAGGCCAGCCAGTCGAGCAGTTCCGGATGCGACGGTGGTTCGCCGAGCATGCCGAAGTCACTGGCGTTGGCGGCGAGTCCGCGACCAAAGTGCTGTTGCCAGGCGCGATTGACGATGACTCGTGCTGTCAGCGGGTTCTCCGGCGCGGTGAGCCAACCGGCCAGTGCGCTCCGCCGACCCGTGCTGTCTGGCAATGGAATGACCTCGGCAGGATTCGGATCCAATATCGTGGGGACACCGGGTTCGATGTCACCGAGAGATTGTCGTTTGGGAATGTAAACCGGTGGCGCGACCGGACCGACATCCGCTGCGGCGAATGCAATGGGCAGCGGAGCGGGTTTGGTCTTGTTCAGCTCGGCGAGCTTGCGGCGCAACGCGAGAATGCGTTCCTTGTCTTCGCCCTTGATGGTGTTGTCCACGCGTTCCTGGTCGTAAATCACCTGTCGCCACGCGAGTGCGGCCAGTTGTTCCTCGAACGGTTCACGTTCGTCGGCAGGCTTGTGGATCATCGCTTGAATGTCGTCGGGAAAACGGTTCACGGCCGTTTCCTCGGCCTTGTCCAGATAGGGTTGTTCCAACGCGTTCAGCTCGGCACGCAGTTCCGCAGTTTGCTCCTCCCACACTTTCATCAGCGCATCATGCTCGGACACTTCGGCGTCCGAGGCGGCGAAGCGGTCGCCGGGTTGAAACGGTGCGAAGAAGGCGCGCAATCGAAAATAATCACGCTGCAAGATCGGGTCGAACTTGTGATCGTGACAACGCGCACATTGCAGTCCGAGCCCCAGGAAGACATCGGCGGTGGTGTCGGTCAGATCGTTGAGAATGTAGTCCCATTGACCCCGGACATCGCGCGCGTTCCATTCGTAAATCCCGTGACGCAAATAACCGGTGGCAATCATCGCGTCCGGATCGTTTGGAAACAGTTCGTCACCCGCCAGTTGTTCCTGAACGAACCTCGTGTACGGCTTGTCGTTGTTGAACGAGCGAATTACGTAATCACGATAGCGCCACGCATAAGGCCGGTATTCATCAGCGCGATATCCGTCGCCATCCGAGTAACGCACGAGATCCAACCACTGCCGGGCCATCCGCTCGCCGTAATGCGGGCTGGCCAGCAACCGGCCCACGAGCTGTTCGTAAGCATCGGGTGATTTGTCTGCGACGAACGCGTCCACCTCTGCCGGTGTGGGCGGCAGGCCGGTCAGGTCAAAGGTCACCCGGCGGATCAGCACCTCGCGACCGGCCTCGGGTGAGGGCCTGAGACCTTCCTGTTCCAACCGGGCGAGAACAAAGCGGTCGATCTCGTTCCGGAGCAAAGCAGCGCTGGATACCCCCGGTGGCATCACTTTCTTCAACGGTTGAAATGCCCACCATTGCCGGTCTTTCTCCGTGATCTCGCCGGGCTTGCGACGTTTTACACTCGCTGCCTCGCCGCCTTTGGGCTCCTCCTGTTCCCAACCGGCCCCGACCTGGATCCATTCGGTCAACGTCGCGATGTCGGCGTCGGAAAGTTTCTTGTCCTTCGGCGGCATTTGCAGATCCGGGTCGTCGTAACCGATCGCGGTGATCAGCAGGCTTTCATCGGGCTTGCCGGGAATGATGACGGGTCCGGAATCGCCGCCTTTCAGCAGCGCTTCACGGGAATCCGTCAGCAGTCCACCCTTGCTCTTGTCGGACGCGTGGCTGTGGCATTTGAAACAGTTCTCCTCGAGCACGGCATGCGCCTTCTGTGACAACGCATCGTCGGCTGACCAGACCGGTGAACTGGCTGACAACAGCGCCAAAATGACAAGGGTCGAGTGGTTCATTTCCCTGAAATTAGCCGATTCTCTCGAGCGTGGCTATTACGCAATTGACGGATTTTCTTGGTTTAGTTCGAACAGTTGGAGCGTCGATCCCGATTCGTTCGATACCACCCCGCGTTGTGACGGAGTTGCCAACGGCGGGTCAAAGTGTTTCTCCCGACGATGTTTGTCAGGACCGGAAAATTTGCGGCTTCGCCAGCTTGTGGTTGGTTTGGCGGGACATGCTCAAGCTGAAGCGATCCTGAAACCCTTTAACAAATTTCTGTCATTCCCTTCGCAACATCCGATACAAACAGCGGATCAACTTTACCCAAATCAGACACATGAAAACACTCACCCATCGCCTGTTGTTCGTTTTTCTCGGCCTGATCTCCTCCGTGCAACTCGTCGCTGCCGAAGTCGACGCGTTGTTTCCGCAAATGCCCGGCGTGGTTTCCTACACCTATCGCGAGGACTTCGCGAAGGACACGCCCGGCACACTCGACAAAATCGCGGCGCTCGGCATCACTGACATCGAGTTCTCAAACCTGTTCGGCAAGACGGCCAGAGAAATTCGCGCGATGCTCGATGAACGCGGCCTCGCCTGTTCGTCGTTTGGCGTGAGTTACAGCGATCTGCTGAACAAGACCGATGAGGTCGCAGCCAATGCGAAAACGCTTGGAGCAACCTTCGTTCGCGTGGCCTGGATTCCGGACCGCCAGCCCTTCACTCTTGAACTGGCGGAATTGACCGCGAGCGAATTTAACCGTATCGGCAAGCAGTTGCGGGAGCAGCATGGATTGACCTTCTGCTATCACAACCACGGCTTCGAATTTGTTGAATACGGAGACGGCACGCTCTTCGATGTGCTGGTGGCGAAAACCAACCCGCGAGATGTCAGTTACGAACTCGATATTCTCTGGGCGTTTTTTCCGGGTGTTGATCCCGCCGCGTTGCTGGAGCGCCACGGTGACCGGTTCAAGTTGATGCACCTCAAGGATCTGAAAAAGGGGGTGCAAGGCAACCTGTCCGGGACGACACCAGTGGAAAACGACGTCGCGCTCGGCACCGGCCAACTCGACATTCCGGCGATTCTCAAGGCCGCCGCCAAAGCCGGGGTGCAGCATTATTACATTGAGGACGAAAGCCCCCGCACGGCAACGCAAGTACCGCAGAGCATTCGCTATCTCCACGGGCTTTCAAAGTAGACTGAAGTAAATTGACGTTCCCTCGATCGGGCGGACGGCAGCAGAAAGCCGTTGCTCTGACGATTGGAAATAAACTGTTGAATACCCCAGCCATCAAGGCAGACCTATGAAACCGCCCTTCAACATTCACCTTCTGTTTCGGATGATGTTGGCAATTGCCTCCGTTCAAGTTGCCAGTGCGCAGGAACCGCCCGAAGTTCCGCGCACCTACTTTGTCGATTCCGCAGGTGGTAGAGATTCCAATACCGGCCTTTCCACAAACGCCGCGTGGCAGAGCTTTTCAGGGATTGAAACGACTCCATTGAATCCCGGTGACACGATCAAGTTCAAACGCGGTTCACGATTCGATGGCACGTTGACGATCTCTGATTCCGGCACTCTGGATCATCGTATCGTGCTCACGGATTACGGTGACGCGGGTTCGCCAGCTCCCACGTTTACCAGCGTCCAGTTCAATCCCGAAGAAGGCCGGTTCGGGAACTGTATTCGTCTCAATGGCAGTTTCATTGTCGTGGAGAATCTGTATTTCGAACACACGGTGGCAGGGCTGTCCGGTCGAATTGGCTTCGCCACGATGTGGGAACTGGGCGCCCTGCATATCGACAAGACCGCCAGACATTGCATTGTCCAAAACAACGAGTTCTTCGATTGTGGCGTTGGGATCAGGAGCAATGGAGAAGGGGCGGTTATTCGGAACAATTTCCTTCATGATTGCAACCGGATATTGAAGGAATGGAATTGGGGGCCGATCGGTATCTGGCTGGGGGCCGATCAGCAGGAAGTCAGTTACAACAGGATCATCAACTACCAGGCCATCGATCCAAGAATAAACTGGGGCCCCAACGGCTACGGTAGCGGTGCTGATGGGAGCGCGATCGAAATTGACGATGCGCGGGTGCCGAAATTCAATATCTCAATTCATCATAACTACTCCCGGGACAACCAGGGCTTCCTTGAGGTGACCTGGAGTGATCTTGCACGAAACCCAACCTACCGTGGCTTCCGGATTCACCACAATGTTTCCGATGATTTCCAGCAGTTCATCGCACTCTGGCGTGGTGCGGAGTGTAGAATCGAAAACAACACCATCATCCGACGCAAGGTAAACGCCAATGAGTGGGGGGTGTTCAACATCACGCAATACGATTCCAGGAATCTGATTCGCAACAACGTGATCGTGGTGGAGCGCGACGTGGTGATTTTCAACGTGGGGAAGGATGGCAATGCAAAGCCGAATACGGTGATCAAGAACAATCTCTTCTTTGCCGCCTCGGGTGAGCTGGACATCGGGCTGGAAGGGCCGGGTGAAGGAGCCGTTTTTGGCAATCCACTGTTCGTAAATTATCCCGGTGGGAACCGGGCATCCGACTTTGCCCTCACAGTTTCGAGTCCGGCGATCAATGCAGGACAGGATCTCGAATATCAGCGGGACTTTGTGAATGTTGCGATTCCTCAGAATGACACGGTGGACATTGGCGCTTTCGAATACTTCGATCCCGGTGGCAAATAACAACATGCGGGAATTAGAATCGATGCCACGTCCGATCGCACTGTCGCAGAAAAATGTCGTGAAACGACTGAGCGCAAGCATCTCGATATCTATCTTTCGTTTCTGATTTGTCGACTCACAAGTCATGACATCACGATCTTGTGTTGAATTGTCCTCGGAGTCTCAGACGGTCGCGAGACCAGGACCGCCATGGCCTTTGATCTCATTGAATACAGTTCGCTTTCCAGCTGGCGAACCGTTGTCGAATCGGTCGTGGTTAGTGATTGATCGCACCGGCCGACCGACCCGTGTGGTAACGGTCAAAAAAAACGCCGCTGTTTTCAGGTAGTGGGAAGGCAATCAGTATCGCTGGTGCGCGATATGCCAGCGCGACGCCGGAAGATCGCCCGGCCCAGTTTCAGAATCTGACGGCGGCGCTTCGATATTTGGAAACACACTATGCCGACACAATTCCGTCGCAGAAACTGGCAACGCGTGCCGGCATGTCGGTCACACATTTCAACCGACGATTCGCGGAGCTTCTCAAGACGGCACCGAACCAATTTGTCCACACCTGGGACCCCGGCTGCTTGGAACGGCGGGAATTCACCTGGCAGCAGTTCCGCGCCAGTCTCCACAATCGCCATGCAGACGAGGTGTCCCTAAAATTTTGAGTTCAAGCTGAGCCAAACCAAAGGCTTGCTACAAATCCGTAAACCGCTATTTTCTAATACATGATCTCGCAGGAAGCCGTAAACTAATTCACACTAGGCCAAACTAAGTTTGGCCGAACATAACTGTTGGGGATATCGCTTATGTCAGACGTTCCATTCAATAGAGAAGAGTTCAAATCCGAGGTGATGTCACTTTCCGATGATGCCATCCTTGAGCAGTTGCGCTCGGAAGCTTGGGGAGGCAAACACTCGACTCGGCATTCAATCGCATCCGGCGTGCTTGCTGACAGGAAGGCTTTACTAGATGACAACCTTTCAGCACGTCGAGAGGCAAGGGAAGAGGATAGTTTATCGATCTCACGAGAGAGTCGAGATATTGCAAGACGGTCAAATACCATCGCGATCATAGCCGTAATTATCGCCGCCAGCGCGATGATTTGCCAGATACTCACAGAGTAGCTACCAATGAAAATCCCCAACAAGACGATGGAGGAGAACATGAGCCCCGCACCTACGTTCAGTAGTTCACCGTTCATCGATCGCCTCCTTTGCGAGTTGAGGTTCCTGTCGGCTCATGTCCCTCATCTTTGGCGTTAGCCAAGGGAAAATGTCCCAAGCAGAACTTTGTGAAGCATCGGAGAGAATCTATGATGGTTGGCACCGATACGACGCAAAGCCAAATTGTACATCGGCGACCCTGAGTGACGCGACGTCTATGACCGATCCACGACGACTAGCCGAAAAGATGGCTGAAAAACCCGATCAGGAGTTGTTTGCGATATTCGCGACGCCAGACGATTGGACCGCCGAAGCGCTAAGTGCAGCTAAGGTGGAATTGTGCAGTCGGGGTATTGACCCGGAGCGCCCGGATCTTGTTTTAGCCATGAGTGAGCCGCCCAATTCTGCTCTAAATGCGGCTCAGGAAGCTGCGGAGGAGGAACTTTGCACGCAGTGCATGGCGAGCAACCTACCCGGCTCGCATTTCTGTCGGGAGTGCGGTGCGCCTCTCAGTTCTTTTGCCGCTACTGGGCCATTCGAGCGGCTCTTTGCGGAGGGGCATGTTTACCGCAAAGCTGTAGAGCAGCCCCAGCGGTTTATTGTAGTCTTGGGTGTTTGGCTGATCTTCGGATTCATGGTTTGGATTGGAGCCATGATCGCAATCACGTGCTGGGGAGCGGGTAGTCGCTTGGGTGTTCTGGCTGGGATCGCTATATTTGGTGTATCTGCCCTAATGATCGTGAAGACCACCAAGAACTATCGAAGTAGACGAGTGCCGGAGAGTGAAGACAACGGCTAACCAGACGGCGCAGGACAACTGGCTTTCGCCGCTCTGGATCGATACACTTGATGAAACTTGAACCTTTAACTGAGACGAGGGAGCGCGGCTTACGAGCCAGTGCCTGGCCTCGACGTTCGGCGAAGAAAACTGTATTAATACGGCCCATAGATACATTCAATAAGATTGACATTCGGTGCTCATCGATTATTGAGAGGTATCAAAAAGCGAGACGCCAGAAAACTCTCATCTCAGGCGCAGTATCTCATCCGTGAGACCGCCGTCGCAATGTGCTTCG
>Ga0209491_10004604_pt1 | contig 21081 bp, 20 predicted proteins | sample BON02_FD_187213 | JGI IMG/M metagenome (GOLD analysis project Ga0209491, IMG submission 187213) | Freshwater microbial communities from Lake Bonney liftoff mats and glacier meltwater in Antarctica - BON-02 (SPAdes) (version 2) | ecosystem: Environmental > Aquatic > Freshwater > Ice > Glacier... | reverse complement strand
CGTTTCACCGGACTCCAACAACATAATCACAAAACAACCTTTGAACACCTGAGCCATACCTGGAAAATCCCGGGGGTTCGGGGGCTGGCCCCCGAGCGTATGCAACACCACACACTAATTACAAAAATATGTTGTCTCAAAGTCATTGACACATTCCGCTCTGCGATCCTCGGACGGCATTGATTAGTGTGCGATTAGCGCCGATTAGTGTTCCCAAAAACATGGCTGCGCCGAACACTAATCTCCTCTAATGCAACACTAATCCGGGCGCACGCTCATCATCACTTGCGCCCATCATCACTTGCGCGCCTGGCACTGGTATTTGCTGGTATTCGTGCTCGGACGGCATTGATTAGTGTGCGATTAGTGCCGATTAGTGTTTACAAAAACATGGCTGCGCCGAACACTAATCTCCTCTAATGCAACACTAATCCGGGCGCACGCTCATCATCACTTGCGCCCATCATCACTTGCGCGCCTGGCACTGGTATTTGCTGGTATTTGTGCTCGGACGGCATTGATTAGTGTGCGATTAGCGCCGATTAGTGTTTACAAAAACATGGCTGCGCCGAACACTAATCTCCTCTAATGCAACACTAATCCGGGCGCACGCTCATCATCACCTGCGCGCCTGGCACTGGTATTTGTGGGCACTGGTATTTGTGCTGGTATTTGTGCCCGATACCGCTGGGCGGCGCTGTCATCACCGGTGCCGGCAAACTTCCCTTCAAATCCATCATTCACATGGCTGGCATCAGCATGTGTTGGCGTTCATCGGAACAATCTATCCGTGATTCGGTTCGCAACGCACTGGCCCTGGCGACCCAACACAACTTCCAATCCATCGCGTTGCCTCTGATCGGCGCTGGCACTGGTGGCGGTTCGGCTGACGACGTTCTGGCGATGATCCAACACCAACTCTCAATTTGCGACTTCGACGGCCTCGCACGTATTGTGCGTTTCCGGGGCTAGTGGGCGACCGTAAAGGCACGAGGGTCACCAAACGAGTCCTACTGCAAGCATCGTGGCGAACTGCTTAAGGTTGCCGTCTTTCAGGCCTGCGGACCAGCCAAAGGGCGAAGTGTCCAAGCCTCTAACTACGATCTTCACTGCGATCTTCACTGCGATCTTCACTGCGATCTTCACTACGATCTTCACTGCGAATGCACTGCGAATGCACTCCCCGAAAATACACTGTTGGAGATCAGCTTGAGCGAGCCTGGATCGACTGTCCGGACGGCCCCATGCGATCGATGGATCGTTCTTGGGACCCTATTGTTGATGTCCACAACAGGGTCCCCATTGCTGTTTTCTCAGCCGATCTCTAGGCTGTTCTGAGGGCCGTTGCCTGGGCTATTCTTAAGGGTTAAGTTATCCCTTTTGGGGGTGTTTAACTAACCTTTTTTAGACATTTCCCATTTCGAAAACCCTATAAAACAAGGGGTTTAGCGTGTTCATCTACCGTTAACAAGACGGCTTCGACAACCAGGCCTGGGCCGAACCCCAGCATCACAGTCGGACCCGTCAAATGTTTCTGGGATTGCTGTTTCAAAATGAAGAAAACGGTCGGCGAAGACATGTTCCCGTGGTCGGCAAGGACCTGCCATGAATCTGCAAGGGCGATTTGAGGCAACGCCAACGAAGTCTGCACCGCTTCGAGAATTTTGGGCCCGCCGGGATGGACTGTCCAATGGGCAATTTGTTCAATACCCAAACCACTCTTGCGTAACCAAGATTCAACCCAGGCATGCAGGTGCTTCTCGATCAAGCGGGGGATCTGTTTGGTCATGGTCATGCCAAAACCATGATCACCGATAACCCAGCCCATTTCCCGTTCCGAGTTCGCCAACAACTGCGACCCCGACGCTGACAGAGGCAAGCCTGGCATTTGTTGACTGACAAGCATTGCCGCAGCCCCATCAGCAAACAAGGCGTTCGCGATCACTTTGCTGGGCTCCGCACCGTAATAGTAATGCAGGCTACACAACTCCACGGCCACCAACAGCACCACCGCTTCTGGGTTGGCTTGGCTAATTGCCTTGGCGACCCGCAGACCATTCAACGCCCCGTGACAACCCATAAAGCCGACGTGAGTACGCTCCACGCCCGGCGATAGTGCTAGTTCACGAATCAACAGCACATCAATCCCGGGAGCTTGAAACCCGGTACAAGATACCGTCACCAAATGGGTAACGCGACCGCCCGATAGATTGGCAGCCCCAAGTGTTTGCTGCGCCGCTTGCAGTGCCAAGGGGCCAGCTTCCTTGGTATAAATCGCCATCCGCTGGGCGGTGGTGGGTCCACCTTCTTTCCCGGGTAAAAACGGAGACTTCGATAACCGAGTGCCAAGTAGTACATCATTCACAACAGCTTGCCCCAAAACTTGGTAACGCTGTTTCACACCGCAGTTTTCATACACCGCCGGTAACCAGTCAGGGTTGCTCATGAATGGCCCACACAAGGCATTGGCAATGTGTAAGGACTGCTGTGAATTGACGCACGTTTCCGGGACAGCGGTGCCAATGAAACTCAGGTTCACACTCATACGATCATTCCTTCTGGACAAGCTGTTGGCTGACTTAGATGCTGTAAAATCGGCCGAGCCACACTAGGGCACAGTCGCAAACCGCTGACCAAACCAAGAGACAACGTGGGCGAACGCAGAACTTTCGCGAACACTCGGCAGGGCCATTGTCGCCGAGCAATTTTTTGCTGATAAACTTTACTCCAATTGTCCACAACCCGCGGTTGCCACTGGGCCACAGACTGTTGCACAATCGGGGCCAGCGCCAATGCGCCGTTCATCGCCCAGGCCATGCCTTCCCCAGTGAAGGGTTCCACATAACCGGCCGCATCACCGACAGCAAACCAACGCTCGCCTGCGATCTGCTTGGGCCGCCGTGTCAGTAGCGGCGTACCCTTCCAATCGGCATTGGCGACTTCGGGCATCGGTTGGTATCCCGCTTGGCGAAAGAGGTCGTTGACCGCGTTAGCAATCGAGCCTCGAGCTTTCAGAAAATTCACGTCCAAGGCTGCTGCCAGATCATATTGGTTGTTCTCCACACTCACCCCGCCGACATAACCACCGCGCCCAATCACCATCAATAAACCATCATCAGTCAAACACGCTGGCACCTCAGGCAAAATGGTCCCTGCCCCTAGCCGAGAATTCCGAGCAATCGTTCCCGCTTTCAGCCCGTGAGCAACAATCGCAATTTTTGCAGAAAGGACAGAACTGCTGACTTTTGATTGCACTTCGACTTGCCGAAAATTGCCTGCCACCGGTCCTAGCGTGCCGCGTTGCCCCGACGCAAATGTTACACCCGCGGCTTGCGCTTGGTCGATCAATGCCGTATCAAAAACAGTTCGGGAAATACTCCAATTGTTCTCAAATGGCAACTCGGCCCAACGCCCACCCCAACACATTCGCATCCGGGCAACCGACTTGGCACCAAGACGCTGTGGCAGATTGGCTAATCCGCACGCTTTTAAAGCGGCCATCGCATTGCCGTTCAAACAACCGCCGCAAACTTTCCGGCGGGGAAACTCCGATTGATCCAACAGGATCACCGAAAGCCCACTTCTAGCAAGAATTAGTGACAATAAACTACCACCGGGCCCCGCGCCAATGATCGCCACATCCCAAACCGAACGATCTGCAAAGGAAGTCATTGGCATTTGCTCCAAGTAAGTTGCCAGCGAGCCGGAAATTGAGAATACACCTCTGCGTTGGTCAGTCCCGCCTTAGTCGCCAACTCCATCAACTCTGCTTTTGTGAAGGCTGCTTGCACAGAAACCGGACCATCAAAATGAACCACCGGCGACCGACTCAGGATTCGCCCAGCCAACCAAACCAGGTGATAATTCCACCGACTCCGTGCCAGATCGTTTACCAAGATCATTCTTTGTGTCGCCTGAGACAATTTCGTCAACAAATTCACGATTTGATCATCCGAAAGATGATGCAAGAATAGCGAAACCATAATGACATCAAAGCCCGCTGGAATCGGATCAGCAACTGCGTCCAACTGGAAGAATTCAATCGACACATTCGCTTTCTCGGCAGCCTGCCCTGCTACTTCTAACGCAGTAGGGTTCAAATCACAAGCTGAAAAGTGAATCGGTAACTGGGACAGGCTCGCCCGCTGGCACAGACGAATTGGCAAATCACCCGAACCGGTTGCAATGTCTAACACGCGCAAGGTTCGAGGCGCAATCGAACGGGCCTCGGCCTGGATTCGGCGCCATAAACCAGCATCGCCCCGCGACCAACGATTCAGTCGAGCCAAACCAGCCAAGGCCATCTGATGATCGGTTGCTGGGAGCAGAGGGTCATCCATCCGTTCGGGAGTAAGTCGCCGTTTTTTCACAAACACCTATATCATGCAGTTAAAAAGCTGTCACCAGTGAAACGTAAGCCGAGCGGCAGCTATAAAAATATCGGCACACAGCCCGAGCCAGTGGAAACGGTCTTCCTACGCTTGCGCTCCGCGCTGCTATTGCGGTAAATTTCTTCTGCCGCTCGCCTAAAAAAACCAGTGTAACGTAAGTTAAGCCAGTGAGACTGATGTACCATAAAACTCGGACGACAGTCGCTAAAGACAAGTCTAAGATTACAAAGCATCTGAATAGCGATGAATTGGAACCGGTCTACCCGGGCGGAAACTTTGAGTCTGGGTAAAGTCGACGTGAATCTGCAACCGTTGGCAAGTTTCCAACACCGCCTGATGAACCAGTTGCTGCAGCAATTCGGGACTGGTGGCCACTCGAGCGTTAACGACAACATCCGCCGTGGTTGTTTCACAATGCGATGCCAACGATAGTTCTACATCGGATTCGCTACTGATCAAATTAGCGACGCCGTGATGACCTTCCCAAAGTCCAATCGTCTTCAAATGGGCGGTCTCCGCAGAGTTGGCAGCTAACGCTTCTTTCAAATTTTGCACCATCCCCACCAGCACGTCATCTAGTTTGAACGGCAACTGGCTACTAAGCTTCAAGCTGCTGTTTAGCCAACCCAGTTCGGCTTCACCTTCGGCGTAAATATCGTAATCGATGTCCAAGATGCGCTTGCCAAAGACACCTTTCTGATCCAACATCTCCTTCAGCACCTGGAAACCTGCGCCAGTCTTTGCCGAAGTCCGCACAATTGGGGTGCCAGGCGCCTCTTTTTCCAACAGTGCCTGCAATCGATCAATTTCCTGCGGTTCCAGTTCGTCGATTCGATTGATGATCAAGAAGTCAGCCTCTTCCAGTTGTTTCTTGAAAATGTAAGCTGCTTTGGGCGAGAAACCTGCCTTGCCTTCGCCACTAAGAATTCTTAAACCATGGGAAGGTTTCAAAATAACACCGTAAGGCGCCACCGAAAACTTCTCTTGAAATAATCGCAGCAAAGGCTGAATCACGGTCGCCACCAAATCCGTACAACTGCCAACCGGTTCTGCTAATACGATGTCTGGTCGCCTATCCTTTTCCAACGCCTCGACCGTATCGGTCAATTCATTAAAATTACAGCAGAAGCACGCTCCGGCAACTTCACCCACGTCGAACCCCTGGCTCCTAAGCGTATGAGTGTCCACTAGATCACTGGCCTGGTCATTGGTGACGATTCCAACCTTCAGGCCAAGATCTTGATAGGCTTTTGCAATGCGACCGATCGTGGTTGTCTTACCCGCACCAAGAAAACCGCCAACCATAATGAATCGAATTGGATCGCTCATGCTCTTCCTTCTAAAAAGTCTTCAAAAAAAACTTCGGCCGTACATGCCTCGAGGTCTCAGGCCAGGTCAGGTCAGGTCTCAGGCCAGGTCAGGTCTCAGGCCAGGCCAGGTCGAGGTCTCAGGCCAGGTCAGGTCTCAGGTCAGGTCTCAGGTCAGGTCAGGTCTCAGGTCAGGTCAGGTCTCAGGTCAGGTCAGGTCTCAGGTCAGGTCAGGTCAGGTCTCAGGTCAGGTCTCAGGTCAGGTCTCAGGTCAGGTCAGGTCTCAGGTCAGGTCAGGTCTCAGGTGGCCGGACGCCTGTTTTACATGGTAGAACGCTGGCCCACACATGCTCAACGTTATGCTCAACGTTATGCTCAACGTTATGCTCAACGTTATGCTCAACGTTATGCTCAACAAAGACACTGTGACTTCCAAGTCTGCTCCGAACGTTTCGCGCGGAACTTCCTTGGCTCAGGTTACCTTTCCCAAAATCGTCTTGCCGGCCTCTTCAGCGTAAACCACGACGCCGTTGATTTCGATGCGAAAATGCTTCATTCGCAAGAAACGACCTACTTTTACATGCACGCAACACGGTAAACTTCCCCCGGCAAATGGAAGATGGAAGTCCAATCGCTGGTGAAACCAAAACACCGGCACCAGGGATGCCACGGTGATGCCGTCGGCGATCACCCGATCCCTTAACCCGCGGGCGAAATACTCGATGGTCACTTCCACCGGACGAATCACGATCACCTTGCGACGCAACAGACCACCGGACAAAAGACTGGATTCAACGCCGTCTTTCCATTGGCGATAACCCGCATCTGCGGGTAATAGATCACTTTGATATTGATAAGGGTTGATAGGGACCATCTCCAGGCCTCCCAGCTGACAGGCTTACATCTCCCAGACCCAATTTACAGACGCCCAATTTACAGACGCCCAATTTACAGACGCCCAATTCACAGACGCCCAATTCACAGACGCCCAATTCACAGACCCCCAATGCAGATCGCCCAATGCAGATCGCCCAATGCAGATCGCGATCGGCTGCATCGCCCAACCCGAATGTCGCTGAGCCTAATTTCCGCTTCGGGTTCCGCCCCTCTGCGGTTAAAAACAATGTCATCGCAACAACAACCCGTGATGACCCCAGTAGCCGATTGCGATGACACCCTCACATCGATCGCCATAATATCGTCGGCACGCGACAAATTCGCCGCCAGAAATTAAACCATGCCTGCCCATTTTGTGACATGCAAAGCTAAAGATCCATTTGGTCTGCTGGACATTTCCGGTAGCATTCTGCTAATTACCACCTTTTGGGAACGCCTTTCGGGCATCAGGAACACCACCGCCAGGAAAACCGCCAAATCCACGCAGCATTCCCTGCTGCTTCTGTTGCAGTTGCAAAATTTCCTCTCGCATCCGCTGCTGCATTTCTTCGAACGGACCGTCGATCCCATTAAGACCACCACCCAATGGCATGCCACCCATTCTACCGAATGCTCCCCGCCCTGCACCGTTGGGTCGGTTGGACATCTCCTTGACTGCCTTGTATGCCTTGAATGCTTCAGGGTAGTCCGTTTCTAGTTCCTCATCATTGATCGCTTCGTACCTCTTGGTGGTCCGAACGGATACATCGATCGATTCACCATTGACTTCCCTAGGAAACGCTTCCAAGACTTTCGCCAATTCTGGATTCGATTTATTCAATTCTTCTAAATCGTCCAATGTATAAAGGTTGATAACATTCATGAAAATTCCGTCAGGCGTTTCTTCGACTTCAATCTCCTTGCCGCCTTGCTTCATTTTCGTCGTTGTCACACCGTTTTGAACCGATTGAGAAAACGACTGGTTGCCGAAGAATGGTTCGGCAAGCCTACCCATGTTTGGGTTCACTTTGGGGTTAGCTTTTGGTTTTCCCTCAACGGGTCGGACCGGCGGCGGAGCGGGGCCGTCTTGACCAATCGCGCCGTTGATTGGCATAAAGCCCCAGAACAAACCTGCAGATGCTATCCAGAAAACGGAGGCCATCAATGGAAAGCGAAATCTATTTGGCAATTTGTTCATGATCATCCTCTCTTTTCACACAATACTAAATTAAAAAAAAAATGAACCGTTAACCACAGGCCGACGACCCAAAAGTTGACAAATTCTAAGTTAAGGATTTCCACCGACCGCGCCATACGGTGCCATACGGCCAGCACCCGCGTACGACGGTCGCCGCTGGCCCGTTGACGGTCACATAAGTAAGTAAGTTCCGAACCGACGCGCCGCAGCTAACCTAGCTGGCAGTCCGCCCAATTCTGGCCAATCGCGAAATCTAAGTGGTAAAGTTCCGCTATTCGCCCTGATCTTTCATCCAATTCTACATATTTCACTGATCGACTGCACGCCTTTTCCACGCGTTTATCGAAGATCCAATTCGGATGAACTGCGACATGACCAACCGTCGCAAGAATTCCCGTTTCATTGCCAAGATCCTGCCCAATGCCGCGACCAAGTCGGCATTCAGGCAAAATCCAAGGCTGATATTGATTGTTTTGACTAGATTTGGTAACCCAACGATGGGACAGTTGGCTTTGAAGCGCCAAGCCCCGTTTTCTACACATCTGGCCTTATTTCGAAGTTATCCAAATGATCTTCGACCCTGAAGTCTGGGACGTTCTGCTGATCGCCGCCGCCGCCTATGTTGCGGTCACTTCGCTGGTGCGCATGATGCGTTCCTACCGCTCGGCACTGATCATCCAAATGCGCACACTGTTCCTTAAACGTCGCATGGGAAAATCGTCAAAGCCAGCACCAAAATCTACCGACGCTAGTAACGTCTAACGGTCACCGGCTCCGGTCAGAACCCCTGGCTTGCATCTGCCCCTAAAGGTCAGGCGATCTACAAGGCCAGGCGATCTACAAGGCCAGGCGATCTACAAGGTCAGGCGATCTACAAGGCCAGGCGAAGTATCCCCATCAAGATCGCCGCCCCCAAGTCAAACCGCTCGGCCCCTTCCCATCACACGCCAATGACTTTGCGATCATTGCCTGAACGTAAATTGTGTGCTGATCGCCTAAATCCAGTCCAGGATAATTTCTACGGATCTCTCTCCCCAGTCTGGTAGCAAGTCCACAAAAAAACCCTTGATAAGCAGTTATGCTTTCAAGGGTTCATCTGGTTCATATCAGCAGCCGTCCCATTCTGCCAACGAAATTTACGCAGCTTCGGGCAAGTCTGTAAACGGCCAGTTCTTGGCGGCTTAACATTTGTGCCGTCCAATAAATGGTTGGCACACAAGATAACAACTTACCCGATATTCAATCGCTTACCCCGTCTTGGAAGACAGTTCGGTAATCATGGTAATCAAAGGCATAAACAATGCCAAAACGATGAAAAGCACAACAACACCCAAGAACACGATCAAACAAGGTTCGATCAGTTTCATCAATCCGTCGGTCAAGGTCGTCACTTCTTCGTCGTAGTAATCGGCGACCTTGTACATCATGCGATCCAGTTCACCGGTCTCTTCACCCACATCCACCATGTTGATCACCAGATCTTCAATCACTGGCTTCTTGTGCAACATGAAGTAAACGGATCCGCCCAGCAACCCGGCTATCAATGCCAACGCACCCACCTCTTGGGCGTAATCCTGATTAAAGAACAGAATCACCAGGGGCGGCACAGAAAACATTGCCATCCAAAAGAAACATGCGATTGGGTGAAAACCAGGGATCGAATTTCGCTTCATCGGTTTTGAAATACTCTCACCTTCGCGAATCGCATCACTCACGCGGTGAAAAATCTTTTCGTACATCGCGTTGCCAGAAGTCTCGCGAGTAATCGTCAAACTCTCCAAAATCGGCACACCTGAAGCAACCAAAGTACCCAGTGTCCGGGTCGTTCGAGCCAGGTTAGCCTTCTCGGCCAATTTCCCGAACAGCGGCAATTTCAAAATGTACAAATGCCAGCCCATTCGCCCCGCCTTGAAGCGACACACCAAGGCGATGAACATCACCAAAGTAAAGGGAATCAAAGGGAACAAAAACCACAATCGAGTACAAGTGTTAGTCACGTCAACCAACAGAGTGGTAATCCACGGCAAATCCTTCATGCCGAATTCTTCGAACATCTTCAAAAACTGAGGCACGATGAAGAAAATGATCGCGGCCAAAATAATGGCGGTCACCATCATAACGACGGCAGGGTAAATCATTGCCCCAACGACTTTGTTTTTCAGTCGTTGCGAACGTTCTTTGAACTCAGCCAAACGTTGCAAAATCGCTTCCAACGCACCACCAGCCTCACCGGCCTTGATCATGTTCACGTACAAACGATCAAAAACCTTTGGGCTCTTGGCCATTGCTTCGGAAAGAGTCGAACCACCTTCAATTTCCTCGCAAACGTCAATCAAAGCATTCTTTAAACCACTTGGCTTGGCCTGAGTTTCCAAGATCTTTAAGCTTCTAAGAATCGGTAAACCGGCGTCCTGCAAAATCGACAATTGCCGAGTGAAGGTCACAATCCTCTTGCCACCGTTACCCCCGATCGCAAACGTTTTTCGTTTCCGACCGCGTTTAACGCCGGCTTTTGCTTTCTGGATACTAATTTTAGTAACGTAATAGCCCATCGACCGAATAGTCGCTTGCGCTTCGTCTTGGCTCTGGGCATCAATGACGTCCCGGATCGCTTGACCCTGAGCATCCAATGCTTCGAATTGATAGGTTGGCATAGAAAAGTTCCCGGACGAAAAGGTTATCCAGCTATGTTTATTAATTTACGTTATTGACCAATGACTACCGCTGTTCCAAAAACAACAGACGAAACGATCACGATTCCAAGTCATCTTCCGGAAGCCAAACTCACCTTCAACCCAGTCAATCGATCCTTCGAATGACTTAACCCAGAGGCTTCAACCCGAAAAAAACTTGCTCCAATATCTTAGCCATCCAAAATAGTTTCTCGGATGACTTCGTCGGCAGTCGTAACGCCCTGCCAAAGTATTTCCATTCCCGTATCTCGCAACGGTTGCATTCCGTGGGCTTTCGCCACCCGCCGCAAATTGTCAGCCGATTGTCCTTGCATAACCATTTCACGAAGTTCATCGTTCATGACCATCAATTCAAACATGCCCACCCGCCCCTTGAAGCCAGTGTTGTTGCAAGCTCCGCAACCCGCGCCGCGATAAATTATTCGGTCGCCAAATTCTTCACGCGTCATTTCTAACTCGTGCAACTGCAACTCCGTGGGTTCCACGGGTTCGCGACATTCGGTGCAAATCCGACGAACCAATCGTTGAGCCAAAATCGCCTCGACAGTTGCGGTGATCATAAACGCCGGAACCCCCATGTCCTTCAAACGAGTAATCGTCGAAGGCGCATCATTGGTGTGCAATGTGCTAAACACAGTGTGACCGGTCAACGAAGCCTGGATGGCAATTTCAGCAGTTTCCAAATCGCGAATCTCACCCACCAGAATCTTGTCAGGATCCTGACGCAAAATCGCTCGCAAGCAAGACGCAAACGTCACACCGATATCATGATCAATCGGGATCTGTACAATGCCCTCAATATCATATTCAACCGGATCTTCGGTGGTAATCAACTTGTCTTCGATCCTGTTCAATTCACTCAGCGCCGAATACAACGTTGTAGTTTTACCCGATCCGGTCGGCCCCGTCACCAGAATAATTCCATTTGGCTTCTCCATAATCTTGCGAAAACCTGCCAAAGTACGCTCATTCATGCCTACTTTGGTCAAATCCAGCGAAACCACGGAACGATCCAATACCCGCATAACGACACTTTCACCGAAAAGTGTCGGCAAAACGCTGACGCGAAGATCCACCGGGTGACCACCCACCGTCAATTCAATCCGACCGTCCTGAGGCAAACGACGCTCGGCAATGTCCAGATTCGCCATCACCTTGACCCGCGTGGTGATCGCAAACGCCAAGTGCCGCGGCGGTGGAACCATTTCATACAGGACGCCGTCAGCCTTGATCCGAATCCGAAATTCATCTTCAAACGGCTCTAAGTGAATATCGCTAGCATGATCCTTGATTGCCAACAACAAAACCATGTTCAACAGTTTGCGGACCGGCGCGCTTTCCACCAGTTCATTTACATCGGTCAGGTTGATCGGGCCGCCGCCAGACAGATCATCAACCGCCTTCTTAAGATCTTCATCCGAATACAATTCGGCGATGATCTTGTCCATACTCTCGATTTCTTCGTTGTAGTACTTGTCCAAAGTCTTGTTGACTTGACTTTCAGCACTGACCACTAAAGAAATTTCGAACCCCAAGAATCGGCGCAATTCATCGCGAATCGACAGATTCTGAGGGTCACAGGTCGCAAGTGTTAGTTCATTATTCTCCAACTGCAACGGAATCACTCGGTAAAGCTGAGCCATCACATCGGTAATCAACGTCTTGGTTTCCGGCTTCAGCACCAAACCTTCTAAGTCGAATGATCTGATCCGAAATTGTTCTGCCAGGGCGACGACCAATTGGTCTTCGTTAATCAAACCCATGTCGGCAGCGATTCTACCAATCAACTGCCCGGGATGTTGATTCTGTTCTTCGACCAACATCACCAATTGTTCATCGGTGATAAAACCAAGGTCGACGAAAATTTGACCGATGCGACGAATTGCCATGAACAAACTTACCTTCAAAATTTCGAACGAACCAACTAGGAATCACAACTACCGGTTGCAAATAACTACACCTAAACATGAATTCCGTTTAAATCACCAAAGCACGTCTTGGGCACAACAGCAAACACCGACTTAACCCAATGACTCAAAGCCAATGACTCAAAGCCAATGACTCAAAGCCAAAGACTCAAAGCCAATGACTAGGCCTCCTGCTCTTCTTCGGACATCATCCTTCTAGCATTCGCAATCCGTCTGGCCAATGAATCAGGGTCCTGCGCCTTGGCCAGCACGTCTTCCATTGTGCAATTTTTTTCAATCCAGTGAGTGAACAACGCATCGTCCATCAACTGCATTCCATACTTCGAACCGGTTTGAATTGCTGAATTGATCCGGAATGTCTTGTTTTCGCGAATCAAGTTCGCGACCGCCGGTGTCACCACCAATGATTCGTGTGCCGCGACTCGACCGCCACCAATCTTGGGTAACAGCGTCTGAGCCAACACACCGATCAAAGCCGTCGACAATTGAGTTCGAATTTGATCCTGCAAATTACCTGGGAACGCATCAATCAAACGATTAACCGTACCCTGCGCACTGTTGGTGTGCAAAGTCCCGAAAACCACGTGACCCGTTTCAGCCGCGGTAATCGCCGCTTCAATGGTTTCAAGATCCCGCATTTCACCCACCAGAATCACATCCGGATCCTGACGAAGTGCTCGGCGAATCGCTTCCGAGAAACTGGGCACATCCACGCCAACTTCACGCTGGTTGACTGTCGACTTCTTGTGATAATGGAAAAATTCGATTGGATCTTCAATCGTAATAATATGGTGGTCCACCGTCTCGTTGAGAAAGTTAACCAAACTGGCAAGCGTCGTACTTTTTCCCGAACCGGTTGGACCTGTCACCAAGAACAAACCGCGAGGACGCATCACCAATTTCTTCAACACGTCGGGCAAGCCCAATTGCTCGGGTGTCAACATCGTGGTCGGAATCTGCCGCAACACCATCGAAATATTGCCGCGTTGCTTGAAAATAGAAACGCGAAAACGAGCCTTGTCACCAAACGCAAAACCAAAGTCGGAACTGCCCACTTCCTGAAGCTCTCGTTGGCAGCGTTCAGGCGAAATACTCTTCATCAACGATACGGTGTCGTCAGGTTCTAAGACCTTGGTTTCCAGCTTTCGAAGTCGACCATGCAAACGGAATACCGGCGGTTGCCCAACGGTAATGTGAATATCACTTGCGCCTTGCTTTACACAAGCTTCCAATAATTTATCAATTAAAACTGACATGACTTCGATCCTTAGGGAAAGGCATCCGCAGTCCTCCGAAGCGGACCCGATACGCTAACTTCTTAATCCATTTTCCTAACAAATAGCGTCGCAGCACTCACCAAAATCTCATCTGCCCGCCAAAAACTAACACTGCTAAAAAACTAACACTGCCTTAAATCATCACTAAATTTCATCCGTACCAACACCGTACCAACACCGTACCAACACCGTACCAACACCGTACCAACACCGTACCAACACCGTACCAACACCGTACCAACACCGTACCAACACCGTACCAACACCGTAACAACACCGTACCACTGAAAACCACGCCAAGCAAAAATCTTCCCCGCGTCCCCAGGGACAAACGCCAAATCAATAAGGCACAATGCATGCATCGGGCATTGCTTGATTACATTATCGTGAAAAACTGCTACCACGGCAAAGCCTATAATCGCTAGGTTTCCCCTGCATTCCAGTCATTTTCCGGCCATTTAAGCGACGCAACTGTCTCAAAAACGGACATGCAATCGGGTCCCATTTGGCAAACATTCCCACGGGACACCCGTCCCAACTAAGGTGGCGAAGTCAACCCAGTTCCCATTACAAACCACTGCCATTAACGACCACTGCCATTAACGACCACTAGCCGTGTCCTGTTCGGTCTTCTTGGCCACTCGGTAAACTTCTTCAATTGTCGTGATGCCCCGCATTACCTTTTTCAAACCATCGGTGTACAAGGTATCCATGCCGGCAGAAATCGCATGTTTTCGAATCTCGGTGGTCGATGCGTTCGCAAAGATCATCTCGCGGATCTTGGAATCGATCATCAAAATTTCATGGATACCGATCCGACCTTTGTATCCAGTCTTTTGACAGGTATTGCAGCCCTTACCCTTCATGAAGGTCGCACCTTCACGCATCTCTGGTGTGATTCCCGCGTCATCCAAAACCGAATCTGGAGGCATATAGCGAACCTTGCATTTCGGGCAAACCGTTCGAATCAAACGCTGAGCCAAAATCGCCACGACGGAACTGGCCACCAAATAGCCAGGCACCCCCATATCGATCATCCGCGAGATCGCACTTGGTGCATCGTTGGTGTGCAAGGTGCTGAACACCAAGTGACCGGTCAACGATGCCTGAATACCCATCGATGCTGTTTCAGCATCCCGCATCTCACCCACCAAAATCACATTCGGAGCCTGGCGCAACATCGAACGAATAATTCGAGCAAAGTCCAAACCGATCGAGTGCTTGACTTCTACTTGGTTGATACCTGGCAAGTAATATTCAACCGGATCTTCTGCGGTGATGATCTTCTTGTCCGGGCGATTGATCGAGTTCAACGCCGAGTAAAGTGTGGTGGTCTTGCCCGATCCCGTCGGTCCGGTCACCAGTACAATGCCGTTAGGTCGTTTCAACAGTTGCTGGAATTTAAGAAAGACTTCGTCCATCAATCCCAATTGCCGAATACCAATCTTAATATTGTCCTTGTCCAGCAAACGCAAAACGCCTGACTGACCGTGATTGGTTGGAATAATACTGACGCGAAGATCCAATTCCTTCTCGCCTACGGTCACTTTGATCCGACCGTCTTGCGGGCGTCGACGTTCGGCGATATCGATCGAAGCCAAAACCTTCACCCGCGAAATCACTGCACCCAACTGACGACGAGGCAACGAATCACGTTCGTGCAAAATTCCATCGATGCGATAGCGAATTCGAACTCGGCGTTCAAACGGTTCAATGTGAATATCCGAAGCACGAACTTGCACCGCTTCGGTGATCATCATCTGCACCAAGCGAACGATCGGAGCGGCGTTCTCATCCGATCCGTCCTCACGAGTCGAACTTGACGATTCTTCATCTGCGGTGACCGTAAAGTCAATCGCCGTATCGGTGAACTCTTGCAAAATCGAGTCAGCAGATTGACCATCGATTTGACCGTAAACCCGGTTGATCGTTTCCATGATCGACGAGCGACTAGCCAATGTGATCATCACATCGCGATTGAGAATGAAGCGTAGTTTCTCTAACGTGTCCATGTCACGAGGATCACTGATGGCGATCTTCAATCGGCCGTCAATTTCTTCCAGGGGAATTACGACATTTTCACGCGCCACGGTTTCGGGCATCAATTCAATAATGCTCTCGGCGATATCGAAGGAATTCAGATCCACAAATTCCACTCGGTGTGCTTTTGCCATGCACTTGATTAGATCATCTTCTGAAGCATATCCTAGCTTCATGATCGATTCGCTAAGGCCCAGCTTCGACTCGCGCGATAGCTGTTCAGCCTCAGCCAACTGATCCTTGGTCATCGTTTTCGTTTTGACCAACGCCAGTTTAAAATTATCATCGGAACCAAATGCCATGCTTTGTCCTTCACTCCGAATTCGCATTAGACGAGACGAGGTCGATTCTAGCTGAAAAGTTAACTCTTATCATGGGCAGCTTAGCAGCTATTTGTCAACGAAATTCAAACGCCATGCGCTGATTCGGTCCCACTTTCACGCTTAATTTTACTACATCTCTGAGTGTTCGTGTTAAGCCAATCGCGACGACTGATTCAAATAAAACGGTTGCACCACACGAAGGCCGACGCACACGGCACATCCCGACCACCCAAATCGACGTGCGTTTGGATGCCCAAAGGATCGGTTAGCCGGATTATTCCGAATCAAGACCAACGATCCTTAGCTGAGTATTGTGCGACATGACACCTGCTTTTACCGCCATTTTCGCCAAGACATCCAAGGACTTCTTCCCGCCGGCACCCAGATGTTCGGTCCACTGATTGACGTACAGATCCACATGCGCCCACACGACGTCGGGGTCCAATTCTTGGGCATATTTCTGCATGAAGGGCAAGGCTTGCTGGCGATGAGCCAATCCATATTGGACCGAGTCGGAAATTGTCTGATCAATCAAGCTCAACACATTGTCCCCCAGTTTCTGATCGCCCAAAATCCCGCCCAAGGGCAGGGGCACTCCGGTTTCTTTCTCCCAACGCTGCCCTAAGTCTTCAACCAGCGACAACCCTTCAGCCCGATAAGTGAAACGACCTTCGTGGATGCACACGCCAAAATCCGCCGTTTTGGCGCGCAAGGCTGGCATGATTTCGGAAAACACCACTTGCCTGACTTCTGCTGGACCAGGATAAAACAAACGGTACAACAAATAAGCCGTCGTGTGTTGGCCAGGACACAAAACCACAGGTTCCCGCCGATCTTGTGTGCCCGATTCCCAAGCATCGGGTCGCGAATCGCCCTCCGCCGCCAGCAGAAGGGGACCATTGCCAAAGCCGAGCGCCGATCCCGCCGAAAACACGCGATAGCGGTCAGCCACCAACAAGGCAGCATGAAACGACGCTTTAGCGACCTCAAAATCGCCGTCAATCAAGCGCTGATTCAGTTGCTGAACGTCAAGTAATTCAAATTCGTAATCAATCCCTCGCCGATCCACGAATCCTTGCATCAGTCCAAAGAACGCAAAGGTATCGTTGGGACAGGTCGAAATTCCAATCCGAATCTTCATGTTTCTCCCTTAATCTTGCGACGCCAACCATCGCTTTGTGAATGAACCGACGTCATCGCTCTCTAAACATCCGCCACAGATTCGCACCGCTGATCACATAACGCTGCCACTTGATCCAGCGCTAAATCAATTTCCCAATGCTTGATCAATCGATCACCCGCTTGATTGGATATGCCGCGAATGATTGTCAAACCAATCCCCATCAATCGGCAAGCCATCGCAACAGAAAAACCTTCCATATCTTCGGCAACGATCTCTTGGTCTGCAGCGATCCCTGGGAAGCGTTGCCGGCGATTTTCCGCAGATGCGACGCTGCCCGAGGCATGTCCTACGGTCAACAATAACTTCCCCGGATCCTCAGGAACACTCAAGTCAATGCGCTGAAAAATGGATTTGACCAAACCGTGGGAAGCGGTCGATGATACAGGAAAACCGAGGCGATTCGAATGAATCGGATCTTCGAATGCAACATGATGCTCTGCAACCTGCGCCAGTCCCATTTCGCTGGGGTATTGGATTCCGTCTCGACTTTCCGCACCCACCGCGTCAGTGACCACGGCACCAAAACAATGCGCCGATCCCACTTCAGCCAACTTCAAATCATAACTGCCCGCGATCCCCAACAGGTAAACTTGATTAGGACGAATACGTTGCAGAAGCATCATTGACACCGCGGCAGAGGCAATGGGTCCAAATCCGCAAATTTCTAGCCGACCCGAAAATGCTGTTCCCTGGCGCTGACGCCACGCTGCAAGAAACAGCTTGCGTTCCATTTCTGTCGGAATCAAGAACAATGTTGACACGTGTCGACTTCCATTTCACTTCATTTAATGATGACGACTGAAATGTGTTCTACGCCATCAAAGTCGCCAAACCAAGACCAAAAACGACCACGAAATACCCGGTTGCTTCGCAAGAGAATGCCTCTGGGACAACCGCCAAACGCACTGCCCATTAATCCATGATGACCAAAGCCACATTCCGGATCTCTAGCCTTGCAACGGCGGCCTCAGAAGGCGCACGGTCAAAACGAAGAGTCAGTACATTGAACGCCGCCAAACATTCACTGGGCAAAGAATATTCAACCACTACTGCCCTCACTCGGTCAACAGACGCTTCGCCGCTTTCCTTTTGAATCACTGCTTCGGATTCTTCAGCAGATGAATTGGCCGCGACTGAATCGGCCTGCGGTTGGCCGATACAAATCACACCGTTGACGTGCACTTGCGAAGGCACCACGCTGCCTTCAAACTCCACTCGTAACTGCAGTTCATCAGTCAATCCGGTCGGACGATTCCACTTCCGCCGAAGCAAGATGGCATCGCAGCCCTGACGATCGTCTTTCAATACCGCATGAATTGATGGACTAGTTCCCGGAACACTCGATTCAGCCCCGGTCGAGATGTCGATCAATCCAGGCAATTTCACTCGCTGCCATTGCCTGGCAACTTTCCCATCCTGAAGTTCCGGTGGAAGATCACTCCCGTCAGCCACTCTTTCAAACGCGGCTTCCCATGGTCCGACCAATCGAATTCGATGCACAGAAGTTGACTCACGATTCGTCTAAGAATTCGTCACAAAACAGGCAAGTTGCCAACACACAATCTGCGAAACCCCAGAATCCAATAGCCGACCACTTTCCCAAAGCCGACCCCGATTCCCGTGATCCAAGTTTACGCAATCCAATTCGCCAGCCAAAGTTCAACCACCAAAGTTCAACCACCCTAGGCCGTGGCAATTGCCCGCCCGTTTATTACCGGCCCGATTCGTAATTCTAGCCCCATCATCGTCGGAACTGTAGGGAAGACGGAGCGGTCGGCCGACGACTACTGATTGCTGGTCGATACGACCACTTGCGATTGAATCACTTGATCGGTAGCCCTGGTTTGCAGACGGTCGGCATCAAAACTAGCTGTACGCAAAGTCACTTGAACAGCGGACACGGGGAAATTGTAAGGCGGGGCCGAATCGGCGTCGTTACGCATATCTGGCATCCCATTCCCAGACGGCAAGCCGTCCGAGCCTTCATCAATCAGGCCGTCCTGGTCGTTGTCGATTCCATCATTTTCGAAATCCTTGGTCCAGGTTGAATACGTCGGTCCTGTGGCATAAATTTCGTAAATTTCAATCGTATTGGCAGCCGGGCCCAAGTAATAATTGGGGGCAGGCTGATTGGCGATAAAGTTGGAACCAGCTACGGTTCGCTGCCGCCAATAAGCAAAGTTATAGTTCTCGGCCACCGACGCCGCAAAGTTATTGGCAATGCCAGGCGTTCCATTGATCGCTCGATATTCAAAAGCACCCAAGTCAACAAACCCGCCGAATCCTTGCACTACCGTTGCATCACTTGACGCAGCAAGACGCTGAATTCCGTAACCTGGATCATGAGGCAATACTGGCTGGCCTGCAAACGCGAAAACTTCAATCGACGGATCAAAGATTTTCACATCGAACCCCACCACGTTTTCCATTACCACATCATTACCAGTGCCTGTACCCTGTAAAATTAAATCAGAAATGAAGGTCTCAGGCCGATAGCCGGGCCGGCCATCAACAATCGCAGGATGCGGAAATAGTGAGGCATGATGCCCGGTTCGGTTCTTTGGGTTGGACAACGACCCCAACGAATTAGGACGCATGCGGCGGAACGTTTCTGAACCCACGGTCACGACTGGGTCCACTTGATCCCAGGACAACGAAACATCGTTGAATTGTAGGAACTTTGCATATTCCGATCGATTCATCAACTCTGGATCCAACGCCGGATTTCCATTGATATAAGTGTCATAGGCCACTGCACTCTTGAAAATTACGTTGACCGTCGCGTCAGTGCTTTGAATTGCACCAATTAAGTCCGGTCGAATCAACAGCATGCGCCGATGAATGCGAATCTGGTCGCCATAGTTGATAACGCCATTTCCGTCTGTGTCGGTCGCTGACGTAAAATAGATGACTTCCGCTTCGGAAGATTGAATCATTTGGCCGTCAAAACGACCACGAAAGGGTTCACCCGTGCTCTTGACCGTGAACATCAACACATCATCGACGTCACCCAAGATGGAACTGGCGGTGCCCGAATAAGACATGTCACGAAGCCCGCCGTCGACATACTCAAAGAAGCCAAGGTTCTCACTTGCGGTCACCGTCGGCCGCACGTTCAAGGACAATTGCTCCAAATCAGAGCGGATCAAATCCGCCGCGCTTCGCACTCGTTCGGCCAAGATCAAACGATTCCGACCGGCACCGATGTCCTTGCTGGCAACGCTGAACGCCTGCATCATCGCCAGCAAAATGACCAAAGTGATCGACAACGCAATCAAGACTTCAGGCAAGGTTAAACCTACCCTGTGGTCAATTCGAGCCCCCGCCATGCGGCGATTTGGAACCTTGGAGTGGTTGCGTTTAGCATCTTCCACATCTCGACCATGATCAGCTGTTGGAAGAAGAGACGGAATTCTAAGAGACGATATTTTCAGAGACGACATTTTCATCGTGTGACTCACGTTAGCTAAGAAAAGCAATTTCAGTCGGGACGAGTTGACTTGCGGTCACCCACCACTCGAATTTGTATTCTAGTCCAAAACGACCGATCCACCGACCCACTTCCACCTGAATATCGCCCAATCCACAGCATAATATGCCTAAATGTAGCGATTACCCATCCAAATCAAGTGGATCCAACCGGCCGAGCGTTGAACCGTAATTACCGAAAACTTGACCGCCCTACTCCACTTTCCCGACGCCGTCTCAACGCAGAAAAGAGCTTCTAGAGCGAATCCCAATGTTAATTCACAGGCACCATGTTAATTCACAGGCACCATGTTAATTCACAGGCACCATGTTAATTCACAGGCACCATGTTAATTCACAGGCACCATGTTAATTCACAGGCACCATGTTAATTCAC